>Ga0209986_10004831_pt1 | contig 11340 bp, 11 predicted proteins | sample BlataG_FD_183168 | JGI IMG/M metagenome (GOLD analysis project Ga0209986, IMG submission 183168) | Deep subsurface microbial communities from Black Sea to uncover new lineages of life (NeLLi) - Black_00105 metaG (SPAdes) (version 2) | ecosystem: Environmental > Aquatic > Marine > Oceanic >...
ACTACTGGAGAGGACACTACGGGAGCATCATACTTCCACAATAAATCTCCGTTGCTATCTAAAACCATAAGCGCAGGAGTAATTTGATAATTAGAAATATCAATATACGCCCCACTTATCACTATCTCTTTTTCTCCGTCGTTATTTATATCCGCAATTGCAGGAATTAAAAGAGGTCCTCCACCACTCACTATCCCCTTTTCTTTTTTTGTAAGAAAGTCCCCTTTATCAAACTTTCCTATTGCAGGATCAGGTTCTTCTATTTCTGGAAAAGACCATATAATCTCTCCAGTCTCTGCGTCTAAAAGAAATGTAACATAGAACTCCAATCCAGCAGATACTATCACTTCATTTTTTCCATCGTTATTTAGATCGGCAACTACCGGAGGAGATATAAATACATACCCTGAATCTGAGAAATTAAACTTCCATAGCAAACTGAGATTAGAGAAAGCATACAAGCATCTATCTTCAAATGAGGGAGATAGAATATCCAGTGTTCCATCATTGTTTAAATCTGCCAGGGTTGGGAAACAGGGGCCATTAATTGTGTATGGAGTATTTATTGAGTCGAATAATAAATTTCCACTCCCATCGAAAACTTTCAAACTATCTCCTACGATAACTATTTCTCCCTTTCCATCTCCATTTAGGTCTCCTATTACAGGATAAGAAACTATAGTGTCTGCAATTTTGGTCCCCCATTTTATTGCCGGATTATTTATGTTTCCTTTTAGAGAAGTAAATCCTGTGTTTCTCTCATTTTTTCTGAACGCATGCCAGAATTTATCTGGAACACCATAAGTAAAAACTTTAAGATTCAATCTTGCATTTTCAAGATTTTCTCCTGTCATGTTAGCCAAGATCTTTACGATCTCATCTTCAAAATAAACTTTTTGATCAGTCTCTATGGTCAAATCAGCATCTAATCCTTCTATATTCAACATGTCAAATAAAGTTATATTTTCCATAGTTCTTTCATTTTCGCATTCTGCGGTGAGAAAATATTTTCCTTTGACAAGGTTTTCTGGAACTTCTATACCGTATTGGTTAGTCTCTCCTGCTTTTATCGTATCTGCATCTGTTATTTCATTAACTATTTTCCCATAAATGTCATATAATTTCGTGTAATACGATATTTGGGTGTCAACACCACCTGTATTAGTGAACGTATATTCTACTACATCTCCTGAGACATACATATCTTTTTCAATATAGATCTCACCTTCTATCTTCGATTCCGGAATCGTAAAGAATACTTTTTTCGATCTTGGATTCCATTGGCCTGCTCTTATAGTTATTTCATAATTTCCTGGTGCTAAATTCTCTGGAATCGTCCATTCAAACGTTATAGTTCTATTTTCTTTAGAGGGTATTACTGTATATTTAGTGTCAAGTATTTCTTCATTGAATAGAATCTTGCATTCGAAATTCTGCTTGAAAACGCCTACGTTATTCAGATTTACATTTATTTTAGCATTTTCTCTTATTCTATACGTGTTTTTCTCAATTTTCGAAGTGATCTCTAACTTGTTTTCTAGTAGAATTTCTCCTTTTAAAGTATCATTGTCATATTCAATTTCGTACTTTAAAGTATATTCCCCAAAATAGATATCGGTTAAATTCAAGGGAAGATAAACAGTTTTTTCTTCTCCATGTTTTAGATCAAACGTTTCTTCGTAAGAGGAGTCTATGCCACCATGTGGTTTTAAAAGGCTCAGATTCAGATTAATACCAAAAGCGTCACCTTCGCCAACATTTTTAATGATTATAGGAATTGGAGATTTATTTACAGCATCGATTTCATTGATATCCAACTCTGTCTTTATCTCGGGAGATAAGATTTTGAACTTCGATCCCTTTATGATGTTTCTGCTTCTTTCTACATTGAGCAAGACAGTTTTTGCTCTTACAGAGTAAACTCCTGGAAATATGGTTTTATACAAATAATAACTAATTTTTTCTATCTTTTCTTCTTGGGGCGACAGTTCCAGATTAATATCCTTAGTAAACAATACATTTTTTTCCTGATCTACTATCTCCACGGTACTCTGAAGCTCTAAAGTAACATCTTTTGTATTTTTATAATGTATTTCCATCTCAGCGTTTTCATTTCTCTGGTAGGTCTTTTTTACCCCTTTGAGCTTTATTGAGAGTGCATCATTGCCCATAACAGGCTTTACACCCTTAGAAACCTTCCCAAGATATTCGCCATTCTCATAGAATCTTGCCCATAAACTATCGGTCGTATACAATCTGTCAAGAGTATACGTAAAACTTTCTTCTCCGTGAGGAGGTATAACTAAAGTTTCAGAAAGTTGGTAATAATATGTTGTTATGTTCACCCAAACTGCCCAGAACATCTGATAAGCTGCACGGTGCACATCGACGCCTTTTCTATGTTGTGGAAGGCAGTATCTTACCCGTATCGTTCTTTCTCTATCGCTGTGATTTCTAACGATGACAGTAAAGTTTACGGGAGAACCGTACAAATATTCATTCGAAGAAGATATTACATCAAATCCTATATCCCATCCCTCGAATACGAACCCATTGGGATTTTCTTTGTATTTGGAAACAACAAATATCTCTTTCCCATGTACTTTTTCTATTCTTGACCAGTTCTCATCATACATTGTGTAATCTATCTTCCAGAATCCTAGTGTATTCGCTTCTATAGGGATTTCAATTAGTGTTGTATCCTGTGGAGCAAGATCTATTTCTTCTTTTACATACTGTATCGTGTTATACTCAGGATCTATGACATTTAAAATAACTTTTTTTACTGTCACATCTGAATTATTTGTGATTTCCAGAGGGATCGTAATCTCGCCTGGAGCATATTCATCCACATCTCCATAGTACGCATAATCCAACATATCTCCGAGTAATCTCTTACTGTCTTCAGTAATGGAACCCTGCACAAAGGAAAAGTCTTGATAGAGCGTTGTGGCAAAAATCTTTCCGTTTCCATACTCATACAACAGTATTGCAGGCATGCCGTTCCTGTTCCTTTCTAAAAGAACTTCAGCATTTTCTGGCCATTCGTAAAAGAATCCGTCTATATCAAGATCAAGCATCTCATCTTCCTGAGAGCAGAAACACTGCTTGTATGTTGAGATGGCAGCTGCGTGCGTGTGGCAGGCTTGATCTTCCCTCCAGCCGTATGCTTTTATATTTTCACCACTAGGAAGAGCTTTATACTCATAACCATGTTGTTGTGAAAACACGATCAACATCCCTCCTTTCTCTACGTAATCTCTTATGTACTCTTTAAAAATTTCAGAAGAATCCAATCCGATAAATCCCCCCGAGGGTATAATCAACACAGGATATTTTTCCGGATCTATTGGTAATCCCCGAGGCGAAACCAATCTTAGATCAGGATCGTATTCCCATAATAAATGCATCATCGAGTATGAATGTCCGTTCTGGAGTAATACCAACGGCTTTTTATCTGCCCATCCTCGTGGATTGTAATCAATTTCACTCTGGCAAGAAGAGCACGGATTTGCAAAGGTTTCGTCTGGGTGATAATACGCGTATTTTACTTTTCCCGGATCAGGAATAACAATCTCATCCGGATCTGGAGGCTCGCCACCCAGTGCCTCTATTAGTTGTATGAGGAACTCTTCAAGCCATTTGGATCCCGCTGCTTTGATGGCTTTTTCACTACAGTCTTCGTATATGGATGCTTTAATAAAGTTTTTTATGACCCACTCATCTATTGCCGTGTAAAAACTACCAATGAGACCTTGGTTTGTTGCATCCATTACACTATAAAAATCTAGATCTGTGACTAGTTGGTATCCTGTCGCATCACTTATAAAGGTCTCAAGAACGTCTTCTGCCATTTCTTCCACACTTCCAAAAGGAGGATCTCCAATTAGTGCTATTGCAGTTGAAACTATCTCTGTAAGCTCTCGAAGTTCGTTTACCTTATACCTACTTCCGAAAGTTGTTTTTAAAAATCCCCATTCCAAAAACTCTAAATTTATACATGGTGGTAAAGGTTCTCCAAAGCACTCTTCGGCCCTTCTTTTCATCTCATCGATATTATTTAGAATATCTTGTGGAGGAGGTTCTACAAGTTTATTAAAATTCTTCTCTGTTAATAAACATTTTTGATAAAATTCAATACTTTTATTAAACTGATCTAAGTAGTATTGTGCTTGATAAAATTCTATCAAGAGATTATTTGCTCTTAGCAGTACTTCTGCCCGTTCTTCTTCATCGAGATCACTTATAAAACTATTTATAAGATCATCTACATCGGATTCAAAATCCTCTCCTTCTGCTTTGATTCCAGTGGGAAGAAGGAGCAAAGAAATTAGTATAGATATCCATATCCTCCTCATACAATATCACCTCTCACCGATACAGTAGACATAGTCATCATCCCCCCTGCAATATATTTTTTTATCCATGTATGCCAAAAATAAAGGCTGTCCGTGTTCCCATCTCCAAAGTTCTTCTCCAGTTTCTGCAGATATGCACATCAAGTTCTTGATGCCTACAAAACTGATTTTCTTTCCATCCATAATAGGAGAATAAAAACTATAATCAACTTCTTTTTTCCAAATAATTTCTCCTGTATTGCAGTTTATACAATAAAGATATCTTTTTTCATCTTCAGATAAAGTTAAATAGAGTTTTTCATTGAATACAATTCCAGTTGACGATCTATACTCTTTTTCCCATATTGTTTCGCCGTTACCAGCGTTCAAACAGTACCATTTACCTTCCACTCTATATTCACCTCCCTCCCTATAACTTCCAGTTCCAGACCAAAAGTAAATCTTCTCATCTGAGTAGATAATGATTTTATTTGTGAGTTCTCCAGAGTTTTTCTGCCAGAGAAGCTCTCCTGAATCTTTATCTATGCACATAATTGAATTTCTCGTTAAAGAACTCAATTTTAAAAAAATTTTACCTCCTCCTATAGTAAGAATAAACTCATTAAAGTCTTTTTCACTTTTATAATTCCATATCAATTTACCAGTATTCGCATCAAGACATATCACGTTATTACTATTACTTCTCTCCGTGTCACCACAGATCATGTAAAATTTTCCATCTATCACGGCAGTTCTCCCTATCATAGGAACTCCCATTACTTTGTACTCCCATACTTTACTTCCGTCTACAGCAGAAAGGCAGTAGGTATATCCTTTTCTGTTATAGAAATAGACCTTTTTGTCCCATACTGCGGGGGGTGAGTTAATCCATAGTTCTGTAGGATCTTGTTCAATCTCTATATCAGGATGGAATTTCCATATCACTTCTCCTGTCTCTCCATCGAGACAGTAAAAGGTTCCATATATATCACCAAAGTAGACTCTTCCATACGCACATACAATACCAGTCACTCCTATAGCTTCAAACTTCCATTTTAGTTCTACATTATCTGGTATCTCACCGTGAACAACTCCCGTTCTCTGAGGATTCCCCTGAAGCGTAGGCCACGATTCCCCCTCATTTTTCAGAACGTAGATATCACTATTTTTACTTTCTGTTACATTTTCTTTTAGCAAAAAATAAGAGACAGGTAAAATTAAAATAATCAATAAAGGAATTACTAATAATTTTTTATTGAAACTTTTTTGGCGACCTTCATACGTTTCTCTTTTCAACAGTTCTAAATCTCTCTTTATCTCTAATACTCTTTTAGCATACTCCTCTTTCGTTATACTTCCTGAAGTATACTCACTCTTTAGTTCCTGGATTTTTCGTGCAAGTTCCTCCTTTTTACTCATAAAGACACCTCTATTTTACTTAAATATACCTTGTTTAAAAACATCAGTACCCACACCCACACTTTTCTCATATAGTATCACCTTTCACCAATACAGTAAACATGCCCATCATCTCCCCAGTAATATATTTTCTTATCCATATAGACTAAAGAAAAAATTGGTTTCCCAACGTTCCAGCTCCAGAGTTCCTCTCCATTCTCCACAGAAAAGCATAATATCATGTTATCAAAATTTGTAAAAAGTATTTTTTTTTCGTCTGTTATAGGTGTTGATAGAGCACGATCTGATTCTTTTTCCCAGATGATTTCTCCAGTATCAGTATTTACACAGTAAACACGAACTATTTTATCTTTTAAAGTATAAAAGAATGCTCTATTGTTAATAATTGATGCTCCAAATGAAAATTGCGTTTTTCCATATTCTTTTTCCCATATTATCTCTCCACTATTTGCATTGAGACAATACCATCTATCTTCTGAGCTAAAATATATTTTATTATTGTAGCTAATTACTAATGTAGCATATTTAAATTTTTTATCCCATATAAGCTGTCCTGTATCTTTATTTAAGACCATAAGGGAATCTTCGGAAGATACCACTATTTTATCGTTATTAACACATAAATTCCAATCCATAATTTCTTTCTCATTTTTATAATTCCAGATCAATTTGCCAGTATTCGCATCAAGACATATTACATTTTTTACACCTCCCCACTCACTATCACCATAAATCATATAAAATTTCCCAGTCACTACTGCAGTTATGCCTAACAAAGGAACTCTCTGTACTTTATATTCCCATACCTTGCTTCCGTCTACAGCAGAGAGACAGTACACTTCACCTTGATGATTATAGAAATACACTTTTTTATCGTAAATTGTTGGAAAAGAATTTATATTCATACCTACAGCTCTACTTTCATCAGGATGAAAATACCAGATTAACTCACCCGTATCACCATCAACACAGTAAAAATAGCCCAAATAATCACCAAAATAGACTCTACCGTATGCACAAACAATGCCAAATCCTCCCGATGCTTCAAACTTCCACTTCATCTCAACATTATCTGGTATTTCCCCATGAACTATTCCTGTCCTCTGAGGATTGCCTTGCAAAGTAGGCCACGATTCCCCCTCATTTTTCAGAACGTAGATATCACTATTTTTACTTTCTGTTACATTTTCTTTTAACAAAAAATAAGAAACAGGTAAAATTAAAATAATCAATAAAGGAATTACCAATAATTTTTTATTTGATTTCTTTTGAGGCTTTTCGTACGTTTCTCGTTTTAATAGTTCCAGATCTCTTTTTATCTCTAATACTCTCCTTTGATAATCCTCTTTTGTTATACTCCCTGAAGTATACTCCTCTTTTAGCCTCTGGATTTTCCCCCTAAGTTCCTCCTTTGTTACCATATCAGCACCTACCATTGTATGGTATATTATTTAACTATGTTCCTGTTTAAAAAGTTATGGTTTCCACACTTTCAAGAAATCCACTTTCTCAAAATCTTTGTCGTTTGTTGCTATATTTTTTATATTATAAGACCTACATGTTGTTACATGAATTGCATCTGCAGTTAAAAGATTGTATTTTTCTGCTGTGTCTATTGAGTCTAAAGTTATTTTTGAATCTACATCCAGAATTTTCAGACCAGATAGAGAGAGTTCTGATATATAATCCCTATATTCTTTTACAGGATTGTATACCGCTTTAGAACTTCTGATTATTTTTCTTAAATCCTTTATATTTTTTGTTTCTATATACTTTGAAGCCTCTGCTATGAGTATCTTAAAAAAGACTTCATCTAATACTAAAGAATCAGTGAATGCTTTTATCTCCTCTTTCTCAATTTTTAATAGAAAATCAGTTGAGGACTGACCATATTTTTCATGATCCATAGCATTATAAATGAATATATTGGCATCAACAAATATATCTTCTTTCCGATCAAAATCTGTAAGAAGCATCGGATCAACCTTTCATCTCGAGATACATCTCTTCAAGCTCTTTATCTGATAACTTAGATCCTTTCACAATCCCCCTTACCTTTTCTGTTAATGATTTGGGCTTCAGAATGATATAATTCTCTTTAACTATAACCTCTATATCTTCTGTTCTCAGTTGATCTATTATCTTTTTTGATATGAATGTATTCTTTTCCATTTTCTCACTGCTTTATACTTTGTATCTTACTTATAAAAAGTTTACTTTATAACAATCTCCTTTCATTTTTCAAAGGGAATTCTTCTAAATAAAGTTCAGTAGCTTCTTTGAGATTTTTTAGAGCCTCCTCTATTGTTTTTCCTTGGCTAACAGTTCCCACCTCAGGGCACTCTGCAACATACATGTCTTCTTCTTTGTATAGTATTGCTGTCAATGTCTTCATATTTTTAATAATAGGTTTGAGATATTTAAATATTCTCTCTTGCTTTTTAACAATTCTCATTCTCAATAGATAACCGCCTCTAACTCAGTTACTTTTTCTATCTCCAGAAAATCTGTGTCATTTGAAATAATCTTTTCTGCTCCATGTGCTACAGAAATACCTGCAATTATTACATCGAGTGCATTTACTGAAGCTCCCATTTTGAGGAGTCTTGCCATTATCTCGCTGGATTTCTCTGCTGAGTTCATATCTAAATTCAGGATTCTTACTTCAGAAAAGAACCTTCTGAAAAACTTCTCTTCTTTTCTTGCTTTCTTGTGAAATATACCAGAAAAGATTTCATAATATGTAATTACGGTGGTCGCCACATCTGTATCGGTAATAACATGTAGCGTTTCTTCTTTCCCCCTGAAGAAGTCAATGAGAAAACTTGTGTCGAGTATTATCATAGTCTCACTTTTGAGAGTTCTCTTATTTTCTTGGAGTCTTTTTCTATGGACTCTAATACCTCCTTGTCTTTTAATCCTCCAAAAAAGCTCATGAAATCTATATTTTTTTCCTTCGCTAATCTTTCTATGACATCGCTGAAACTCTCGTCTTCTTTTTTGGATCTTTTAAGAATTTCATACACACTATCTTTTATGGATATTGTTTTTGTTCCCATGCATCTGTGTATGCATACACAACTATATAAATGTATTGGTTTATGAGATGGAAGAGCATGAAAAAAATCCATCCTCAACTTTAAATATACAAAAAACAAGTTTCTCTATGCTACAGATAGATAAAGAAAAACTCTTAAAAGAACTGAGAAAATTAAATCCCAAAAAAGTGGGACTCCAGTTCCCCGAAGGTCTTAAGTCTAAGGCTATTGAAATAGCTGATCTTCTAGATTATGAAGTTTTTATTTATGGTGGTAATACGTACGGGGCGTGTGATGTAGCAGATGAGGAACTTAGTTTCTGCGACTGTTTGGTCCATTTCGGACATGCAGAGATTTCTCTGAAGTTTAAAATACCTGTAATATTCATGGAGGTATTTGATGATATCGATCTTATCCCTTCTTTAAAAAGAAATCTTAAATATCTAGAAAAAAAAGGAAAAAACATAGGACTGGCAACTACAGTTCAGCACATACCACAGTTGAAAAATGCAGAAAGCTTTTTAAAAAGTAGTGGATTTAATGTCTATACAGGCAAAGGCATGGAAAGAATAAAGTATGATGGCCAGGTTTTGGGCTGCAATTTTTCAGTGTGCACGAGCATTGAGGATAAAGTTGATTATTTCCTTTATATAGGAACTGGATACTTTCATCCCCTCGGTATAAGTCTCAATACTGGAAAAGAAGTATTTCTCATAGATCCATATACAAAAAAAATAGAAAATTTGGAATATGAGAAAACAAAACTTCTAAAAAAAAGGTATGCAGTTATAGAAAAGGCGAAACATGCAGGAAAATTTGGTCTCATCGTCTCGACTAGAAAAGGACAGTTCAGAATGAAAGAAGCGTTATATATCAAAAAAGAGCTGGAAGACTTAGGGAAAAAAGCTTATATCTTTTTAATAAGGGAGATAAGTCCTGAGGAACTTAGAGGCTTTAATCTGGATGCCTACGTTATCTGTGCCTGCCCCAGGATAGCGATAGACGATCAATCCAGATATGAAAAACCTATATTAACAGTAAGTGAGGTAAGTTTAATAAGTCAAACAAAAGAATACGAGTTTGATGTAATAGGAGGTATTTAAATGACAAAGAAAAATGGAGAATTCGTTCTCCCGGGAGATCTTCTGGGAGTAAGTGAAGAGTTTATTCCGGGGTATGGTGCGTATGAAGATGGAGGCAAGGTCTATTCCTCGATAGCAGGGATTGCAAACCTGGATTTTGAAAAAAAGAAGGCTTTTGTTGATCCTCTAACAGATGTTCCACCAGTGCCTAAAGAAGGAGACATAGTGCTCTGTGAGGTAACGGGCATTAGAGAAAAAATAGCAATGGTAGAGATCATTGCATTAAAGAAAAACCCTCAAAGAGCCCTAGCCGCTTCTCCAATGGCGAGGATATATATATCGCAGACTAGTAGAAGATATGTGACAGATATCTCGCGCGAGTTCAAAACTGGCGATCTCGTTAGAGCTAAAGTAGCTAATGTAAAAAGGACACCTATCGAGCTTTCCACAGTTGAAGAGAATCTTGGAGTGATAAAAGCTTACTGCTCCAAATGCAGACATCCTCTGGAAAAAAAGGATAATAAACTTGAATGTCCTAACTGTGGCAATACCGAGTTTAGAAAGATAGCTTCAGATTATAGGAAAGGAGTTTTTTGAGGTGAAAAAATGGAGATAGAAATATTAAAATCTCAAAAAAATGAACTGGAGTTCAGAATTATCGGGGAAGATGATACATTTGCAAATCTTTTGAGAAAAATTCTGCACGAGGATAATCACGTAAGTTTTGCAGCATACAGGATAGTCCATCCGTTAACAGAGAGGGACAAACCAATATTCAAACTCGTCACAGATGGAAAAGAATCACCTGTAAAGGCATTGACAAAGGCAGCAAAGAAAACAAAGACTCTTGCAAAAAAATTTAGAGAGGAACTTGTAGATAGGGTATAAAAATGTCACTGGAAAAATTTGGGGACTCCTTTATAAATTTTATTTATTCATTAGCTAAATCGCAGGTTCTGGGAGAATACGATGGGATAAAGGTTCCAAATTCCTGTTTAGCTGAAGCGCTTACGCTCTCGAAAGTTGAGTCTCCAAGGAGGAGTGATAAACACAAGAAAGGTGATTTTGTAGAGAAAATAGTTGCAAAATCATGGATAGACGGAAAAATAACAGAAGAGGAATGTGTAGAGATAATAAAATCAGCGATCATGAAATACGATTTAAAAGAGAGAAATGAAGAAAGAAAAGCGATAATTGAAGGTTTTAAAGATCTTTTAAATGAAATAAAAAAAAGAGGTTAGATCTTTGGTTTTCTTGGAAGTCCACCGGGTTTTGAAGGCTTAGCTTTTTCTTCTTCGAAAGGCTCTTTTCTTTTTGGAATCATTGGAGATATCTTCTTTGTCCTAAAGAGAAATAACAGAACTGCCACAATGATTACTGCGGCTACAATAACATACTTCCACACATTGCTTGGCGGCTTCTCTTCCGAGATTATAGCGGATTCTTCCACAGTTTGGTCTGCAA
>Ga0209986_10004832_pt1 | contig 11339 bp, 15 predicted proteins | sample BlataG_FD_183168 | JGI IMG/M metagenome (GOLD analysis project Ga0209986, IMG submission 183168) | Deep subsurface microbial communities from Black Sea to uncover new lineages of life (NeLLi) - Black_00105 metaG (SPAdes) (version 2) | ecosystem: Environmental > Aquatic > Marine > Oceanic >...
TGATGGATAAGATGATGAAGAAACTCGAAGAGCTGAGGAAATTGTCAAGCCCATGCGTTTAGCCTTCATTTTTATAGCGTCCACACTTCTACGAAGAGTTTTGGCAACTTCGTCTATGGACACGTTTTGCTTGATCATGTCGATTAGAGCATTTTCTTGCTTAGCGGTCCATGTGGGCACGTTTCTCACTCCTCAAAACTTTCATGCAATTCCCAGTCTTCCAGCTCAGGCTTGCGACTTCGCTTACACCTGTCTAAGGGCTCGTTGAAAATTCCCAGATCCTTATAGATCAGGGCTTTAACATATGTCGCGGGTTTCATGTCGAAAGTCTCTGCTACTTGCCTTAGTCGATCAGCTGCTATGGGGCCTATGCGAATGGTAAGTTGGTGTCTTCTACCGTATTTATTCATGAAAAGGCACTCCTCCAAAAAATTGGGTTTCCATAGCTTTGCCTCTAATTAACATGCGGTAATCAACGTTTTTAACAGTTTCATGTAACGGTTTCTTTTCAATGTTGAAATCGCGGAATGTTGCATGCGGATGAAAGGTGTATGCGATCATCGTGTTCCCAGCCTATTTGATTCAGATTCGCAATAGACTGCGCAGTTTTCCTTTTCCCTCTTCTTCCAGCTCGAGATCCCTGAGAACCCCTTCAGTTCTTTGATTTCGCCTGGCACGTCAATGTTTAAGGGTACTCGCCGGCAATTACAGGTTCTGACATTGGAGCTATTCCTCCTTTTCTCTTTCCATAAGCTTGATTAAAGCATATTCAATTGCGTGGCTGCGGTTTCTGAAGCGGGCTTTCTCCACTTGTTTGTCCACCCATTTTATGACGTCTTCTCGGACCGTTGCAAAAACTCTTACCCGCGGCATTTTCTTCTCAACTTCTCCACTTTATGCAACTTTATAATACTGTAGACGCTGTTATAAGCTTTTTGCAACAAAATCAAGCACAAACTGAAAGCTGAGCCGCGAAACATTGGGCACAAAGGAAAGCGAGGTACTGCGTCAAGCATTCATGGAATACGCTAAGAGCATAAGCCTAATAACGGAAAGAGTGCACGGAAAAATTTAGACAAAGAGAAAAAAGGGATGTTGTTTAAGGCGGAAGTATTACTTTAATTGTGTCTTTGCCCTCAAATCGACGCCCGTCAATCAGCTTTCCGGACCGATTCCAGAACTAGCCGAAGAATTCCAAGTCTCAGAAAATTTCATGAGAAAGAGGCTTGAGTTTGAGAAAGAATATTAAGCAAATAAAACATGCTTAAAAAGGTTAAAGTATTTAATCTCATAGGGAAGAAAACATGAAGAAAATAGAAGAAATAAAAGAGACATTAACAAAACACAAAGAAGAACTCAGAGAAAGGTTCAAGGTGAGAGAAATTGGAGTCTTCGGTTCATATGTTAGAGGGGAGCAAAAGAAAAAGGGCAGTGATATTGATATCTTAGTGGAATTTGAAGAACCCATCGGACTTTTTGAATTTATGGATTTGGAAGAATATTTATCAAAACTATTGGGCACAAAAGTTGACCTTGTATCAAAAAAGGCTCTCAAGCCGAGAATTGGCGAATATATTTTAAAAGAAGTAGTCTACGTATGAAAAAGCGTGATTATCGAGACTATATAAAAGACATCCTCGATTCTATCAATGATATCGAGAGTTTTATTAGAGGCATGAATTTTGAAGAGTTCAAGAAAGATAGGAAGACAATCTATGCTGTGGTGAGGGGTATTGAAGTTATAGGAGAGGCGACAAAGAATATTCCAAGGGCATTAAAAGAAAAACACAAAGTTCCTTGGAAGAAAATGGCAGGAATGAGGGATAGATTAATCCACGAATATTTTGGTATTGATATAGAAATCTTATGGAAGACAGCAAAGGAGGATATACCGCCTCTTAAACAATCGGTTCAGAATATTCTGGAGAGTTTAGAAGAGTAGCAGATGGATTAAAGGAAAGATATTTCTCAGAATCTTCACTCAGTTTTAAATATCTAAAATTCTATGAAAAATGCCTTTTCCTTTCTCCTTTATCTTATTCGGCAAAACTAATTAATCAAGTTGCCTTTTTAAAACTTGTGAAACCTTTTTCTATTCGAACTTGAATCAACTTTCATTTACATAAGTATCCATTGGACAAAAGAGGAGTGAAACTAAGCCTACACAAAGACCAGTGGAAACAGCCGCCGCCAACCTTCAAACACAAAGCAGAAAACAAGGGAAAAGACATGGAGCAAGAACTGCAAAGAATCCAACAAAAATACAGACAAATCATACAAAGATGCTAAACGTATTTCAGCCTTAGAGCACGCTTTAGTCCTCTATAACCTCCACTTTTTCCACCTGCTTCATCCAAGGAATCTTCGCCGGAGCTTTAGATAATTCATCAAACATCTCCTTCTCCAATTCATCATTACTTTTCTCTCTGCTCTCATCCACAAGAGTAACAACAATCACTGCTTTCTTAGGCATTTAACTTCAAAAAATATTGAGAACTGTGCAAGATTTATCTGTTATGAAGTTTAATTATAGAATTAAATTCTATGCCTTCCTCAACCGTCTACTCGACTATCGTTTTCGCCAGATGTTGTATGGGCACTGGTTCCAACAGTAGCTTCCACCCTTAAAAACACAGTTCCTACACTCAAGTCTATCAAAAACCTTAGGCTTAAAGAACCTATCTGTATCACAAATCCAACCGTTCTGAAAATATGTTAGGATCATACATCCTTTAGATTCAATCGAGGTTTCTTTCTTAAGTCTTAAATACAAATTGAAGTGATAGAAATAAGTAGTAATGCTTGAGGGAGATGACAAATTGAGCGAAACTGTTGAAGAGATTCCAGTAGAAAAACCTAAACGTAAGATTTGGAAGATTGTTGTGTTAGCGGTTGTTGCGACACTGGTAGTTTCTACAATAGGAATGTATGTTTATGCTTATAGTACACTTGAAGAAACTCTTTCAAAATCATTCGAGACCATTTATGTCTCCGACGTAAGATTGGCGAACATAAATCTATTTCCTCCTTCAGCAGATGTAATAGCAGAGTACACGATAGAAAATCCCACAGGCACGAGTATCCGATTGGTAAAAGTAAGTTTCGACATATGGGTAGATGAAAAAAGTGTTGGAACATTGACTGCTACAGATAAAACTCTGCCTGCAGGTGGTTCTACCGTACTAACCGCCACTCTTCATATAGGTTCAGAAGCATTAGACATCATGACGAATACTCCCTACACGATGAAATTGAGTGGAGAAGTTGTAGCATCTACCAACATCTTGTTCCTAACAGTAACTCATACATATCCAATAACACGAACCCAAACAATAACTTGATAGTGAACTGGATGCACAGCAATCCAATTGCTTGCCCCCTACACATTTGGTTGAAGCTTAGGCAAGCTCATGATAAACAATAACGTCAACATTGGTATAGAAATTACTCTCTTCAACAATCACCTGTCTCCTAGTTCAAGATAGTTATTCTTTCACATAACGTTTACGGAGAAATCTTCTATTATTGTTGGCAGTTTTGTGTGTGCGTGCACGCTATTCATGCTTTTAGTAGTCTCTCTGCACATGCCATGAAACAGCCAAGCTTCCAAGTAAAGCCATCAGCCGAGAGAAATTCATGAAAAGCTGGAGTGAGACAGAGAGGAAGCTGGGGCTTTCATAAGGCTTGGTTGCAATGGCTGGTTCACTTGAAATCTTAACTCTTGGCTGAATGCCTTAAGGCTGAGCTGGAACTGCTACGTAAATCTTAACTCTTAAGAAAAACACATTCTTTCTCATGCCTGCGTTTGAATTAATCACTCTTGACAAGACTCACCATCAGAATGTTTGTTGTTGTAGGTGTGGAAAGAAGCTTAAGATTGGCCAGCGGGCTTGGCGCCACACAGCAAAAAAAGAAACAAGATATTATTGCAGAAAATGTTTTGAGAAGCTTTGGCTTTAGAGCTGGGGGTTCAAATCCCCCGGATTATGTTGTTTAAGTTTACGAAGAGTCTAATGGTGATGTAGGTGTGGATAGGAGGGCTCTTCGGAAAAATCAAACACGTGCCCTATTAAGGCTCTTCCAAGAAAGTTTGCATGGGCTCGAACCGTGTTTTCCCTGGCTGCCCGAAGAGCCTTTAAGCTTTAAAAGTTTTCGCAAGAGTTAAGACATGGGATAAGACATGAAGGAACAAGTTCAACGCATACTTATGCGTTACAGCCCGCCCTTAAGCGAAGCAAACATCGATGAGATCATTGAGGCGATAATGACTATGGTTGCAGCTGAACAGAAAAGAAGGTTTGAAACAGCAGCTCAGAAAAAGAAGGAAAGCAAGGCAAGCGACAAGGCTAAGAAGCGCAGTTCAGCCACTAAGTAGAGGCATCGCTTTTTGAAATGGCCTCATCCAGCAAAAATGAAATATTATCTTGGGACTACCCAACCGTGAGGAATACTTCTGTCTTTAGGTTTGTAGATTTTCCCTAAGTATTTTAAGGCTTCAGAAGACCAAGAAATAACATCTTCTCCATCTTCGCTAAGTTTTGGCAACAGCTCTGGATGGTTCTTTAGAAAATTTTCGCCTTCTTTCAAGATTTCCGGATCATTTTCGTAATCAAAATCTTCGGATTTTCCATCCTTAATTTTTCCATCTCTAATTCGGGCAGCACAAACCAAAGCTTCGCCGAGCTTTTCTCTGGCACTTTCAATAACACCTTGATTCGGTCTGAACCAGCCAGTCTTGCCCTTAGTCTTATAAGCAAGAAGTTCAGCGTCTTCCGGCTTTATGCCAGTCTCATCGGCAATCTCCATGATTGTGGGATAGCGGAACGCAATATCTTTCCATTTTTTGACCGCTTTCACCACAACTTCTTCTCCCTCAACATAGTCTATGAAGGCGTATCTTTTGTCCTTCAGTTTTTTGGCAATCCCATACTTAATGAAGCGGCTAATATGATAATTGACCACGTTACGTGAGAGCTTCAGCTCCTTTCTAAGATCTCTCGGATACATCGGACTCTTTATCAGCCTCCTCAAAATCAGAAGCCCTGCATCCCTTTTCCGCTTACCCAATCTTTTGTGCAAAAATTCACGTTTTTCCAAATCTTTAGTACACCTGGTTTTTGTTTTGCTTGTTTCGCCCTATAAAGCGTTTACGTCCGTTAACCAAAAAGGTGTAAAAAATGGATGGTAGAAAAACAAAGATTGTAGCGACAAGGGTTACACTAAACTTAGCCAAGTTAATAGAAGAATACTGCAAAAGAGACGCCCACGTAAACCTCGCTGACTTCCTCCGAGACGCCATAAGAGAGAAGTTGCAGAGAGATGTCCCTGAACTTTACTCTAAACTTTTCCAGGAGGCCCCTGAACATGAGTGAAGATGTTGAGCAAATCAGACGTATCGCAAAAGAAACGGCTCGGGAAATCTTAGATGAAGAAATCTTAGGTCCATTGCTGAATGCATTCAACGGGTTTGAAGCGATTGCCGTGCAGTTTAAACATGCAATTTCTCAGGCTATGGGTGTTGTAGCCGTAAAGGAAGAGACCTTCAATATTTTAAAGTTTGAGACGCAGCAAGGCGCCAAAATAGGCCGGTATCAGGTTGCATATAAAGCCAGCAACATCCCGGACAAATGGAACCATGCTTACAACATTTTGAGGCAGAACAATGCGACTATAGCCAACCGCTACTATGGTGAAGGCTACGTTTATGGCTATTGGCTTTATGGCGAAGGAAAAATCTACAGGCAGAAACTGAAGGCCCCGAACAAATCAAGCTGATTAACGGAGAGAAAGGCGATGCGAACTATTTTTCAGCAGATTGAACGTGTTTTGGAAGCTTCCAGACCGGCTTCTGCACGTTCAGTTCCGCATCGCCCTCTAAGCCCGGAGGGCCATCACTATGAGTAATGTAGATTCAAAGCATAAAAGATTTGTCAATGGTTCTTTGTTTGATTTGACAAAGTTGAAGGCGTTAGGCGGCTTTATAGCAGGTGATTTGCTTGCTGTGGATCCACGGCTTTATTCCAAATTCTTGAAGCATTTAGGGAGAACCGTTAGGCGTGATGATATCACCAAAAACATGAGCCTCTTAACTTGCTTAAGTGCATACACTTCTAAGCCTCTAAACCTCTTCTTAAGAGGAGAAAGTTCGATAGGCAAGACGTATAACATTATGCAAGTCTCGAATTATTTTCCACAAGAAGACGTTTGGCGTTTAGGTGGATTATCCAAACGTGCGCTAGTTCATGGTTTTGGTGTTCTAGTAGATCAACATAATGAAGAGATAGACCTCAGCAAAAAACCTCAAAAGCCTACAAAAAGCGAATACGCTGATGAGTACGACTATCGAGAAGTCACGAAGGAATACAAAGAAGCACAAGAAACATGGGTTAAACGTCTTCAAAACTCTAGGTATCTTGTTGACTTGACCGGTAAAATATTGCTTTTCCTAGAGCCTCCAGACTTTGAAACTTTTATGGCTTTAAGACCGATATTGAGCCATGACGCTAGGGAGATCAGCTATAAAATCGTTGACAAGACAGCTAAGGGTAAACTTCAAACCAAACACGTAATTATTAGAGGATGGCCTGCTTGTGTCTTTTGTTCTACACGAGAGAAATACGTTCAAGATTTGGCTACTAGGGGCTTCACGGTTACTCCTGAAATGACACCTGAGAAATATAGAAACGCCAACATATTGACAGGAGAAAAAGCAGCTTTACCTTGGAAGTTTCAGAGAGACTTTGATTTTAACCTTTTAGAAGGATATGTAAGAAGTTTCAAGAATAGAATGGAAGACTTTCAAGTTTTGATTCCTTACGCTAAACAACTAGCGGGAAAGTTTCCAAGCAATTTTCCGAGAGCTATGAGAGATTTCAAACATGTTTTGACTTTAATCAAGGTTTCCGCACAATTCCATTTTGTTCAGAGACCTATCCTCATTCAGAAAATTGAAGATAAAGAAAAGCGTTACATTTTGGCTTCAAGACAAGACTATGATTTTGTTATGGGTTTATGGGAGAAGGTCAGAGAAACAACTGAAACCAGTGCGCCAGGACAAATTATGAAGTTTTTCCATGAAGTTGTCGAAAAAATTGCGGAGAGGATTCCAAATTTTTTGATTCAAGATTTGGTGGAAGAGTGGAACAGCAAGTTTCAAGAGAAAAAATCAAGTAGTGCTATTCGTAAATGGGTTGACTTCTTATGTGATATTGGTTATTTGACAAAGAAGCCTAATCCCAGTGATAAAAGAAGCAATATATTGAACGTAATAAGGCAAAAAAACAGCGAAAACGTCGGATTCAACCTCGCTGAATTTTTTGAGTTTGATTCCTTCAAAGAATGGCTAAATGACGTTAATCAAATATTGGAAAAATCGACAGTTCTACTTAAAGAAAATTTAGTTTCCCATAATGAAACATCAGTTGAAGATCTCTTCAAAAAATATTTCTTAAATACAAACAGCAAAATTTCCAATATCTGTTTAAGCCCTCTGAGGCTTCTTTAGACAAAAGAATTGAGGAAAAAACAAACTTTCAGAAAACGACGCAATTTCCAGATTTTAAGAAGTTAGAACGCATAGGCCTAGGATTCAACGATAAATGTATGGTATGCGGTTTTGAAGGCCGTATGGATTGGCAGGTTACACTTCACGATGGAACATGGGGCTTGCTCTGTGATGACTGCGGTTTAAAATTAGAAAAACAACTGGAAGAGGTATGAGGGATGCGTGTCACGCACCTGGGCATAAAGCATCCTCACACCTTCCTGCGAAAAGCTTTAGCTCTAATTCGGAAACATAGAGTTGCCAAGATAAGCCCTATTTTGTACTTGGTAAACGGCTATCATTACAGTTCAAGGTCACCTCACCCTCAATTCTACGTTGTTGAACGAGCAGGCTCAAAATTGGTTTGTAACTGTCCAGGCTTTCAGCGATATGGTTTTTGCACACACACATGCGCCGTCATGATCCTTGAAAGCAAACAAATGACACGTTTAGAAAAAGCAGCGAAGGAGTCTGCAGGGTTTGGCTGAGGAAAAGGGCTTCCACGAAGAGGACTGCGCTTCTAGCATACTTGACAAAAAGCGGCTTAACAATGGGAAGTTGGGCAATGCCCAGCCGCACCTCCCTAAACAGCCTATGATGCGGGGTAGCGCAGCCAGGAAAGCGTGCACGGCTCATGACCGTGAAGTCGCCGGTTCAAATCCCACCCCCGCATCTCCTTCATTATGCTGTCCTGAATGCGGCAGCATAAGGCTCTACAAAGCTGGCTTACGCTACACAAAACAAGGTGAAGTACAACGTTACCTATGTAGAAGTTGTGGATATCGCTCTTCTGAACCTAAGGTAAAGGTCAACGTCTCTACTCAAAGCCTCAAAAGTGTTGACCCTGAACCGAATTTTCTTGACACTGATGTCACTAAGCGAAACTTCCCTATTAAGGAACGCCATGATTCTCTTTCTTTCCAAAGGCGTGAAGATGTAGCTTCTCATACTTCATCAAAAGGGACTATTACAGAGAAAGTATTAAATACTTTTGGGGACTATAATAGAGAACGTCAAGTATGCGCGACCAAGACCACGGAAGTGATAAACTTGACCGAAGTAGCAGAATCCCGACAAGAAAAGGCTGCGGGAGCCACAAAGCCAGACGCTGAAACCGTCAAAGGACTAATCACCCAATACGCCTACTGGCTTGAAAAGGAAGGCTACTATGAAAAATCAAGGTATCTAGGACTCATCCGTCAACTTGTGAAGCTTGGCGTAAACCTCTTCGACCCTGAAAGTGTGAAGGCGACGATCGCCAGACAACGTTGGAAAAACGGAACTAGAATACTTGCAGTTTATGCTTATGAAATCATGGCAACGAAGATATTACACGTTGAATGGACAAGGCCGAAATACACGCAAGAGGAAACTTTACCCTTCATACCTGAAGAAGCTGAACTTGACCAGTTTATTGCCGCCTGTCGAAGCCGAAGGATGGCAGCATACCTTCAAACCCTAAAGGAAACATTTGCAGATCCAGGTGAAGCCTTAAGGCTGCGGTGGATAGACTTTTCAGCTAAGGACAACACCATAACAATCAACAAACCGGTGAAGCGCCATAGTCCCCGACAGCTTCAGATTTCAAACAAGCTTGCCACTATGCTTAACGCTTTACCCAGGAATTCGAAGCGCATCTTCCCCACAACCTACAGAGCTGTTTGCAAGGGCTTCCAGAGAATAAAGCGCAGGGTTGCCAGCAACATTGAGAATCCACGTCTCCTAAGCATAACTCTTCGTACGTTTCGCCATTGGGGTGCAACAATGACCTATCATTACACGAAGAACATTCTGCTAGTTCAGAAGCTGTTAGGTCACAAAAACATCAGGAACACGCTGAAATACACACAGCTGATCCACTTTAAGGACGACGAATTTGACGTTGCAACTGCCACAACATTGGAAGAGGCTAAGGAGCTTCTGGCGGCAGGCTTCAACTACATCACAGAAATGAAAGGCGTCAAGCTATTCCGGAGACCCAAAAGATTTAACGGTTAGATGTTGAAGTTAGGAGTCAAGGAATGGGGGCTGTTAAAGCATCAATGTCTGTTGTTAAGGCTGTAACATGTCCAGTTTGCGGATGCTTATGCGACGACATAGAATTAACAATTAAAAACGGAAAAGTTGTGAAGGTCAAAAACGGTTGCGCAATGTGTGAATCAAAATTTCTAGGCTACAACAATGAACATAGAATTTTGAAGCCGCTGATAAGAAAGAACGGAAGGCTCGTTGAAACATCACTTGAAGAAGCCATTGAAAGAGCTGCCAGGATATTGGCTGAAGCAAACTATCCAATCTTGTATGGTTGGAGTTCAACAAGCTGCGAAGCCACACGCGTAGGCATTGAATTAGCAGAGGAAATTGGAGGAGTAATCGACAACACCGCAGTAGTCTGTCACGGACCCTCAATTTTAGGCATCCAAGACGTAGGCATTTCATCATGTACGCTCGGACAGATCAGGCACAGAGCAGATCTTATCCTTTACTGGGGCAGCAACCCATGGAGTGCCCACCCGAGACACATTGAAAGATACACAGCCTTTCCAGAAGGAAGGTTCCAAAAAAGCGCTTGGAAAGGATACTTAACAAAGATTAAAGCTTCAACAGTTAAGAAAAAAGTTGAAAGCGCTCTCAGAAAAGTTTTCTCCAAGAAAAAGTCTTCTTCTCCTATGCAGCTTAAAAAAAGTCTTCCTCCCACGATGTTTAGGAAAGGGAGAAAATTAATAGTTGTCGACGCGAGGAAGACGAAATCCGCCGAAATAGCTGACCTGTTTATACAGGTTGAGCCAAACAAGGATTACGAGTTGCTCCAAGCCTTAAGAGCACTAATCAACGAACAAGAAATTGACGTTGACGAAGTTGCAGGGATTCCAATGGAATACCTTGAAGAAATTGCAGATTTGATGATTGGATGCAACTTTGGAGTCTTATTTTTTGGGGTTGGATTATCAATGAGCAAAGGCAAACTCAGAAATATTGATGCTGCGCTTTGTTTGGTTCGTGACTTGAATATGCGGACAAAATTCGTGATAATGCCTATGAGGGGGCACTTCAACGTTACCGGCGCAGACACTGTTTTCACTTGGCAGACTGGTTATCCTTATGCTGTAGACTTTTCACTGGGCTATCCGCAGTATAATCCTGGAGAAACGTCTGTCGTAGACATTCTTTTACGTGGGGAGTCAGATGCAGCCTTAATAGTTGCTTCTGACCCTGTTGCAAGCTTCCCAAAGAAAGTTGTGGAACAGCTTGTTAAGAACCCGTTGATAGTTATAGATCCTCACATCAGCGCAACTACTCGGATGGCAGATGTTGTTTTTCCCTCAGCATTCGTTGGGATAGAAGCAAGCGGAACAGCCTACCGCATGGACCATGTGCCACTCCCGCTCAAAAAAGTTGTTAACGCACCGAATGGTGTTCTTCCAGACGAGGAAATTTTGAAGAAAATTCTCGTAGAGGTTAAAAAACTCAAAGAAAAAAGACTGGCGGAGGCAGCATAAACGGAGCTTCTAATAAAGAACGGTTTCGTCTACGACCCTATCAACGGCGTTAACGGCGAAAAAATGGACATTGCAATCAGAGATGGAAAAATTGTTGAAAAAGTGAATGAACTTAGAGCAGAGAAAGTTGATGCTTCTGGAATGATTGTCATGCCAGGTGGCGTGGACATTCACTGTCACATTGCTGGTTCTGAAGTGAACACTGGTAGGCTTCTAAGGCCTGAGGATCACTTTCGTGATTTTGAGCGGAAAACTCCTAAAACAAGGTCTGGCGTTGGATATTCAGTTCCTTCCAC
>Ga0209986_10004833_pt1 | contig 11339 bp, 7 predicted proteins | sample BlataG_FD_183168 | JGI IMG/M metagenome (GOLD analysis project Ga0209986, IMG submission 183168) | Deep subsurface microbial communities from Black Sea to uncover new lineages of life (NeLLi) - Black_00105 metaG (SPAdes) (version 2) | ecosystem: Environmental > Aquatic > Marine > Oceanic >...
AAGCACCTCCTTTTTCTCCTCAATATAGCTGGGAGCCGTCTTGGGAGTAGTGCCACGTTTGACCTGGTGATAATAGGCATAGGTCATTGACTCGCCTTCCTTGATGACATCTGCCCCTACCAGCTCTCCTATGAAAACAGTGTGCGTTCCCATATCTACTTCTTGGATTACCCTGGCTTCCAGGTAGGCTAGAGCATTCTCAGTGCCCACCGGAGCCTGGGTTTCACCTTCGGATTCACTTCCTACCTCCTTACTATATGGCTTGAGGTTAACCTTAATCCCCATGGTTAACTCCTTAATGGCTCCTGAGAGGATGAACCTGGCTAGTCCTCTCCCTTTAGCTCCTTCCACCTCTCCTCCCCTAGACATTGACGGGCAGAAGCGCACCAGTCTATGCAGGAAGGTATTTTCTCCCGGTAGACCATCTCACCACACTTGTAACACCTGACTTTCATCTCATCAGAGAAGATCTCGACTTCATAACCGCAGTTGGGGCATTTGTGTAGCGACACCCGTAGATTTCTGCCATCCTGCCCCGGGCATTTGCTATACATTCGTATTACCTCCTCTAGCAGTGGATGCTCGAGTTTTAATTTCTACACCAATAGTACAACTTATTGACATGACTGACTATGATTTGAATCATATAGAGTAAGGAGTTATCAGAAATTTTGGGCGTACGGGAGATAAACCGAGGTAGCAAATAGTCTTGCAGTTCTATACTCGAGGTGGTCCTTCACTCAGCAGCCTGAGTTTCTCCTCGTCGAGGATAATCACTTCACCGCGAACAGAACTAATAATCCCCCTGTCTTTCAGGTTGCCCACAACACGAATCGCTGTCTCAGTAGTGGTTCCCACCATCTCAGCGATTTCCTGTCTGGTAAAGGTAAGGCTATGACCAAGCTTTGAAGAAAGCATAAGCAGTACACTGGCAAGGCGTTGCTCGACTCTCTCCCCGGCAAGGTCTCGGAGGCGGCCTTGAGCATCCCTGAGCCGTGCTGCTAAGATATTAATAATCTTCAGGGCTACCTGAGGCCGATTGGCCAGAAAATATAGTAAGTCCTCTCTCTTAATCCCCACTACTTTGGTTTCAGCTACGGTTTGAGCTGAAGCAGGATATGGCTTATTTTCAAAAACAGCAACTTCGCCGAACATTTCACCGGGGCCGAAAAAAGCAATGGTGAACTCTCTCCCCAGGGAAGAGTGTTTAAAAACCTTCACCTTGCCTTCGGCAACGATGTAGAACCATTCAGGAGCATCTCCATCCCAGAAGATGAACTCTTTTGGCATAAAACTACGCTCGATAGATAGGCCAGCTAGCTCGGTAAGTTCGTCATCATTCAAACTGGATAAAATAGGAGACTTCCTTAGAATTTCAGACTTGTCGCTGAACTGCAACCTGGTAGCTCTCCTTCAAAGGCGGTTTTCCGCACATAGTATACTCCCGCGGCTGATTTATAATACAACAATTTCTAGTTTGCCCTCAATTGTTTGCGACGCTCAGAGCCCACACTGGTGTGCCTTTAATTGCTCTCTCTTGGATTAGAGATAAGTAACTGCTGTAAAGCTAGAATAAGCTGCTTCTTCTCGAAGAAAAGTTCGGGAACTGCCCAGAGTGGCCAGCCATAAAGATAAGAAGCATATCTCAATCAGTTCTCGATAAGCCTTTCCCCAAGTGGCGCTGGAAGTAAATCGCTACCAGACACTCTCTCTCCCCTGTCATTGCGAGCCGAAGGCGTGGCAATCTCGCCCCACCAGATTGCCACGGCAGCAGAGCTGCCTCGCAACGACAGCGTGAGGTATGGAGATTGCTTTAGGGCTAACGTCCCTCGCAACGACAGCGTGAGCTGTGGAGATTGCTTCGGGGCTAGCGCCCCTCGCAACGACAGTAGAGGAGGCAGAGTGTCACTAATCATGTGGACGAGTATATTGACTGTTATAAGAGCATGAGGGTAGGATATGCTCCGGGAAATTCCGACAGCTATTACACGTAGTCCATAGTAAAGGAGAATGATGAAAGTTAATTTCGTGGACAAGGGAGCCAGCAGGTACATTGTTGGGAAGGTGGAAAGGTTTCACCAGAAGAATGAAATGTTTAAGAGACCACTATGGGACCCGAAAATGATGGACTTAGGGCAGAAATTCTATATTGAAGAGGTGCCGCCCAGGGATAAACCAGGCTACAGGTTAAAAGACCAGGCACTGGTGAATGCCGCCTGGCATCTGGAAAACGGTTTTGCCCCCAATGGCAGGAAGGGACTATACGCCTGGGACTGGGACAAAAATTTTTCTTACCCCAGCGTGCCATCGGGATTGAGAATCACAGTTGATGACCCGATGACGGTAACAAAGGAGATTAAGAAGGTAGCCATCTTCTTTGGTGCCTCTCTGGTGGGGATATGCGAGCTGGATAGACGGTGGCTTTATTCCCATGCTCATTCCAAATATGGGGAAGCCGGCAAATCCATTGAAAAGATTGAGATCCCAGAGGAGTATAAATATGCTATCGCTATCGCAATAGAGATGGACTACGAAGGTATAAGTTGTTCTCCAGCACATCCAGCGTCAGCCGCTACTGGAGTAGGCTATTCTAAAATGGCATTCACTGCTGGTTTACTGGCTCAATACATCCGTGGCCTGGGTTATCAAGCAATACCCTGCGGCAATGACACGGCTTGTAGTATACCCATAGCCATTGATGCCGGGCTGGGTGAGCTGGCTCGGAATGGTTTACTGATTACCCCCGAGTTTGGCCCCCGGGTCCGACTGTGTAAAGTTTTTACTGATTTACCACTGGTACCTGATAAACCGATTGAATTTGGCGTCTGGGGCTTTTGCCACCGGTGCCAGAAGTGTGCTGAAATCTGCTCCAGCCAGGCTATTATGCGTGGCGAGCCAACTGAAAAGACAAACAACATATCCAACAGAGAGGGATTGTTGAGGTGGCCGATAAATGCTGAAAAGTGCCTCGCCTTCTGGGTAGCTAACGGCACAGATTGTTCTAACTGTATCAGGGTTTGTCCGTTTAATAAGCCGCCCGGCTGGTTTCACAGTGCCCTCAGGTGGGGAGCAAAGAATACTCCCTGGCTAGATGCATTCTTAGGCAAGCTGGATGACTTCTTAGGCTATGGTAAACAGGCGAAGCCAGATGAATTCTGGCATCAGCAGGATAGGCGTTTTGCTTCCCGGTAAGGTCAAATCAGTGTATATAACAGCGCATCAAATTACTTAAGCAGGTACCCCGAATTCAGGTCGCTTTATGGTATAAGCACTCACCACAAAACACCTTCCCTTTCCGCTTTGCTGCAGAATCTGAGTATCTCGGCAAAATTATTAATCCGTGCCAGGTTATTGGTCTCCATAAACCCATCATAAGTGACACTTATCCAGGGCTTTTGATACAGCGTGCTGAACCTTTCCGACATTGCTGCCACAATCCCGCCGGGCATGCAACCATGGGGCATCACCGATATCACTCCAGCAAATTCAGGATTCTCCATCCAGTCGATTCCGCTACCTATACTGAGAACCGCCTCGCTGCCACATTTCGGGGAAAGCCACAGGTCCGTCTTTGCCAGTAATTCTCCGGTCGAAGGCTCTCTGCCATCAATCAGTCCTGCAAAATGTCGAGCTACCGAATGCTCATCATGCTCCTGCACCCGCTTTATTACGTAACTGATCATCATTTTCATGAATTTTCGGTCCCTGATGGCATCCTCAACATGTCTATATGAAATGTAATTCATCCATTCCGCCATAGGAGAAACAATAACCTCCAGGCCAGCCTTCTCGCATACCGTTACCAGGTCATTGTTAGCAAACCTGTTGGAGCGTAAGAAAATCTCTCCATTAATACCAACGAGAGGCTTTCTGGGCAGGGCTGAATCGATGAGAGACTTAAACTCAGAAGTCGCCTGCCTCAGGATATCATCGAATGCCTCCCTCCTGCGAATACGGCTGGCAAGCTTGCCCTTATATTCTTCAAACATTACATCCGCCGACCCTGTCTGTTTTTCATAAGGGCGGGTACGCCATAGCAATTTTTGCAGATAGTCCATGGATACACTGGCTCTCCAGGCAATGCGCATAAAACCAGGACCGATATTTATATCGCGATAGGCATTGTTCGATACACTGCTCCGTATCGGAAGGTCAATACCCAGGTCTTTAAGTATCCTGCCTTGCTCCAGCGCGTACTTCCCAAGTCGGCATGGACCATACGCCCCAGCCATAAACGCCTCGATATTTCTCAAGTCAGTACTATTATCATAATAGAACCTCAAGAAGTCGCCCAGTGTTACACGGAAAGGCAAACATTCCACGCCCGACGTTACTCGATCTGCATAGAGCAGATTACTCCTGTTCGGCTCAGGAAGCACAATTGTCTTAATACCATAAGACTCCACTAGCGGACTCAAAAGCTCAGCGTGGGGTGCCATATTGGGTATCAGAAAAGTCTTCTTTACATTGATGAGTGCCGCTGTTTCCCTGTAGATATATTCGTGGGGAATCTTATGCTCCCCGGCAGAACGTGCGAATCCTTTGATAGTATCCACGAAGGCTTCCAGGCGAGTAACGATGCCAGCCTCGGCTGCATGCTCGTCGATTTCCAATTGCCCCAGTGGCTTGCCTCCCATAATATCCTCCACAATACGGAGTATGAACGAGTTCGGCCCACACCCAAAGTTGGTCAGTGCCAATCCATACAGCTTCGGATTTGATTCGGTTATAGCAGCTCCAGCTATATACTTGCTCTCATAGAACCAGTATGGTCGGTCTGAGTATTTCCTGGGATTAATCGATTTCAGGGGCAGGAAGTCGAGCGGCACTGGCACCACATCAAGCTGAGCCAGTTTTTCGGCTATGCCCAGGTTTGCACCGGCATCCTGTGACATGTAGGACCTGGCGAATAGCACCACTCCTAACTGGTCACCCTGGTACAGTTCCTCCAATAGCTTCCTGCCAAGCTCCTCCTGGTCTGCTTCGAACCTCCGCTGGGATTTAATGCCAGCGAGGGCTGCCTTCCTGCCATTGCTTCTGCTGAACCCCATCTCCACAGCGACATTTGCCAGATTTTTTATCACATCAGCATTGCCCCTACTGAAATCAAGTATGGGTATCAATATCCGTTTACCAAGCACGTTGCGTATTATGAACGGGGCTGCCTGAACAAGAGGACAGGAGTATTTCTGGTTCTCATCTCCGTCTTTCTCCCCTAACCTGATAGCACAGGGGTAGAGCATATAGTCTACGTCGTCAAGTTTTGCTGCGTGCCCATGGAGAAGCTTGAGAGGGAAACAACTATCGGTGTAACTTAGCTCGACCGACCTCTCCATAATCTCCTTGTTAGTCTGGCCGGAGAGGATACACCTGACATCAAGCGCGTTGAGAAAACCGATAAGCAGTGGAGCATAGTCATATACTAGCAGTGCCCTGGGAATGCCTACAGAAGGTCCGGTGCCAGCACCTTCCCTGTACTCCCTGAAGAGCAACTGCTCCCGCTTATCGAAGAAGGTTTCTCTTTTCGCATGACTGGCAATGCTATCATAACGGTCACATCTGCTACCATAAAAGGTTGGAGACTCGTTATCCATCTGCATACGGGTAATAGTACAGTTATTGTCGCATCCCTTACAGGTGAATGTGGTGAGAATACACTCGCTGTCAACAACTTTTTGGAAGCCTTTGAATTTTGATTCCCGACCTGCCATTCCCTCTTTCGCCAGGAGCGCTACACCTATCGCACCGCTGATTTCTTTATGCTCCGGCACGGTCAAAGTCTTCCCCTCAAGCTGCTCATAAAAGGCAGAGACTATAGCCGCGTTATAGAACACCGCACCTGTGAGGATAACCTTGTCACCCAATTTCCTGTTACCTACCACTTTGGAGAGATAGTTCTTCGCTATTGAATTGGAAAGACTGGCCGTGATTATCTCAATGGGCATGCCCTGTTGCTGAGCCGCAGCAACAGCCTGCCCCATGAAAGCAGCACACCTCGACCCCAGATCAATAGTATTTGGAGCCTCGAACGCCAGCCTGGCGAATTCACCATTGGTCACTTTGACACCCAGCATTTCAGCCAGTTCATCAATGAAGCTGCCCGTTCCGGCAGCGCATGCTTTGTTCATCTGGTAATCAACGACGACACCATTCCTCTTGATGACAAGCTTGGAGTCCTGCCCACCTATCTCAATAATGTCGGCTTCAGGGTCCAGTTCTACGGCGGCTCTTGTCTGCGCAGTTATCTCATTCTTAATCAGGTCCGCCCCGATAAAGCTGCCAACCAGGTATCTGCCGGAACCTGTGATACCGGCACCAGCTATCTTAACCTTTCCTGCGCCATTCCGAAGAAGGTTCCTGAAAACTTCCCGGATGGCCTCGACAGGTCTACCAGCGGTCATCAGGTAGTTTTTCCCTATAACCCTGTTGCCAGTTTCATCAACTATCACCGCTTTAGTACTGGTGGAGCCAATATCGACCCCGAGGTATCCTGTGCACTCTTCCTCCATATTCGGGACTGGCTTGCTATCCTGAGTGGTAACAACCTTGAGCCTGGGCATTTCAAAATAGTCCTGCCGGTCATCTATTTCCGATAAAACAACGCCCCGCGAAGTCTTCCCGATCGATAGCAAAGCCGACCCCAGCGACTCGATATGAAGGTGGTTTTCAGGAATTATCACCTTGACTTGATGCTTGTTCCTGGCAGAAATCGCATCATTGAGAGCCCTTGCTACAGCAGCATTGGCAGCAACCCCACCAACAAAGTATACTGGCTCCTCAAAAGCCCCCTTTTTAATAGAGGTGACCATACGGGCAACGCTCTCACAAAGCGCATAAAGCATTGCTTCAACCGAGGCTCCCTTCTGCTGCAGATGTATGAGGTCAGTTTTAGCAAAGACACTACATCTGGCAGCTATCCTGGGAGGACTGCCTTCACATTGCAGTGCCAGGCTGGAGAAATCCTCCATACTGATGCCAAGCCTGTACGCCTGTTGTTCCAGAAACCTTCCGGTACCTGCAGCGCAAAGGGGGTTAGATGCTACCTTCCACGGCTTTTTCAAGCCATCTTCCAGCCCTATTACCAGTGTACTCTGTCCCCCTATTTGAACGATCGTCCTGGCGTCTGGATATAAATGAAGAAGACCTGAAGCAATAGACAGTGGACTGCTATACTCCACCCATTCGAGCTCTTTGGGAATCACGTCCTTGCCAGAACCCGATACGCCAGCGGCGACAATCTGGTCAAGATTGAACTCCACACCCAACCTGGCGATAAGTGAAGAGACCGCAGCCCTGGGTCCGGTGCTTACCTTTTCGATATCAAGCTGAACAATCTCTCCATTTTCGTCAATGAGCGAAAGCTTGGAGTTGACAGAACCAATATCTATACCTAGGAAATAACCCACTTCTACAACGCACAATTGTACCAAGAAATGGGTTTTCTTAAAAGGCTACTACTGGAAACCGCAAGAAGGGAGAGGGAACTCTCCACATTAGTGCCCCATTGCTGCATTTAGAGGGTTACTGCCAGGTCACGCCTCCCCGCTAAGGGCTTAAACACATGGAAAAATAGAGACAATCCATGCTTTATAGTAACAAAATAATAAAAACTTACCAAATAACTTGACACCCGAAGAGGGTGCGTTTAAAATCATATCAGTTATCTTTATCCAGTGTTGTTTCAAAGCTCGGCTCTTCGCCATGCGCAGAGCCAGCCGAGAAAGGAGTCCTAGGCATGGTCCCGGTAGTGAGACAAAGGGTTTTTAGGCCAAGAGACTGCACTGAGAACAAAGGGATGACAAAATCAAAGGAGGTGCAGTCATGGCTTTGAAGGAAAAGACCCTGACATGTAGCGATTGTGGACGGGAGTTCATCTTTACGACTGGTGAGCAAGAGTTCTATCAATCTCGTGGCCTACTGAATGAACCCAAACGCTGTCCCGATTGTAGAGTTGCTCGGCGTAGTGAGCGTAGAGGAGGTAGATATGGTGGCTCTTATTCTGTAGTATGCGCATCCTGTGGTGCAGAAACCACGGTGCCGTTTGAGCCTACTGAGGGGCGACCAGTCTACTGCAAAGATTGCTACATCAGAATGAAAGAATCTGGCGAATTGCCCAGCAAGACAATAGACACATAAAATAAAATATAATTTTTATCACTACTCGCGGTAACGTCTCAGTAAGAGATAAGTCAATGCGTGGTTGCAACTTTGCATTTCAAAATTGCTGAACCTGCCTGAGATACGGTTTGACAAACCACCGACCTGATATGTTTTACATCACCTACTTTTTTCAAGCGTTGCTATGACGTAATAAGCTTGTTCTGCGTCTTCTGGATAGAATAGGGGAATGGTATAACTTATGCCATTGTACGCCTCTAAACTAACCAGGTAGGTTTAGCATTATGCAATAGCAGGCAATAGATCTTTCGTGTAATATATAAAACAGAGTCGCATTGAAAAACTGTGCAGTCCCTTCTAAAATAGACTGGCAGGAAGATTAAAAAGGATGGTTAATAAGAAGTTTAAACCTTCTGAGGTCAAAGTATCAAGCGAAGCTTCGCCCGAACTCCTGACAAATCTTACAATCGATGTTGGGGCATTTGAGCAAGCAGTAGCCAGGGCTGAGGAATTAAGCCAGGCAGCCAGGCAGGCTGCTGGGGAATCAAAAAGGGCATCACAGGAAGCCATAAGCAGGGTTGAGAAAACAAGCCATTCAGCTATAGAAGCTGCTGAGGAATCAAAACGAGCATCTCAGGAAGCTATAGACAGGGTTGAGGAAATAAATCAGGCGGTCATGGAGGCTGCTGAGGAATCAAAACGAGCATCTCAGGAAGCAGTAAATAGAGCTGATAAAGTAAGCAAAGTAGCCAGTAAGACTGTCGAGGAGGCTAAAAGGTCATCCCAGGAAATAATAAGAAAAACTGAAGAAATAAGGCAGGCAGGTAAAGAGGCCACTGCGGAAGCTAAAAAGGCATCTGATGAAGCTATAAGCAAGGCCGCGTCATCAGTCAAATTAGCCATGGATGCAATTGAAGCATCATCAAGAGAGTTTGAGGATGCGGTGAACAGGGTTGAGGCATCAGCCAAAGCAGCCAAAGAGACCGCGGAGATATCTATAAAGACATCCCAGGAAAGGGTACACCGGATCGAAAAAATAAGCCAGGAAGCCCTGGAAATTGCTGAGGAATCAAAAAGATTTTCCCATGAAGCTATAAATGAAGCCGAGGAAATGAGCCAAGCGGCCAGGATAGCTTCCGAGGAAGCAAAAAAAGCATCACATGACGCTATAAGTAGAACCGACAGATTAGGTAAAACAGTTAAGAAGGACGCTGAATCGCTAGCAAGAACGTTTGAGGAAACTATAATCAGAGTGGATAGAATAAGCAAAACAGCCGAGAAGGCCGCTGAAGAAGCGATAAGCGCATCACAGGAAGCTATCAGTAGAACTGAAAGAACAAACGAAGCAACCAAGGAGGCCAGTGAAGAATCAAAAAGAGCGTTCCACGAAGCTATAAACAGGGCTGAAAAGATAAGCAAGGCAGCACAGAAGGCTACTGAGACATCTATAAAAACATCTCAGGAAGTTATAAACAAAGCTGAATCATCACTCAAACGGGCTACAGAAGCCACCGAGGAGGCGAAAAGAACATCTCAAGAAGCTATAAGCAAATCTGAGGAAATAAGCCAAGCCGCCAAAGAAACTGCTGAAGAAGCGAAAAAAGTGTCCCAGGAAGCCATAAGCAGGGCTGAAGAGGTAAGCCTGTCAGCCCAAAAAGCTGCGGAGGAATCGAAAGATACTTCTCAGGAAGCCATAACCAAAATTGAGGAGGTAAGCCTGTCAGCCCAAAAAGCTGCCGAGGAATCGAAAAATGCTTCACAAGAAGCTATGAGAAGAGCCGAAGAAATAAGCCAGGCAGCCAGCCAGACAGCCCGGGACTCTATTAGGCAGGCTCAGGAGGCCGTTGTGGTCTCGATACAAATATTTGAGGAAGCAATAAATAGGAATGAAGAGACAAGCAAATCAGCCAGGAGTGCTGTCAATGCATCAATACGAGCATTTAAGCAAGCAATAAGCAATGCTCAAGAAATGACTAAATTGGCTATAGGGCCTGCGGAGGAAGAAGCAAAAGTATCCGAGGAGGTAATCGCATTCAAGGAAGCCATCAGCAAGATTGAGGCAATAAGTAAAAAGGTTGAGGAAACCAGTGAGTTTCCAATAGGAGGAGCTTTGGAGGAGTCGATAAGCAAGGCCCAGGGTTACGCAAAGGAAAAAAAGAAGGTAAAAGAACCTGGTAAAGATATTGAGACACGCCTGAAATTCCTGGCGAAAATGTATACATCTGATAAAGGTAAACCAGCCGATGAAGACGAATAAGCTTGGATAAAGGGAAGGTCAGAGGAAATTCACGCCCGGTTCCACAGGTAGACTGTAGAAATTCCAGACTAAAACATGGTAAAGTTAATATTTCAAAGAGCTTAGAGTCCCCTCTATGAGCCGGACTCAGGATAGATACGTAGGGGAAATATTAAAGAAAGGAAGGTAAACTGTAGTGGATTCAAAAGAGCAAGGCTTTGTACGTAGCAAAGTAGAGGAAACCAAGAAAGCAGCATCTGAGGAAGAGGTAACAGGACAGCAAGCGCAGGACGCTCCCGTCAAAACCGAGCAAGCCGCAACGTCCCTTGACCAAATCCAACAGCAAGCCATGATGGCCTATGCAGCCTACATGGAAGCTGAGCAACAAGTAGCCAGAGCCTACAAGGACAACGAGTTGCAAGTGGAGAAAGCCTACAGAGAGGCTGAACTGCGAGCCCAAAAAGCCTATGACTCAAGTGTAGCACAGGCATTGAAAAGGCGGGAGGAAGCTGAACTGCAAGCTAAAAAAACCTACGATGAAAATCTGGCACAGGCAGTAAAAAGACGCGAGGAAGTCGAACTGCAGGCCAGGACGGCTTGTGAGGAGAGAATAGCGCAGGGATCAAAGCTCCGTGAGGAGGCAATTACACAAGCCAGCCAGGCTCGTAAGGAGACTATGGATCAAGCCTGGGCTATCTATGTTAAAAGTAGAAGATTGGGATAGAACTGGAGAGGCTGCTTAGCTTGTCTCTTCCCATGATAATAGTGCTATCGTGCACTATTATGGTATATGTGTTTTCTCTACGGCCGGTTGTCAGTGAGCTAACTAAGCAGCATGGGGATATCGTCGAAAATAGCCTCTAGCTTTCTATCCGGGTACTGTTGGCCTTGTTGTCTTGCTTTCACGACCGAGAGTAAGTCAATCGCCCTGGTGAAATACTCTGTGATTTTCCTGGCAGCACTAATCTCAGATAGTATTAGAGTA
>Ga0209986_10004834_pt1 | contig 11332 bp, 8 predicted proteins | sample BlataG_FD_183168 | JGI IMG/M metagenome (GOLD analysis project Ga0209986, IMG submission 183168) | Deep subsurface microbial communities from Black Sea to uncover new lineages of life (NeLLi) - Black_00105 metaG (SPAdes) (version 2) | ecosystem: Environmental > Aquatic > Marine > Oceanic >...
GCGTGATGCGGAATTCCTGCCATCGGCACACGCACTCCTTTGGCGATATTACGGGAGGTGAGGACAATGTCCAATTCGCGGGCAGTTATCTCTGCGTCCTGGTCAAAAGTCTCATAGAAATCACCCAGGCGAAAGAAAAGTATAGCATCCGGGTACTGGCGCTTAATCTCCAGGTACTGCTTCCGGATTGGAGTGATCCTTTCTTTGGTCATGCTCACATTCTATATTGAGCTCTACAATTCGACAAGGTGATTGGGAAAAGACGTATCAATATTTCCAAATATTTCTCGAAATTATCTGCCTTTTCCAAAAAGTATGGCATAATATAGCCACTATATCCCCGTATGTCGAGAAAGGAGAACAAACCTAATGGCAGGTGTAACGTACGACCACATAACAAAGCGATTCGGCGATGTCGTTGCAGTTAATGACTTTGACATCGAAGTCGCTGACAAGGAGTTTCTTGTCTTAGTCGGACCTTCGGGCTGCGGTAAAACCACCGCGCTGCGCTGTCTTGCCGGTCTGGAAGACATAACCGAAGGTCGCATTTTAATCGGCGATCAAGTGGTTAATGATGTAGCTCCCAAAGACCGCGATATCGCGATGGTATTTCAGTCTTATGCCCTTTACCCACACATGTCTGTTTATGACAATATGGCATTTGGGTTAAAGCTGCGCAAGACCCCGAAGCAGGAAATCAAGAGACGCGTCGAAGACGCTGCCGGATTATTGGGCATCGAAATGCTGCTTGACCGCAAACCACGCCAGCTTTCTGGTGGTCAACGCCAGCGTGTCGCAGTCGGACGAGCAATCGTTCGCGAGCCTAAGGTTTTCCTCCTCGATGAGCCTCTATCCAACCTGGATGCCAAGTTGCGAGTGGAAACGCGCGCTAACATCAGCAAGCTGCATCAGGAACTTGCGACCACCTTCATATACGTAACCCACGACCAGGTTGAAGCTATGACGATGGCGAGCAGAATCGCTGTAATGAACTTAGGTCTCTTGCAGCAGATTGCCGACCCCCAATCCCTTTACGACCGCCCCGACAACCTTTTTGTGGCCGGTTTCATCGGCTCACCCGCAATGAATTTCTTCCCGGGCACTATGCGTAAAGATGACGGCAAGGTCTATGTAGATGGCGGCACTTTCAATGTCCAAATCCCCGAAGAACGCACCAGCATCTATGCGCCTTATACAGACAAAGATGTCATATTTGGGATACGACCAGAAGATATTATCAACCCTGACTTTACACCACCCGGGATCATCGCTCAACCCGTCGAATGCACTGTTGATGTAACCGAGTTGATGGGGAATGAGATATTTGTTTATCTCAAGAATGGTGACCACAATTTCATAGCCAGGGTCGACCCGCGCTCTCGCTACAAGGTCAACGAAAAAGTGACTGTGATCTTCAATATGAACAACATGCACATTTTCGATACGGATACCGAACATGCTGTTCGATAAATAAAAAATATAAAAAAATCATTGCAAGCGTCTCTCATGCGGTTTCAACCTTATGAGAGACGCTCGTGTTTACCCCTCTTATCAACAATCCAGGTTTTTTCATTTCACAGCAACCTCAATAGTTGTGACACTGAGAGAATCACCGCAGATTAAAGATGAACTGCGCGCTGAAGTATCTAATTCGTGACTTGAAATGAGAGGTTTAAAGAATTTGACAATCATTGATTAAGAAGTTATTATTTTCATACGACTACAATCAAAAGTACGGGAGGTAATCATGTTCGACAAGAAGATCTTATTCATTTTCGCAGCCATACTAGTGATCACTTTAGCCTGCCAACTTGGTGTCAGCGAGGACACTCCCACCCCCGACCTCGGACCGCAACAGACCATGACCTCCCAGGCGATCGAATTAGCGGCATTTCAACAACAAGCCACAGCCGACGCCCAACTTGCTGCAGGTGTACAGGGGACCATCGCCGCGCAAGGGACCGCTGATGCTGCGGCACAACAAACACAAGGTGCGCTGGATGCCGAAGTAGAAGCCACACAGGAAGTGGCAGTAGAGCAAACAGAACCGCCCGAAGAAGACCAAGTATCAGGTCCTGATGAAACGAATTATGGTTTCCCGGACACTTTTGACGACAACCGCAACGGGTGGGCTCTGACTGATGAGATTAACATAGAGGCTGGAAAATTACAATTCATAGATATCCCCGAGAATGAAGCCATGTGGACAACATGTGACGCATGCCTCGTCACAGCCGACCAAAACCACGCCGAGGTCGAAGGAACCGGGGCATCCAACGAAGATTACGCCTTTGGGTTAATATTGGATTACGGAGAATGCTCAAACGGAGCCATTGCATTATTGGTATATTCTGAAGGATCTTACGCAATTATGCAGGCAGTCCTCGAAGAGTCGGGCGATTTCCGGCATTGGCGTCCGCTCAAAGATTGGAGCAAAGCCACAGAGATTAAAACAGGACAATATACAACCAACTCTCTCTCTGCGGATTACGCATTTTCAGATGACCTGTGGATAACTGTGTACATAAACGATACATACAAAACACGATTTAAAACGTTCGGTTATAACGGCTCAGAACAATGTCTCGCAGGCGCATATGGAGAAAGTGGAGATATTGATATTGACAATTTCAATATAGAATAAGCGAATTGACCATCATAAAGGATAGACCGGCATTTCAACTGCCGGTCTTTTTTTAGATATCCTAAAATTGATACACTAGCAAGTTATGCCTTCCGCCGTAAGCCGATTCCCAGCGCCAGTCCACCTACCAGAGACAACCCCCCAACAATCAAAAACAGATCCTGCCAGAAGCGCTGCGGGAACAGCCTTATTAATGTGTCGCTGAAAAGGAACTTCCAGGTCCCCGGTTCAAAGAAGACATTGTGGAAAGCCACAAACAGAACGCCAAAGCTCAGCAGCACTAACAGGATGACTGATCCGATCAGAATCACCGTCAGCCAACCCCCGCGCGCTAACCCCAATCTGTATTCATCCCACCAACTGCCCCGTCTAGCCCAGATTCCCAGCATAAGCAGTACTGCCAGCGAGAGATACCACACATTCATCGCATTGCGCACGGTGTCCTTCACGTCCACCATGTGGCGCAGTTCGCTTGCATTGTACACCGGCGTACCGTCCTCAAATCGCAAATCACCAAGAAACGAGATATCAGCCGGGTTGAGCAAATAATCCATGGCAATCTGCGACCAGTACAGACGATCCTCGATCGTGAACCCGTAAGAATCGGTCGGAAAATTGGGCTGGTTGTATTCAAAACGTAACAGAGCGGGGGTCATCACCACTCTGACTGCAGCCAGCGCTAAAGCGACCGGCACTAGTACAGTGACCACCCAACTGAGAATCCGCGCTAGTTGTGCTGAATTTTTCTTTTGACCTTCATTAGAGCTCATAGGATTATCCAAATTCCAGTGATTACCGGAAGTCTTCCAAGGCTTCCATGTCATCGAAGAGGATGTAATTTAGAACCATATTATTCGTTATCCATTCAACCGGCGCCCAGTCGTCCGTGAACACGATCCGGCTCTCTGGCTTGGGCTGCTGGTTGAGGACAAACCGCTGGATTGACTCGATCAACATCGGGTGTACGTCCTTTCTGGTATACAGATACAGCAGATTGTCATACAGATTTTGGATTTTTGTGGGTTGGGCAGTGGCGTAGATCATGGCGTTGAAAGAGTCCGGTACATCCATCACGTAAACCGATGGAAAGACCGTGCTTATGGTACCCACCAGGGCGTCGACCAACCTCCTGTCGCTGGGAGACTGACCGACATTGATAACCATCACCCCATCCTCTGTCAGGTGCTCATTTACGATCTGGAAGAACTCCTGTGTTGTCAAATGCCAGGGGATATAGGGTGGGCGATAAGCATCGACAGCGATCACATTGTATTTATCCTCACTGCGCTCCAATCCCCAGCGCCCATCTTGAGGAATTGCATTCAGGTTGGGCTGGTTCATATCAAAGTAATCCCTTCCGACCTCGATGATCGCCGGGTCGATCTCATAACCATCAATGGGAACCGGTCCGTACACCTCTGTCGCCTGGCGCGCCAGCGTGCCCCCCGCCAAACCCACAATTGCTATTCGCTCAACACGTTCCAGCTCATATGGAGGACGGTTAAAGAAAGGCGCTGCCAGGAACTGCTCCCATGGTCCAAAGAAATCGATCTGGGTCGGGTGCCACATAGAATGAACCCCCTGCCCTTCATTCAAGCGCAGCAAACGATAACCATCAATTTCCAGCACCTGGATGTAGTTGTAACCAGATTCGGTCTCAAATATCTGCCCACTGGTCGATTTCAACGGTTTACCCAATACCAATGTAATCGCCGCCGCCAGCGCCAACGGCATCCATAACAAAGAAACCGCGTTTCGCCAACCGGACGATTGCCACAAACCGACCAGTGCCACCAAGACCAAAAAACAACTGAACACCAGAAATGTAAGCGTGGTCCCTATTAAAGGGATCAAGACCAATACCGGCAGGAACGTCCCAACAAACGAGCCCAGGGTGGAGATCGCATAAATTTGCCCCGAAACCCTGCCAGCATGCTGTGGGTCAGTGATCGACAGACGGATAGCAAACGGGGATATTGTGCCGAGCAGTGTGACCGGCAGACTGAACAATATCAAAACCGCTGCAAAAGATCCAAACAACACCCCAACTTGAAGATGGTCGAAAGCATCGGCTGCCAGACGCAACACCGGACGGGAGATCAACGGCGCGATACCGGCTGTGAAAGCGCCCCAGGCTAATATTGTAAACATCGTTTTTGAATGGGGCGAACGGTCCGCCCAGCGTCCGCCGATGATATAACCCGCCGTCAGGTATATCAGGATCAAGCCGATAATACTGGCCCACACGAGATTGCTCGTCCCAAACACACCCCCCAATAGGCGCGCCGCAGAGATTTCAATTGCCAGTGTGGTCATCCCGGCCGCAAATACGGCAAAGTATATATACCTTTTCATGGATGCAAGAACCGGCTGCGTAGAATTAAAACTCTTAGATTAGGGGGACGGATCATTCGGCTCGCTCTTGACGGAATAAACGCCGTACAGCATTCTCCCCTTCCCTCGTTAAGCACCAGGCACGACCGATTTGATAGAACATCACAGCTTTCGTTCCCCAGCCATGATAGCCCCCACGCGAAATTTCTCCTAATGGATGCTTGACCCCTATAAGTGGGACTTTTATGCAGCGCCATTTATTTTTACGCGCAGCAATCGTTATCGCCGTTTCAAACCCATATCCCTGCGCGGCTTCTTGGGAAACGTGCGTCATTAATTTGGCTTTCAAGCAGCGCTGCCCGGACAACCAGGGAGTGATCCAGTGAGCTGCATCACTCCGCCAGTAACCTCTCCTGAATACACCAATGGTCATGTCCGCCTGATCAGTCAGAACGGGATCCATTAATTTTTCTACGTGCCCGGGATTTAGATTTATCAAATCGGCATCCAGATAAACCAAAATGGGTGCTCTGGCAGCGTGTGATCCCTTTAATAGCGCTTGACCTTTTCCAAGTTTGACTGGATGCTGGTAAACATGTAAGCGCGCATCGTTATGTGCTGCTTGCAGCGCCTCCGATGCTGTGTCGTCTGTGGAACCATCATCCACGATAATTATCTCATCAAGATTTTTAACCTTACACAAGACGGAAATCACCGCGCCGATTCGCCCCTCTTCGTTGTATGCCGGGACAATTGCAGCAACATCAGGATGATTCTGGTATGAAGTCATTTTCCTGCCAGCAAACCCAAACGTTCCCTATACTTCGTTCCTTATATAAAAAATGTCGAATACACATTCCGTCGCTCTTATTCTAGCAAATTTTGGGGAAAATTCAACCCCATACTCCGAGACCAGATTTTAACCTCATCGAATCAATCCCACCACCTTTATTCATTTCTGAACCAATGAGTTCAGGCAATCCCCAATAAATCAAGCATGTGTATATTTTGTGATATAAATTCCCCTACTTGGTATAATCCTAATAAATTGACGTATTGGGTTGGAATCGGTCGAGCAAATGACGCCCATCCCTTACTGCTAATACATTTTACATAAGACGATCTGGAGTTCTAATGCCATCAACCAAACTAACGGGAGCGAAAATTCGCCAGAGTTTTATCGAATTCTTTGAGAAACACGGACATACTTTTGTGCCTTCCTCGTCGCTTGTGCCCGGGGGCGACCAAACACTGCTCTTCACGAATGCCGGCATGGTGCAGTTTAAGGACATCTTTCTTGGCACGGATATACGTCCATATGTGCGCGCCGCCAATTCACAAAAATGTATGCGCGTCGCCGGTAAGCACAACGACCTTGAGGACGTTGGACGTGATGACACTCACCACACCTTTTTTGAGATGCTCGGTAACTGGTCCTTCGGGGATTATTACAAGGAAGAGGCTATCGCATGGGCTTGGGAACTCCTGACAGAAGTATGGGGATTGCCCAAAGAGAATATCTGGTCCACATGTTTTAAGGACGAATTGGGAGAGATTCCTCAAGACGATGAGGCAGTTGAAGCATGGCGAAAACAACCCGGCATTGACCCAGCACACATATTGTTCTTCGGGCGGAAAGATAACTTCTGGGAAATGGCTGAAACCGGTCCCTGCGGACCGTGCTCCGAGATTCACTTAGACCGCGGCCCCAAGTACTGCGACAACCAAGATGTACCCGCTCACGAGTGCAGAGTAAATGGCGACTGCCAACGATTTCTGGAACTTTGGAACCTGGTATTCATCCAGTACAACCGGTCTGGTCCCAGCCATCTGGAACCATTACCTGCCAAACACGTGGACACAGGCTTGGGTCTCGAGCGCATAGTTTCTGTGCTCCAAGACGTCGATTCTAACTATAAAACCGATCTCTTTACCCCACTCATGGACACCGTACAAGAACTCACCGGTCATGACGATGCCGAACGTGCAGAAAATATCACCCCCTATCGCGTCATTGCCGATCACTCCCGCGCCGCCACTTTCTTGATCGCAGATGGGGTCGTGCCAGGCAACGTTGGTCGTAATTATATTTGCCGGATGATCATACGCCGCGCTGCCAGATTCGGCGCAAATATTGGGCTGGATGAACCTTTCCTTGCGAAAGTCGCGGCAGCAGTTATTGATAATTACGGTGGTTTCTACCCTGAAATCTTCAGCAACCGCGAGGCTATATTGGACGCTATCACGCGCGAAGAGGTACAATTCCAGCGCACAGTGGAGCACGGCGTGACCAAGCTGGAGAATCAACTTAATGCATTAGCCGCTGGCGGGGGGCAAGTCCTGTCAGGTGATTTGGCATTCGAATTATATGCCACCTATGGTCTGCCGCTTGAGATAATTCAGGATATCGCCCGCGAACGCGGAATGGACGTCGAAGAAGCCGGTTTTCACCAATCAATGCAAAGACACCGCCTGGTCTCTGGAGCAGGAGAATCTTTTGGTCCGCTGGGGGGCGAAGATGCGGCGGTTTACCGGAACTTGTCAGGGGAACTTATTAGCCAAGGCAAACTCAGTTCAGATGGTGTCGTATACAACCCCTATGGCGGGTTAGAGACTGAAGGAGAATTGCTAGCTTTAATGCACGCCGGTGAACTGATATCCGGGGCTCAAACTGGGGATCATGTAGAAGTCCTGCTGCCGGAAACCGATTTTTACGTTGCAGCCGGTGGTCAGGTCTCAGATACCGGCAGGATCATCTCCAAGATCACAGGGGAGTGGGAAATCCGGGTGACAGATATGCGCAAACCTTCGGCTGGCATAATCGTCCACGTAGGGGAAGTGGTGCAAGGGAAACCTCGAGCAGGCGATCCAGCCATCGCCCAGGTAGACGCGCCGCGCCGCAGGGATATCATCCGCAACCACACCGCCACGCACCTGCTGCACGCCGAACTGCGCGCAGTCCTTGGTAAACACGCCCGCCAGGCTGGGTCTCTCGTAGCGCCTGACAGATTGCGATTCGACTTCACCCACCCATCTGCCGTCACATCCGAACAGCTTGAACAAATCGAGAGTGGCGTTAACCGCGCCATCTTGGGCAACTATCCTTTAAGCATCGCATACAAACCTCTCCAACAAGCCATTGATGAGGGAGCGACAGCCCTGTTTGGCGAAAAGTACGCTGATACTGTCCGTAATATCACCATCGGTGAACCGGAAGTGTTCTCCAACGAATTGTGCGGCGGGACCCATGTGGAGGAGACCGGTGACATCGGCTTATTCCTCATTACCAGTGAAGGAAGCGCTGCCGCTGGCATCCGCCGGATTGAAGCCGTGACGGGACGATTTTCTTACGAAATGGCTCAGGGGCAAATCAAGGCTCTCAAACGGTCAGCCAGTATATTGGCAGCCACCCCAGAAGAAGTGCCTTACAAGATAGAGGCAATGGCGGCAGAGAACGCTGAAATTCGTAAAAAGGTTAGCGAATTGCGCCGGACCCAGGCTATGCTGACCCTCCTTGAACATCTTGAACGCGTGCCGACTGTTCAAGGCGTGCCAGTCCTGACAGCAATATTATCCGAAGCGGATACTGACACAATGCGGTTCTTGACCGACAAGTTTCGAGAACGGAATCCCAGCGGTGTGGCAGTCTTGGCCTCAGTGAACAGCGACGGAAAGCCGTTCATTATCGCAGCCATCACCGAAGATTTGGTTAAACGCGGCCTGCACGCTGGTCAACTGGTGAAATTCGTCGCCCAACCTTTAGGAGGCGGCGGGGGTGGACGTCCGACCTTAGCCCAGGCTGGCGGTAAAGATGCCAGTAAGCTGGAGGAATCCCTGGCAGGCGTCCCTAAGTGGGTGGAAGATAATTTAAATTGAAAATCCCATCGCGGTATTGTTAACCTCCAATGGAAAAAAATAAATTTCCGACCTGGACTGTGCCTTTTGCCTTGCTCGCTTTATGCATAATTAGCTTCGGGACGCTGATCCCAAAGTTAGGATTGTATTGGGATGACTGGCCCTCCTTATGGTTTATACATTTCTTTGGTCCAACTGTATTTCCCGACGTATTTACCACTGACCGACCGACTCTTGGCTGGATATTCATGCTTACCACCTGGCTTATGGGTGAATCAATGCTTGCCTGGCACCTGTTCGCCATAATCACCCGCTGGTTAAGCGGCGTAGCCCTTTGGTGGGTTTTAAGATTAATATGGCCCAGGCGAATCATTGAATTGACCTGGATTGCCTTCTTGTTTGTAGTTTATCCGGGCTTTAAACAGCAGTTAATTCCCATTACGTACAGCCATATGTTCATTATGTTGACCATCTTTTTGCTTTCTCTGGGAACTATGATCCTGGCTTATCGTAAGCCCAGGTGGTTTTGGCCCCTGATCCTGACGTCGCTGTTTACTTCAGCCATGACCCTGTTCACTTTAGAATATTACGTCGGTCTAGAACTCCTGCGACCTGTAATATTATTACTCACCGACGACAAAGAAAGAGAAAGTTTTAGAACTCGCCTTTTACTCTCTCTCAAACGGTGGCTGCCATACATATTCATCCTGCTCTTATTCCTGTTATGGCGAATGACGAACAAAACACCCAGAGGGCAAATTACCCTCCTGAACGACCTGCGCACAAATCCAATTACCACAATCGTGGACCTGACAAGGACAATTTTCCTGGATATTTTTGAATCGAGTGTCCTGGCTTGGATACAGACAATTAACCCCCAGGAACTATTAGCATACCGGACAACCATTCTACTGGTCATCGTCGGAATTATCCTGATTACATCCGCTCTGACGATTTTCTTTATGTTAAAACTACGCTCAGACGTACGGACAGTAGATGTACCCAAGCAGAGTTCCCCCTTACGGTGGGAATATCAAGCCATCCTCCTGGGAATATACTCATTAATTATCGGGGGTTGGCCAATCTGGGCGACCAATCTTAAGATGGATCTATTTTTTCCCTGGGATCGATTCACCCTGATGATGATGCTCGGGGCTGCATTGCTGTTAGTTGGTCTGGTTTTCTTAATAACGAGGACCAGACTCCAGAGCACATTGATCCTTGCTGTCATCGTAGGTCTCTCGGTTGGGATGCACTTTCAAACCGGGTTAAGTTATATGCGGGACTGGAATTTCCAGAAAGCTTTCTTCTGGCAGCTCGTTTGGAGAGCGCCCGATATCGAGCCCGGCACGTTATTACTGACCTCAAAATTGCCATTCCAGTACGCCACAGATAATTCATTAACCGCACCGTTAAATTGGACCTATGCCCCCGAAAATTATACCCGCCAGATGCCTTACGGCTTCGTGAACATCGATGCCCGCCTGGGGAACATGCTGTCAGACCTTGAGGAGGCAACACCCCTGCACCAACCATATCGAGCCACATCCTTCGATGGTTCAACATCTCAAGCACTGCTAATTCATTACTCGCCCGAAATATGTCTTAAGGTGATCGATCCCGAGGCTGACCGTTTCTGGCCCTACCAACCAGGATTCATTCCATCCGCAATACATCTATCCGACCGGGAATTAATCATCACTGATCCAGAACAAGCTGCGCGCCCGCCCATCCAAGTTTTTGGACCTGAACCAACACATGAAGACTGGTGTTATTTTTTCGAGAAAGCTGAATTATCTCGCCAGAAGGGAAATTGGGAGCATGTGGCTGAACTCGGCGACGAAGCCCTGCAGCTAGACAAGGAATTTAATAAAAAGAATGCTTCCGAGCTGGTAACTTATATAGAAGGCTACGCGCATGTTGGACGGTGGCAAGACGCGGTGGGGTTATCCACTGATCTCGTTAAGTACTCCGAAATTATGCGAAATCCACTGTGTAACATATGGAAAGAACTCTCTCAAAACACGTCTCCTGATGAAGGACAACGTGCCGCAATCGCAGCGATAAATAACAAACTTAATTGCGACATTCCATAAATAAACTTATTGCCTAAAAATTCAACGACGAAATGTTTTTACGGACAAAGCCCTTAAATGCGCTAATAATTCCGGCTGCGCTGCTCCTTTTAAGCCTGATCAGTTATGCGCCGTTGATCCCCTGGTTGGGTTTCTACTGGGATGACTGGCCGACGATCTGGTTCTACCATTCACTCGGAGCAGGCGGCTTCCGGGAGGTCTTCGCCGTCGATCGACCGCTGCTGAGCTGGCTGTTCATGCTCACCACCCCCTTGATGGGCGAGTCGACCATCGCATGGCAGATTTTCGGTCTGTTCACTCGCTGGCTGAGCGGTTTGACTTTGTGGTGGATGCTGAGGACGCTTTTCCCCCGCTGGAAAATGCTGGCAGCCTGGGCAGCCATGCTGTTCGTTATCTACCCTGG
>Ga0209986_10004835_pt1 | contig 11330 bp, 6 predicted proteins | sample BlataG_FD_183168 | JGI IMG/M metagenome (GOLD analysis project Ga0209986, IMG submission 183168) | Deep subsurface microbial communities from Black Sea to uncover new lineages of life (NeLLi) - Black_00105 metaG (SPAdes) (version 2) | ecosystem: Environmental > Aquatic > Marine > Oceanic >...
GGGTTGCTCGGCCGGAAGCTCCTCTCTGCGGGATGAATAGCAAACATACCTTCAGCCGGCACTCACCGTGCCCGCGTCGCGGTCATCTACCAAGATCAATCCCTAGTTGTGCGGTAGTATGTTTAAGCGACGAGGGCATGTTAGCAGTTAGCCATTTGCATGAACGCCGCTATGCGAAGCGCCTACACAATAAAACCAAGGGGATTAAAGTAGGTCTGCCATAAAGCGGAAAATCAGCCGGGGATACCCACTCAATCAGAGGCGGCATCCGGCGTACCCGTCGGCGTGGGGTACGGCGGCCAGGGGATCTTCACCCACTCGGTGTAGCCGTGCTTTTCCGCGGTGTATATCCTGGCGCTGGAGGGTTCCATGCATCCCGGTTCGTCGATGAGGATGGCGGGGGGCGCCCAGAAACGGAGCGGTGTGAAGCGCAGTTGACCGTCCTGGCACAGCCAAGCTTCGATTAGATATCCACGGTCGTCATCCAAGCTCATCGGCACTAAAGCCCAATCCACCCAGACTTCGTCACCTTCACGGCTGGCGGTCACCGCACGAGGCGGCCAGTAGAACTCCGTGTAGGGGAGCAACGTATGAATGGGAAGTAAGCTCAACACATCACCAGTGAGCTCCAGGAACTCGGCCTTCACCCAGCAGTAATCGATATAGGTCCATGGATCAACATAGATCCAGGTTCCATCCCGGTTACGACCGAGGACCGTGACCCGGTTGCCTGGGTAGAGGCCCCATTCATAGAGATAGGCTGAGCCGGGACCGTATCGACAGTTGGATTGCACCATAACCCGCCCGCGGATGATGGGCGTGGGGGTGATCGTTGGCGTGTGGCTGGGGGTGAGTGTAATGGTAGGCGTGTTGGTGATAGTGGGTGTATTGGTGATGGTGGGCGTGTGAGTCGGCTTGGGCGTTGCGGTGCTAGTCGCAGTTGGCGTCGCGGTATCGGTCGGTGTATGGGATGCCGTCGGTGAGGGAGTCAGGGTGATCGTCGGCGTGGGTGTGGGTCTGCGCGACCAAGCCAGACCACCCCCAAACCCGAGGGCGAATAAAAGCAGACCTAGCGGTACAAGATAAACCAACCACCGGCGCATGGTTTTAATTCTCGGCGAGGAATGTCATCCGCACAAGCGGACGCTGGTACCGCTATGAGTTTGCGATGAACAGCTCGCGCTACAGCCGAGGTCTACGCCTGAGCCGGCGCGGCTCAGGCAGCGTCGTGGCTGCGATCTGTATAAACACAAAGTCGATCGGCGAGGTCGAGTAGGGCGCCGATACTGGGGGGTACAACCTACAGGCTGCGTTCTCTACGGGTTGTCTGGCGGGTTGCTCGACCGGGAACTCATCTCTGCGTGACGGATAGGAAACATACCTTCAGTCGGCGCTCATCGTGCCCGCGTCGCGGCCATCTACCAAGATCAATCCCTAGTTGTGCTGTAGTATGTTTAAGCGACGATGGCAGGTTAGCAGTCAGCCGTTTGCGTGAACGCCGCTTCAGCGAAACGCCCCAACTCCAAATAGCCGATTAGGTTCCTGATAGGCATGCGGACCAGGTAGTCAACTTCGCTCATAGCCCATGTTGGCCCTTCGTGCAGTTTGACTACATCCTGCTCTCTCGCTAAAAACTTCCATCTCAGTCTTAAACACAGAAGAGGACCGGTATATGTGGGGGCGCGGGCTGCGCCCGTACCCCCACATATACCCCTCCCCACTCCTCGAGGTTAGTTTCTTCAGCGCACTCATTTCATTACAATTTATAGCACTTGTAATAAATTATTACAAGTTTCAGGGCTTGTATTAGTCGTTTGAAAATTCCTATTTTCACTTCCAACGAAACACCTTCACTGTTTTTACAGCAAATCTTGGACTTGACCGTCTCCTACAACTTATATCCACTCTTTCCACTTAACTCTGTCGTTTTTGACATTGATCCAACAGGGAGGGCCGTGGTTAATACAACCCAAAGGATATCTCACGCCGCTCATTTTTACAGCATTATAGTGCCTTGCCTTCCACCTTATGGTCCCCCTACTGCTCGGCGCACTTCTTTGAAACTAAGTAGCAGCCAACGTTGCCTGCACTCAAACTTTTTGCTGAGCGAATGAATGCTAAGCTGCCAGATAGTATTAGTCCATCACCGTTGTTCAGACAGAAGACACCGACAGCTGGCATGGATTCACAGCCTAACATCTTGCCCACGACGATCGGAATATAGGGAGAGACAAGCAACGCTATGAAAATGATCCCGACCAGATCGATCACGTCTTCTTTCTTCGTGCTCATCTAAATCGCTGTACACCAGGAGCCCCTTATAACAATGGAATCTGCTCCGGATCTATATTGTCGGACAATTCCAATCGCGATTTGAACCACTCTGAAAGAAGAACGCCTTCTCCAACGATATCCGTGCTATCTACTGGTATCCCTCCTTTTTCGATCAAACCTTGATTGCCCTCAGGTGTTTGCTCACCCTGTCGGACAAATAACGGCGTCCAATTGTGACGCAAATTCTCCATGGCTCCCGCCCAAGTCCCCCCCTTTCCCAAGGTCGCGCTCACGACCAAAGCCCAGTCGCTCAGTGCATAAATATGCTTGTTGCGCGCCATCGCGTTGCCGATGTTGAAACGAGCATTTGGATCGTACGCAGAGACAAGAACCAGCTTCTCCTCCTTGATAGCATCCCGGTATCGCTTGGATCGAGCCACCTGCACTAAACCATTGGCCAAGACCCCAATAACCTCACCACCCTCGTCGAGCGCGGCAATCATCGCTTCTCGATCAACCCCCCGTGCGCCGCCAGATACAACCTGAATGTCTTGCCGCGCGCATCGGACTGCAACCCGATTGGCAAAATACTGCCCCTCTTCATCCACATCCCTTGATCCAACGATAGCCAAGCCCCCTCCCGAGAGAAGTTCCTGATTGCCAGCGCCATAAAGGATTGGAGGTGCAACTTGCTTGAGGACAATTTTAAGCCGTTGAGGGTAGGATTCCTCGCTTCTTCCAACCATCCACAATCCGCTGTTCATCCATGCTTCGATCGCCAAGGCCAACGACGCACCCCGATTCAATAAAGCCTCGATCCGATCCGGGTTCGGCTTCTTGAGGGTCGAATCGCGCAGCATGGTAATGACGTCTTGCAAGAGAAGATCAGCCGGATGAAGGTTATTCTCTATGAGCCAGGAGGCCAGCTGGTTGTATTCCGATAGAGGCAAGGGTTCGGGCAGCATTTGCTTGCTCACGCCAAATCGGCCACACAGCAAGAGGGTGACCTGTGTATCTTCGTGTAATAGGTGTGATGTCATCCCATCTACCTCATCTAGCTCGTTTGGACCAACGCCAATGCGAAAGGAAAGACATATCCGTTTCCGGCGCCTCGGAGCAATGCGCTTGTGAGCATGAACGTCCAACACGAGTCTACCATGTCGTCGACTAAAAGCACCGGCTCATGGAGCCCTTCCCAGAACTCAATCCCAAAGGCTCCATCTAAATTCTTGACCTGTTGAAAGCTGTTCTGCATAGTTTTTTGGGGCTTCGTCGAGCGGCGTTTTCGGATCGTTTGAACAAAGGGCAATCCCAACGCGTCAGCCAATCGCCCGGTAAAATCAGGGACAAGGGATGGATTCTTCAAGGATGGCACACATGTAACCCACGTAGGAAAGGGGCTAGGCTGCCAACGATTGAGGATCAAATCAGCCGCGCCTTCAACCAACTCATCGTCAAATCGACCGTCAACCTGTTTTCCTCGCCGTACAAGCTCTCCCCAGCCCGCGTCCCCCCAAATGCACAATGCTCGACCCTCTTCTGGTCGAAGAGCTTCATCGATCCTACCATGCCAACCTTGCGACGACTCGAATCCCGGGGGCCACAGCTTTCGAGGCTCGATAACCTGATCGCTCCTCCGAAGGAACTGTATTGCCTCCCGGACGAGACTCTCCGACACCTTTTCGGGAACCAAAGGATAACCACAGCAGTTCGCACATCGGCCACACGGCTCTGCAGCAGGATCGTTCAACTCGCGTCTCAGGAATGCCATCAGACATTGGCGAGTGTGCAGATATTCCAGCATAGTGGCTTGTTCCAGCTTGCGGATGTGGGTTAGCAGATCAACCTTTTCTTGGTTGGGCGTGTATGTTACCGGGTTGGCAAACCAGCGTGACCCTTGCTTGCCCACCGGCGCCGGGGATTGAACGGCGAGGATCTTCATAACCTTCTCAATCTGGGTATATGTAAGGTTCACATGCCGAAGCAACATTGGTATAGAGAGACCCTCCCCTGCAGTCTGCAGCGCGGCAAGCACCTCTGACACATGCGCCTCTGGTGGAAAAGCCGTTCGAATAAAGTAATCTGTTATCTCCTGGTCCTCGTCACCGCTGAGTAATATACCGTAAGCATCATGAACTGCACGACCGGCCCGACCTACTTGCTGGTAGTAATGAACGACCGAGCCGGGTCGTTGAAAGTGAATCACGAACCCTAGATCGGGTTTGTCGAAGCCCATCCCTAGCGCCGTTGTCGCAACCAGTGCTTTGATTCTATTCTCCAACAATCGATTCTCAAGCGACTCGCGTTGTTCGCCCTCGAGCCCACCCCAGTAGGCATGGGCATCAATTTCTTGCGATCGCAGCCAAGAAGCAAGCCGCTGGGCATCACGGATTGTCAATGTGTATATGACGCCGCTGCCGGGGATTGCAGGCAATCTCTCAGCCAGCCAGGCCATTCTTTCAGCCTTGCTAGGAAGGTAGATATTCTGAAGGCGGAGGCTCTCACGCGCCAAAGCCCCTCTCATGACGCCCAAACGCGGGCCAAGCTGTTTCACAACATCCTCAACAACCCGGTCGTTTGCCGTGGCTGTGGTGGCTAGAACTGGGATGTTTGGCGGCAACGCTTGAAGGACACGGACTACGCGGAGATAGTCCGGGCGAAAATCATGTCCCCAATCGGAGATGCAGTGAGCCTCATCAACGACGAAGAGACCAACCTTGCCGGCGATGGGCAACAGCCATCGCTCACGAAAATCTTCATTTGCTAATCTCTCCGGTGATATGAGCAATATATCCACCTGATCGGCGAACAACTCCTTCCGGACTTTATCCCACTCTTCCCGATTGCTTGAATTAACCGTTGCGGCTCGGATTCCGATTCGTTCGGCCGCCAAAATCTGATTGCGCATAAGAGCCAGCAAAGGGGAAATGAGAAGTGTTGGTCCCGCACCACGATCTCGTAAAATCCGTGTCGCCAGGAAATAAACCACGCTCTTACCCCAACCGGTTCTTTGCACTACCAATAAACGTCCGCGTTGCTGAGCTAGGGCTTCGATAGCTTCCCATTGACCTTCACGAAACTCAGCCGTGGGGTCATCCAGCGAACGTCGCAGGAGATCCTTTGCTATGGCGTGAAGCTTGGGTGTGGTTGGCATGATTACCCTCAATGTAGTTGAGGTTATTCCGGCGAATATTTTATACACGAGCCTATGGGCTAGATCAACTCGTAAATTAGATAAGTACCAACTCCACCTCTCCTTGCGCATCAAGAAAGCACAAAGAGACTTCTGGTTGGGCGCCTAGGAGATGGTGAACCGCCTGTGAATAGCGAGTGACCTGCCTCGTATATTCCTCAACTGCTCCATCGATTGCCTTTTGATCCCGCAATTCATCCGTCTTGAAATCAATCAGCTTCCATGGGCCATTACTTCGATACAGCAGGTCGATCCTTCCCGAATCCATTCGACCATCCTTGAGCGGTCGAGTGTATGGGACCTCATGCAACCGGTCGCTAGCGCGATTGATCTCCTCCCATAGCGGGTGCGCTCGCAAGCGCTCAAGCAGCTTCGTAGACTCACGAATGGCGCTTCGCCGTTGACCTATATCAACCAAACCTTTACTCAGTGCTTCTACCTCCAGCAAAGCCTCCAAGCCAGGATCGTCTGGGAACAGCCAACACCTGATGGCCTCATGCACCATCCTGCCGATGGCTACCGCCGGCGGATGGACCCGTCCACCCGTCGCTCTCCAAGCACGAGCCGGCTCTTCGTCCAGATCAGGATCAGCTTGCTCCACTTCTACTAGAGTAATGGACTCATAGAGAGGTTTATCCTGAGACGTGGGCCAGGCTACGGGTGCTCCCTCTACGATTGCTTCAACACCCGCAATTTCCGGCGCAACCCAAATCCCGACCTGCTCTCCGTTCGAAAGCGCCTCATCATGCCAGACACCAGCCTCGGAGATCACTTCCACAAGGTCAACATCCAGGACCTCAAGAAGCTGTTTCATCCATCCATCCACCCTCCAACCGCTTTTCCTTTGGGTTAGGTGCCCACTAAGGATGAGCTTCTCTTTAGCCCGCGTCGCAGCCACATAAAGCAAGCGGTCTTCCTCGGCCTCAGTCTGCAAGCCATCAATCCACTTGGCAATGCCATAGATCAAGGGTGGTCCATCTGCTCGATCGGGCTTGACCGCCAAGCCGGTCTCCGGCAACAGATACGCCACCTCCCCACCCTTTCTCGGCCTGCGGGAGGCATCAGCGATCACCACCACCTCAAATTCCAACCCCTTAGCTTTGTGAACGGTCATCAGGCGCACGGCGCCCTCAGCTTCTGCAGGCGCCTCCCCCTCTCGAACGCCGACATCCCGCAGCGTTTGAAGGAATTCGAGGAACTCCCGCACTCGAACCATCCCGCTAACATGGGCATCGGTTAGAAGCTTGTCCAGGTTGCGCCATAGACGGCTATGCGAAGCGGCTAGGATTGCTCGATAATCAAGCCAGTCGATCACCCGCTTGAGCAGCTCGGCAACCGGCATCCGGTCGACCATCGGTCCAAGTTCATCCAAAAATTTTCTGGCACGATAGGCATGCTCACGATCGTGCTCGGCCAACTCTTCGAGATCACCATAAACAGCCCCGCTCAATGGTCGAAACCCATCCTCTCCTAGGCGTAATAAATAGAGCGCGGCATCGGTCAGACCAAAAGCCGGTGAGCGGAGCAAGCCTGCCAGAGCCAGATCATTCCATGGTTCAGCTAACGCTCGTAAAATGTTGAGGATGTCTCGGATCTCCGGTCGGTCGTAGAACCCACGACCAGCGACGGTCACATAGGGTATCCCTCTTGCTTCCAACGCGTCCTCATAATATCTGAAGCCGGTGGAGGCGCGAAACAGTAACGCTACGTCATCCCAGGTGTGGATCTGCCCAGCATCACGCAGCTCGATCAATCGCTCAACTAACGCACCAGCCGCGTGCGGACGTGCGTCTGACGCCCGCTCCCCCAACCCAAGGATAAACTCAACATAAGGCGGCTTGGTACCCTCCCGAGGAGCAATCCGGTTAGCATGGAGCGAGGTGTAAGGAACCATGTACAACCGCTCAGGATCGTCTTCTACACCCATCGCATTTGCTACCAGGCTATCAAAGGCGCTCACCAGTCCTTGGTGAGCCCGGAAAGTAAGGTTGAGCTCCAACGTGTTTCCACCCCGATCGACCACATCCATTTCGGTGCGCCGAAAAACGGTCACATCCGCACCGCGGAAACGGTAGATACTCTGACGGGCATCGCCAACCACAAACAACCTTCCTGGTTCTTCACCACACAACCCATCAACGATTTTCCGCTGCCGTGGGTTGGTATCTTGGAATTCATCAACCAGAACTGCCGAAATTACCCCCTGCCATCGATCCCGAATCGCACGATCCTCCAACAGCTTCAACGCCCCAGCTTCTAAATCGTCGAAGTCGAGGGCATGTCGGTGATCGAGAGACATCGTGTAGCCGGTCACGGCGCGCTGAAAGAGCCCCTGAAGATATGGCAAATCCTGGATAAAACGGGCTTCGATATCTACCTGCGGGATTGGATCGCTCGCGCTTTCTCCACCGAGCCAGGGGGCGATACGCTCCTTATATGTTTCACGTAACTGACGAAGGGTCCCCTTTGTTTCGCTGCTCTTTTTTCCGGCCCCTAGACCCATATGCCGGCGGCGGATGGTGAACAGCAGTCGCGCCGCTTCGATCAAATCATCGCTAATCAGCGCAGCCTCAAGGTTGTCCCACTCACCCAATAAGTCTTCGATTTGGGCAGCAAGCTTCTCCCCGGCATCATCGACCAACCCCCCTCCATCTCGCATTGCCGTTAGTCGTGCGATGAGTCCAAAGATTTTCTCGTCCTCAACGTACGCCTTCAACGCAGCCTGCAAGGTTCCCTTAGCGCGCTCGACCAAATCACCAACTTGCAGGACATCGGACGCTTCAAGTCGGCGCTGTAGCAGGTAGCTCAGAAGTTGAAACAACCGACCAGTCGTAAAGGTGTTGAAAAGTTGAGCATACTCTGGATCACCGGTTGTCCACACCACCGCTTGGTCAACAGCTTGCGCCTTCAACGCCGCAGCAAGGCCTTCATCTAAAACCTCAAACTCCGGGTCAACCTCAGCTTCCGCAGGGTGAGCGCGAAGTATTTCCGCGCAGAGACTATGGATAGTGCCGATACGGGCTGCATCCATTTGCGCCTCGAGCTCAGCCCACCGATTACGCTCTTCAGTTGAGCTAGCCTTAGTAGCTTGGTCGGCGACCGCTTGCCGCACTCGGTTGCGCATCTCACGCGCCGCTTTCTCAGTGAAGGTTATCGCCAATACCTGCCGCGGCGAGAAGCCCTGCTCTAGTAGCCAAAGGTACCGAGCGACAAGAGTGCGCGTCTTTCCACTACCTGCTCCAGCGGTAACCAGCACATCCTTCCCCTCACAGGTCACCGCATTGAGCTGAAGCTCTGTCAGTTCTATTCCCAAATGGTATTCATCAGAATTCGGCACAGAACTCTCTTTTCAATGACCGCATCATCTCCAGTTTTTTTCACCCCCAAACCCCTCAAATCCCCTGAATCCTTCATGGCCATCCCCCCGGTTCAAACCGCCAGCACCAGGTTGCAGCCGGACAATACGCGGGACAACCATCATTTGGTGGAACCGGTGGAAACTCCCCAGCTCTCACACCGGAAACGATCCTGGCGACATGAGCCTTGGCCACCTCGATGGCGCCCTGAGGACCATGGTATTCAGCTTCCTGGTCTTCATATCTGAAACGGCTTAGACGCAGCGATCCGGCTCTTGCAGCCAGAATTGCCCAGTAAATACCTTCTACAGGGTCACCTAATCCAAGCACATGCCGAGCTCCAAGGGCATAAAGTGGAAGCTGCAGGCGTCGGCCGTTGATGAGGTCATTCTGGGCTAAGTGGCTCGATCCAGTCTTATAATCGACAATACGTAGCTCACCTTGCTCATTTCGATCTACCCGGTCGATGAAGCCGCGCAAGCGGACTTTTTCATCGCGGGTAATAATTTCAAGCGCAGGTATGTCTCCGATTCCAAAAGCCCCTTCAAAAGCTGCTGGGGTCCAACCAACCTCTAGCGCCGACAGCTCGTGCACCGTCTCTACCAACGCTTCGGTTAACTGCTCTTGCTCTATTTCCCAAAGGGCTGTCGGGCGGAAACCATACCGCTCAGGAGCTGTTCCAAACTCAGCTTTGGCAACTTGACGAAGGCTGGCAACGACTGATTGCGGATCGTTTAGATCCTCAGCTTGCCGGTAGGCTTGTTCAAGGATGGCATGCAGCATGGAGCCCAATTGAGCCGCGTCGAATCCGGGTTGGGGTGGTTCTCTTGGTTCGAGGTTGAGCGCAGATGCAGCATAGAACATGTACGGACAGGTCCCATACCTCTCCAGCCGACTTGGACTCCAAATATGCTCTGGTCCGTATCGACCACGCAGTTGATCTGTCAGTTCCAGTATCTCTCCCTCAAAGACTCCTGAAGGATCTCGCGCCAAACGGGCCCCTAAAATATCGCCAGCGTGGCGCAGCTGCTCCCAGCGGGTCATCAGATTTTTCGTATATCGCTCCGGCAGGCTCTCCCGGCGCACAGCCCAGAAGAGCAGCTCCTCAGCCGAAGCAGCTTCCGGCAGAGATCTGGGGGAATCGGGACGTATCGTGACCGGCTTCTCCTGAAGGAGCGACTCAACCGACTTCCAGAAAGGAGAGGCCTGCCAATACTCACCGTCTTCCGCCAGATAAGGACGGGTGAGCAGCAGGTACTGATCGGCGCGGGTGACAGCTTGATAGAAAAGACCCCCTTGCTCACGCCCTAATCGCGGTTCAAGTCCTAACGCTTGGCGAATGTTCTCGTCTAAAAAGGGATCCTCACGCTCGACTTCCGGGAAGAGTCCTTCAGAGAGCCCTAACAAAGCCACCGCTTTAAAGCGCAGCCCGCGGGCCTCCAGAACTCTGAGAGTAAGGATCGCTGGCTGGCGCCAATCCATTGGCTCTTTGTAGAAAGTGCCTTCCAACGCGCTGCGCAGCTCGATAAGGAACGCCTGATAGTCTTTCACACTTTCTCCGGCGATGACCTCCCCTAAGACCAACGCCCGCAGAGTCTCCCTTAGATCAAGCGAAACGCTCTCATCACCAGGGGTTTCGCTTTGCTCAAAGAACTTGAGTTCTTCAAGCAGGTCCTCCAACCATTGGACCCACTGCTTGGTGGCCCGAGCCCCAGGGGGCATGAGACGTTCTGAAAAAGCATGCAATCGGCGCCAAAAGGATGCGGCTTCACCGCCTCGAGGTAATCGAGGTAAGCGGATATCCTCACCCAGATCTTCCTCCGGAGGAGCTTCCGCTCTTGCCAGCCTGCTGAGCGCCTCTTCCCATTGATCCAACCCTTCGATCACCTGACCAAACAGGCTTACATCTTCCAATACTGCTGCGTCCTGCGAAGTGATCTCATATTGAGTCAAATCGAAATATGGAGTTCGGATCGCTTCCAGAGTAAGCCGGCGAGGCCAATTCTTTAGGTAGAGCTCGAGAAGATCCAGCAGCGCCGCAATACCTGGGGCTGAAGTCAGCGCTTCGCCCTGGGTGAAGCAAATGGGCAACCCGAATTCTGCCCCTGCTTCCCGAAGGAGGGGTCGATAACGCTCCGGATCTGGAGTGACCAAGGCACATTCGTGAAGCAGCACGCCATCACGCATGATGCGGGCCTTCAACCATCGAAGAGCTTCGCGGGCTTCTTCCGAGGGGGAGCGGGCTTCGCGCATTCTAATGTTCCGACCACCTTCAAATTTCTGAGAGACGGACTCAAATAAATTCTGTTCCAAAATAGAAAGTGACTTCGGGATATATGGCGGACCGGCGATAGTCTCCACCACCGCATTTGGAAATATTCCTACCAACTTCTCAAACGGGCGTGCAAAACGCCGATGCGCGACTCGCGATCCATCTGGCTCCCCCGGCAAGGTGATAATGAGCTCAGGCAAGCGCTCGCCTAGCAGTTTCAACGCAGAAAGCTGCG
>Ga0209986_10004836_pt1 | contig 11330 bp, 9 predicted proteins | sample BlataG_FD_183168 | JGI IMG/M metagenome (GOLD analysis project Ga0209986, IMG submission 183168) | Deep subsurface microbial communities from Black Sea to uncover new lineages of life (NeLLi) - Black_00105 metaG (SPAdes) (version 2) | ecosystem: Environmental > Aquatic > Marine > Oceanic >...
AGGCATCAATTTCTCCAGCGACACAGGATGCCAAAGGATCGCACTATAGAGCTGGTACGTGTGAGACCGTACGATGACAAAGAGGAGCCTTGGGATCCAGGTTCAATCAGCATCAAGCAACCTAACCTCGCAGAAAGAGGTGGAAACCAATGAAAGCGGTAGTTAAGACCCGAAAAGCGCCGGGTGCCGAACTTGTTGATATAAGTGTACCTAAGCCTGGAGCTGATGAGGTTCTGGTGAAGCTGATGACTGGCTCCATCTGTGGCACAGACGTCCATATATATGTCTGGGATTCCGGAGCGCAGGTTTACATCAAGAATGTTCCCCAGGTGCTGGGTCACGAATTCGCCGGCACGATTGTCGAAGTGGGAAAGGAAGTCAGGAAATTCAAAGCCGGCGACTATGTTTCCGCCGAGACCCATATCTACTGCGGAAAGTGCGTTCAGTGCCGGAACGATCAAAGGCATATCTGCGAAACGGGGAGAATCTTCGGGCTAACCTGTAACGGCTGCTTTGCTGAATACTTCACTGTTCCGGAGCGGGTCCTGTGGAAGAACAATTCGCAACTGCCGCCGGAGATTGCCGCCATCCAGGAGCCTCTGGGCAATGCTGTCTATTGTGCCCTGGGGGATTATGACAAGAACCTTGAGAAGAAGAGCGTGTTCATTATTGGCGATGGTCCGACTGCTATAATGGCTGCCGGCGTCGCGAAGGCCGAAGGAGCTCGCCTGGTCATCATTCTGGGGCGGCACGACAGAAGGATGGAAATCGCAAGAAGAATGGGTGCTGACCAGGCACTGAAGGATGGCCAGGGAGTTGAGGAGATCGTCTCTGATATCACTGCTGGCAAGGGATTTGACGTGGTCCTGGAAATGGCTGGTAGTCCCGAAGCTATGAAGCTTGCCCTTAGGTGGACCAGGATTGGCGGAAGGATGTCCGCCTTCGGCATTCATGGAGAACCACTCGTAATAGACAATTACGGTCAGTATGTGAGGAGTGGCAAGAAGATCCTTCCCATATCTGGGCGTTTGATCTGGCGGACATGGGAAGAAGTGCAGCGACTATTGGAGTCTGGTAGTCTGGATGTCTCTCCGGTTATCACCCACAGGGTGCGTCTGGAGGAATTTGAAAAGGGATTCGGTTTCATGACTCAAAGGCCGAAGGCTTCAGGAAAGGTCATTTTGATTCCTTAACAACGGAGGTAAGCATGTATTCGAAGGAAGTGAAGGAGTATCTCCAGGGCCAGCTCAAGTCTATCAAAGAGAGCGGCCTCTACAAGGAAGAAAGAGTCATCTGTTCGCCACAGGGGCCAAGAATCAAGGTGAAGGAAGGGGAGGTTCTCAATCTCTGCGCTAACAACTACCTGGGCCTAGCGGATGATCCAGAGTTGATTGCTGTGGCCAAGAAAGCCCTTGATGAGAGAGGTCACGGTCTGTCCTCGGTTCGCTTTATCTGTGGCACCCAGGACATTCACAAGGAGCTGGAAAGAAGGATCTCCGAGTTTTTGAGGACCGAGGACACACTCCTTTATTCTTCCTGTGCCGCCGCCAACGAAGGCTTGTTCGAGGTTCTGCTTGGCCCTGAAGACGTAGTGATAAGTGATCAGCTAAACCATGCCACCATAATCGATGGCGTACGGCTCTGGGGAATGGTTCACAAGAAAAAACTCGGATCAGGATCAATCGAGTTTCCGGAGAATCGCGTTATGAAGCATTCAGATATGGCAGACTTGGAAAAGCACCTTAAAGAGACTCAAGATAGACGTTTTAGGATGATTGCTACCGACGGGGTTTTCAGCATGGATGGCGATGTGGCTAGACTCAAGGAAATCTGCGATCTTGCTGAGAGATACAGTGCCTTGGTCATGGTTGACGATTCTCACGCCACCGGGTTCTTCGGCCCGGGTGGTCGGGGCACTCCCGAATACTGCGGAGTGGAAGAGAAAGTTGACGTTATTACCAGCACGCTGGGCAAGGCTCTCGGTGGTGCTACCGGAGGGTTCACCAGTGGCCGGAAGGAGATGATTGACCTTCTGAGACAGCGCTCACGGCCATATCTTTTCTCCAATACTGTGTCGCCGTCAATTGTGGCTACGGGCATCAAAGTGCTGGAGATCATTGGCCGAGCCTCAGACTTGCGTAAGAGACTTGAAGAAAACACCGCCTATTTCAGGAGAGAGATCACCAAGCTCGGTTTTGTTATAAAACCGGGCAGTCACCCGATAGTCCCGATCATGCTTTATGATGCCAAGAAGGCTGCCCGGATGGCGGAGAAGCTTCTGGCGGAGGGGATCTATGTAATTGCCTTTAGTTATCCGGTTGTTCCCAGAGATCAGGCTCGAATCAGAGTTCAGATCTCGGCGGCCCACAGCAAGAAAGATGTGGCTTTCGCTCTGCAGAAATTCGGGAAAGTCGGGCGAGAACTGGGGGTAATAGCCCAAGGCAGCCGGGAGGTGCCATAGGCATGTTCGTTCACACGCTTGTGACGGGGAGACTACACTGCAGGACAGGCTAGTGCCCTCTGCCACATCAAAACCGGTTACTTCTTCGCAGCACAGACCCAGGATTTCCCCGGGTCAACCTCGTGGAGAGCCAGTCAACACAAGCGATGAATCCCACGGGCCAAGGAATCGAGACCATCAGATAGCTGTTCTGCCTATCCCGCGAACAGTCCCGCTTGACTAAGCAGGTGATGTTGCCTGCTAACACGCCTTGTGGCGAACCCGTCTACAGCCGTCTATCGCCCAGAACTACGAGGCATCTTTCGAGTGGTCAGAAGATACGACTCAGCAGCATGAAAAGAGCTGCGCACAAGTGGACCGGAGAAGACGGAGACGAATCCCATGTCCTTCCCAATATTTTGATATTCTACAAACTCCTCGAGAGAGATGTACCTGACCAACTCGCGATGCTTGCGTGAAGGCGGCAAATACTGGCCTATGGTCAGAATATCACAACCAGCTTGCCTGAGATTAGTCATCAGTTCGATGACCTCCTGTTGTGATTCCCCCAGCCCTAACATGATTCCCGACTTGGTCAGAAGATTGTCGTCAAGAAGCCTGCCTCTAGTCAGAACCTCCAGTGATCGTCGATACTTCGCCTGAGGACGAACTTCAGGGTAGAGCCTGGGCACGGTCTCAAGATTATGGTTGAGCACAGCCGGCTGGGCCGATAGGACATCCTCCAGAGCGGATCGCGAGCCTCCAAAATCGGGGATGAGGACCTCGACCGCGATTGCCCGGTTATAGTCACGAATAGCTCTGATGGTCCGGGCAAAGTAGGCGGCCCCGCCATCGGGCAGGTCATCTCTGGCCACAGACGTAACAACCACGTAACTAAGTTTCAAAGTGCTGATTGCCTCTACAACATGCTGTGGCTCCTGCGGATCCGGATCCTCCGGGCGTCCTTTTCTGACTCCGCAGAATGTACAATGACGAGTACAGGTGTCGCCCAGTATCATGAAGGCTGCAGTACCTCGACTGAAGCACTCGGCTCGGTTAGGGCAATGCGCACTTTCACATACAGTATGAAGTTCCAGATCATGAGTCAGCCTCCTCATTGGACCGAGAATCCTGGAGTCCAGAGGACTTAGCTTCAGCCACTCAGGGCGCCTAACATAGCCAGACATGCATCATCCCTTCGCTTGCAGCTTAGGCCAAATACCTCCGAGAAACAGCGAATGGCGTCGCTTACGACGGTCTCCACGTCTGCAGAACGTCCTGATAACTCCGAGACGGAAGTCATCACTTCGCCTGCTAGGCCGCAGGGTCTTATGTAGCGGAAGCAGCGCAGCTCATTGCTCACGTTTAATGCAAAACCGTGAGTGCTAATATCGCGGCTGACATTTACGCCTACCGAACATATCTTCTTGTCGCCCACCCAGACGCCACGGTGGTCCGGCGCTCGATGGCCTTGGATGCCAGTAGTATGTAGAAGCCTTATGATAACCTCCTCTAGGTTCCATATGTACTGGCGCGCGCCCAAGCCCTTCTCCTTGAGGTTCAGAACGGGATAGCCTATGAGCTGCCCCGGACCATGGTACGTGACACTGCCGCCTCGATTGGTATGAAAAACAGCTATACCCTCACGTGTCAGCATCTCCCGAGGAACGATGATATCTTCTTTCCCTCTGAATCGTCCTACGGTGAACGCCGGCGGATGCTGAAGCAGGAGCAGGACGTCAGGAAGGAGCCCTTCAGCTCTGGCGGACAGTAATGCCTGCTGCAGTCTCAAGGCGAGGTCGTACGGAACTACTCCTAAGTAGCCGGCCAGGCATTCCCTTCCCGATGATACGTGAGTCTCATCGGGAAGGGTAGAGACGCCGTACACTGTAGCGACGGGAGTATGCATCAGTACAACTCTATATTCTCTGAAAATGGATTGCCCCATCCAGCAGTCCCATGGCGGTCTCATGCACCGCCTCAGGCAACGTGGGGTGAGCATGAATGGTATGGGCAAGATCCTTGGCAGTTGCGCCAAGTTGTATGGCAAGGGCACCTTCCGCGATAAGATCACCGGCGTGTGGCCCCATAATGTGCACGCCCAAAACCTTACCGTCACAAGCATGGCAGATCACCTTAACCATTCCAACAGTCTCACCCATAGCAATAGCACGGCCACAGGCAGCAAAGGGGAACTTGCTCACCTTGTGAGGAGTGTTGCTGTCCCTAGCGTCTTGCTCGGTGATGCCGACGCCCGCGATTTCAGGATAAGTGAAGACACACGTTGGCACAGCTCGATAGTCTGCTTGGCGCCTTCGGCCGAGGGCATTCTCTGTAGCTATCTCTCCTTCGTAGGAGGCAACATGAGCCAGCATGCGCTTGCCCAGAACATCACCGATGGCATAGATACCCTCTATGTTCGTCTCAAGGTATTCATTCACGCTGATAGCGCCTCCCTCCATCTTCAGACCGAGCTCCGACCAGCCAAGTCCCTCGCTGTAAGGTTGGCGACCGGTGGCCATAAGGACCATCTGCCCATTGACCCCTTTCTCGCCCTCCGGGGTATCCCAGACCACCCTGAGAAGCGATCCGTGCCTTTCGATTGCCTTGACGGCAGCTCCAGTTATCACACGGATGCCCTGCCTCGGCAGAAGTTGAGCAAAGCGTCGCCCAATCTCTTCGTCGATAGGCTCCAATAGCAGGGGGCGTCTCTTCACAACGGTCACCTCTGTCCCCAACGCATTGAATATGCTCGCGAACTCAACCCCGACGTGGCTTCCTCCGATGACAACGAGGCTCTCCGGTAGTTCCTCCAGTTCAAGGATGTCATCAGTTGTGAGCACTCCCGGCAGATCCAGACCGTCGACGGGAAGCAGAGTCGATTCAGAGCCCGTAGCGATGATAATCTTCTTGGCTGCTATCTCGGTGGCATTCACCTTAACCAAGTGTGGAGACACGAGGCGACCAGTGCCATGGTGTAGACTTACTTTGTTTGCTTTGATCAGCTGCTCCACCCCGGACACCAGAGCATCGACCACCTTCCTCTTGCGCGCCATAATCTGAGGCAAGTTTGCTTTGACACTGCCGATTTCCACCCCGAATTCATCTGCCCGTTTGGCTTCCAGGAAAACCTCGGCGCTCCTCACCAGTGCTTTCGTGGGAATACAACCGTGGTTGAGACACGTGCCCCCTAGTCTGTCCTTTTCGATCAGAGCCACTTCCGCTCCCAAGTGGGCGGCATGAATCGCCGCAACATACCCGCCGGGTCCGCCACCTATTACCACTACATTCTTCTGTTCCAAAATGCAGACTCCTGAGTCGATGTGCCTGCCTGTATCTCAACCCTCAACCAAGTCGCAGAGATCACTGTTCAATCTTCGTCTCGCTAATCTCCCAGCGCAAGTCTGGCTGCCTAGCAGCTCTAGCACTGTCCAGACGCCTGACCGGTGTGTTATGCGGGGCACTGTGCAAGATGGCGGGGTTTGTCTCTGCCTCCTTGGCTATTTCAATCATAGCCTGAATGAATTCATCCAGCGTTGCCTTGCTCTCTGTCTCAGTAGGTTCGATCATGAGAGCCCCGTCCACAATCAGAGGGAAATGGACGGTTGAAGGATGAAGTCCATAATCGAGCAGGCGCTTAGCAATATCCATCGCATGAACACCCTTAACCGCCTGCCTCTTGTGCGAGAATACCACTTCGTGCATGCAGGTTCGGTCGTATGGCAGGTGGTAGTGTGCCTTCAGCTTCTCCTTTATGTAGTTAGCATTGATGACTGCGTCCTGTGCCACTTGCTTCAGTCCTTCGGCACCGAGAGAACGGATATAGGCATAGGCCTTTGCCAGGACACCGAAGTTTCCATAGAAGCCACCTATTCTCCCAATAGACTTGGCTGGCGCGACCAGCTTGTATCTCCCACACTCCCTAGTCACCAACGGCGCGGGCAGAAACTCAACCAGTTTCTGCTTGGTGCAGACAGGGCCGGCGCCTGGCCCTCCGCCTCCATGAGGAGTGCTGAACGTCTTATGGAGATTCACCGTGACACAATCAAAGCCTAGGTCTCCAAACTTGACATACCCAATCAGGCTATTGAGGTTAGCCCCGTCGCCCCAGAGCAGCCCTCCTCTCTTATGAACGAGCTCACTTATCTCGGCTATATGTGGATCGAATAGGCCCAGGGTAGTAGGCAAAGTTAATGTTAGCGCGGCCACCTTGTCATTCATCAAGGTATTCAGGCTCTTCATATCTACGTTGCCTTCGCTATCCGTAGAGATTATGCCTATCTCAAACCCGCACATAGAGGACGTAGCTGGATTTGTTCCGTGAGATGAGTCAGTCAGAAGGACCTTTCTTCGATCTCTATCCCCTCGCTCCTGATGATAGGCCTTCATCATCAGCTGGCTGGCAAGCTCACCGTGTGCTCCGGCCATGGGAATCACATTGACAGCATCCATGCCGGTGATCTCAACTAGATACTCCTGCACCTCAAACATAAGCTGCAGCGCTCCCTGGACCGTCTCTTCTGGCTGCAAGGGGTGAGCTGAGGCAAAACCCGGAAGACTGGGGATATCCTCGTGCCATTTCGGGTTGTACTTCATGGTGCAGCTTCCCAGGGGGTAGAATCCGGTGTCCACCCCGTAGTTCATCCTGCTCAGAGCTGTGAAGTACCTCACCAGCTCACACTCGCTTACCTCCGGCAGCTCGAGTTCCTTACGGAGCAGGTTCTCGGGTGGCAACTCTGACGGAGGAACATCTAACTCCGGCAGACTGTACCCAATCTTACCAGGCTTGCTGATGTCAGGAAGCAAATCGTGCTTACTCATGTGTCCCTTCCCCCTGCAATGACGCCAGGATTTCTACTAACCTGTCGATCTCCTCCTTGGTGTTCACTTCTGTAACACAAAGCAACATACCATTGTCTATCATATGGCTTATGTCCAGCCCACCGACAATCCTTTCCTGAAGCAGCACTTCGTTTATCTTAGAAGGTGCGAGTGGGCAGCTAATCACGAATTCCTTGAAGAAAGGCCTCTCGAAAACCAGCGAATATCCCTTAAGCTTGCTTATTGCCCGGGCAGCGTAGTGGGCTTTGTGGTAGCATAGCTCAGCAACGCGTCTGAGGCCTCTCTTGCCAACAGCAGCAAGATAGACCCCTGCTGCCAGAGCCATCAGAGCCTCGCTGGTGCAGATATTTGATATAGCTTTCTCTCTCCGGATGTACTGCTCACGCGTCACCATAGTCATCACATATCCCGGCGCGCCTTCGACATCTACCGTCTTGCCCACAAGTCTTCCGGGCATATAGCGCAAATAGTCCTTTCGGCAAGCAAACACGCCCAGGTACGGGCCGCCGAAGCACAGCGGGATACCCAGTGGCTGTCCCTCAGCGACAGCAATGTCTGCCCCGTAATCCCCGGGTGGCCTGAACATCCCGAGAGAAATAGGGTCGAATATGGAGATGAATAGCGCTCCGACGTCACGAACTTTCTGGACATACATCTCTATCTTCTCGAGGCAGCCAAAGAAGTTGGGTTGCTGGACTATCAGGCAGGCATAATCCGCAGGCAGGCTTGCGTCTGGCCCTATCGTTTCCACTGCAAGGTCTCGACCTTCGACATATGTACCTATTACCTCGCGATATATGGGGTTCACGGTGTTCAACACAGCAACCTTGTCCCTCTTGCTTATTATGCATGCCATGACTGCCGCCTCAGCTGCGGCAGTGCTGCCATCATACATCCCGGCATTGCTCACTTCCATGCCAGTAAGTTGACAGACCAGCGACTGGTACTCGTAGATCGATTGCAGCGTTCCCTGACTGACTTCGGCCTGATACGGAGTGTAGGCCGTATAGAACTCGCTTCGCCCGATGATATGATCAACTACTGAGGGAATGAAGTGACGATAACTGCCGGCACCCAGAAAACACGCATAATCCTCCAGATTCGTATTACTCTCAGCTAAGTGACGGAGTTCTTCTCTCAGTTCAAGCTCCGATAGAGGAGCAGGCAGACTGAATTGGGTGTGACGGCACTTCTCAGGCACATCTTGAAATAGCTCGTCAACGGAGGTGGCTCCAATCTCACGGAGCATGGCGCGACGGTCAGCATCCGTATTGGGCAGATAAGGTGACAACATCGAGTTCATCTTCCACTCATTCTGAGCCTTCTTGCGACAACGATTCCACGTACTTGTCATAAGCGTCGCTGCTCATCAATGCATCAAGTTCTGAAGGTTTGCTCAGCTCCAACCTGACCAGCCAGCCTACCCCATATGGATCTTCGTTAACCAGCTTAGGTTCATCAACAGCCTTTGCGTTGATTTCAACCACTTTACCACTGGCCGGTGAGAGGAAGTCGGTAACTGCCTTGACTGACTCTATCTCGCCCATCTTCTCGAACTGCTGCACTTGAGTGCCGGGCGCTGGTAAGTCCAGGAAAACAATATCCCCTAACTGACTCTCAGCATACTTCGTGAGCCCAGCCTTGCCCGTATTTCCGGGCTCAAGGCAGATCCATTCATGCTCCCGTGTGTATTTGTATTCCTTCGGGTTCATTCAATCCCCCTTTCTTGTAGAATCTCCTATTAACTATCTGCGCCGAAACCAGTTTATCACGAATAAGTATCTCGATTTCAGTGCCTATGATTGATAGCTCAACGGGAACGTAACCCAGGCCGATGCTCATGCCCAGAGCTGGTGCATATCCACCGCTCGTAACCTTGCCCACTTTCTGGCCTGATTTGAAAATGGAATAGCCTGAACGAGCTATCCCCCGTCCTTTGATCTTGAAGCCAACGAGCTTACGTCCAATGCCCTGACGCCTGATCTCAAGCAAAGATCTCTTTCCGACAAAGTCCCTTTTGCCAAAATCCACTAACCACGCCAGGTCAGCTTCAAAGGGATTTGTGCGGTCATCCATGTCTTGGCCCGACAACATCATACCCGCCTCCAGTCGCAATATGTCGCGCGCCCCCAGACCGCAAGGCTTCACACTCTGATCCATGAGAACCCGCCACAAAGGTGGAGCGTCTAGTGTGCTGCTTATGAGCTCAAATCCGTCCTCTCCAGTGTAACCCGTCCTGGCCCCAAACACCTCCAACTTGTCTATCTTCGCTCGGGCGTGGCCGAACCGCGGCAGATTGCAGAGGGCTTTCATACTGTCTAGCTGACAGACAGCCGGACCCTGGACCGCCACCATAGCTGTATCGTCCGTGGCGTTCTTGAAAGTGATATCGGGGTCTGATTCTGACCAATGAAATAGCCAATCAAGCTTCCGCTCAGTATCTCCGACGTTCCAGACCAACAGGTACTGATCAACTGCCACATGATAGACCCACAGATCATCTAGAATGCCACCGTCCTCCAGACACAGGAGGCACAACTGCGAGGAACCTATCTCCAACCGACGGACCGACCTAGTCAACACCTTGTCGAGAAACTGGCTGGCCTTCCTGCCGCTTACCCAGACTCTGCTCATGTGAGACACGTCGAACATACCTGCCCGAGAACGAACTGCCTTGTGTTCCTCCAGAATGGATGTGAACCACATAGGCAGCTCCCAGCCAGCAAAATCCGTCATCCTGGCCTTCAGGTCATGGTGCACCTTGTTAAGGGGAGTCCTCTTGAATAAGTGCATCGCTCAGTCTCCTATAAGAACGTTGCTGAACAACCTTACCTTTCTACCAAATAACAAAGGGCAACCTGCACCATACAGATTGCCCCTGTCCTTTTACCTGAGAGATTGTCCGCTCACTGCTTGCGGACTTACACCTTTGGTGACCTCATATCGAGGCCTCTCCAGGGAGTTTTACTTGCGGTAGTCCTTTTGCCTGAGAGTTTCAAGACCTTATACCAGTACTTGGTCCCTTGCCCCTTCGGCTCCCCACGTGGGGTATCTCCTACCGCAAATCAGTAATTCCAGTATAACTTATAACATGCCCCACCATAGTTGTCAATAGAGTGTACTCGTTCCAAAAATAACGATTGAAAGATTTTCCAAAGTTCTTTGGTGATTTTTGGCTTTTTGGGCGTCAGTCGAGGGATTTAACCCCGCTTTGCTTAAGGAAACGAGTACTTACGTTTGACCTGAAGGCATCTCCGAGCTATCTGGAGGCTAAAGTTCTCGTTAAAAGTGAGCAGAAATAAATCAAGGGAAGTCAGTTGTAGTTATGCCCTACGATGGAAGTGCTTTGTATTCCTTCAGAACATACCTGCAAAATTGGCGTTAATTTTGCTGTTGAAATGCTTGGGATGGGTTGGGACACAATGGGACTATACGAACAAAACAGGGTTTTGAGGGTGGTTACCTAATTTTGCCGCAAAACAAAGCTAAAATATGCCCTATTGTTGTGACCATGCCAATAGGTTGCGGTATCCAAGACATACTATTGGACTAAGGAGTCACAAAACGTCATTTCGTTTAAGGAATGCTTGACCATACGAAATGGATGAGATTTCTGTATTGAACAGTGCAAATCTAATGGACTGTTACTCACCGAGTCTGTCGCCTATTTCCAGTCTTGCCTGCTTGGCAAATTCGGCTGCCTCTATCTTGGATGATTTATTCATTTGAACCTTCTGGACTAATATCGCCCCGCGTTTCAATGATACCACGAATCCCTCTGCGCTACTGTTAACAATCTGACCTGGTAGACCACCCACAATGTCATAGATTGGCTTCGCGTCAAAAATCTTCAGTGTTTTACCATGAAAGTATGTTGTTGCTCCCGGTTGAGGGTTGGTGCCCCGAATGAGGTTATATACCCTATCAATAGGTGCAGACCAGTTGATTATGGCATCCTTTTCAGTGCACAAGCCCTCGTAAGTGGCTTGTGATTCATCCTGAGGGATTCGTGGAGCTATTCCCTTCTTAATCAGTTCGATACCCTCCA
>Ga0209986_10004838_pt1 | contig 11327 bp, 13 predicted proteins | sample BlataG_FD_183168 | JGI IMG/M metagenome (GOLD analysis project Ga0209986, IMG submission 183168) | Deep subsurface microbial communities from Black Sea to uncover new lineages of life (NeLLi) - Black_00105 metaG (SPAdes) (version 2) | ecosystem: Environmental > Aquatic > Marine > Oceanic >...
GATTGTCTAGTTCGACCATATCCTTGTAAGCCTCTATGAGTATGGGCGATATGACCACCCTCATGCTTGTGGCTTATAGCCTTCTTGCCCTTGTAATGATAATGCCGGCTTCCACCACCGGGCTTACCCCCCATAGTTTGCTGAACTGTTTTAGTTATGACCGCACCCCCTATTGCTATCGGTAAAACTGTGGTCAGCATTCCTACTCCAGTCATTGTTCCTTACCTCCTTTTTACTCTATTTTGACACTCCCCACGACTAAAGTCAAGGGATTCACAGGCTACGCATAGAGCATCCTCTTTCGTTATCGCCTGAAGGGTCTGCCCGACCCTATTTATATTCTTTGCCGCATTGTAGTCCCTGTCGTGCAATACGCCACAGGATTTACAAACCCACTGCCTATCGCTGAGTTTAAGTTCTTGGTTGATTGCACCACATTCACTACAAGTCTTGCTACTAGGTTCAAATCGTGGCATCTTAATGACTTCCCTGGTAGCCTCTTCCGCTTTCCAGGTTAGCAATTCAAAGAATTTGCCCCACGAACTATCCGCTATTGATTTACTCAAGTGGTGGTTTCTAACCATTCCGTTGATGTTCAAGTCTTCAATGAAGATTGTGTCATACCGAGATATGTATTGATTAGCTACCTTGTGCAAGAAGTCATTGCGTTGGTTCTTTACCTTTTCATGGGCTTTAGCAACCAACACCCTTGCTTGTCTTCTACTATTAGAGCCTTTTACCCTTCGGCAAAGCCTTCTCTGTCGTCTGCGTAGAAGTTTCTCGGATTGCCTAAAGTATTTAGGGTTATCAACCTTGTTACCTTCAGAGTCTACCAAAAATGATTTGATACCCACATCAATGCCTATGCTACTAGCGGACTTCTCTAATACCCGCTCAGGCACATTATCGCAGGAAAAGCAGACATACCACTTGCCCGTTGTCCCCCTATATATTGTTACCGTTTTAATATCCCCTGCTATCTGCCTTGACAACTTGAGTTTGAACCTGCCAACATTTCTAACAAAAAGGTATTTACCATCTACTTTCCAACCATGTTGCTTCAAAGTAAAAGAGTCGTATCTATCCCTTCCCTTGAAACGAGGAAAGCCCACTTTACCATCGCCATTCCTAACCCGCCTGAAAAAGCCCTGATAGGCTTTATCCAATCGTTCTAGCACTCCTTGAAGCACCTGTGCATCTACTGCTCTATATTCAGGGAAGCCCACCTTGAGGTCAGGGAGCTGGTTGATTTGGCTGTAGCAAGATATAGAGCCTTTGTTTTGCCGGTAGATAGTAATGCGTTGCTCAAGGGCTGTGTTATAGAGCCTCCGGCAAAGTAAAAGCCAGTTGTCGGCTTTGCTAAATGTTATCCTATTCCCTAATAGGCGGTATTTATAAGTCTTTCGCATTACCTTCTATTATACCACTTACTATTACCATCTTATATCTATACTTCTTATTATGCTTATGTTATCAACACAAATCCAATCTGTTGGAAAAATAAATTGGTTTATTTGTCTTTTGCCAATTTCTAATTTAGCTATTCTATCTTGGTGTACTGGCCCTATATTATTAGACGAACCAGTGCAATCTATGTAGACTAAACCTCTATCAGTTGTTTCAAAGGCATTGCAGGCGTGTCCTGTATTAGATGAAATCCCATAGTTAAATGGATCATCATATCCGGTGACGGTCATCGAGACAACAGCACATCTCCAACCTGCTTCTTCCGCATTCCTTTTTAACTTATCGGCAAAATCAGCACAGACTACTATAGGGTAGACATATTTCATTTTATCAGTATCATCTTTCAATAAAAAGGCTTTTAATTCATCCCAAGAAGGATTACGAAGACTAGCTATTCTTGCTACTTCTGCTTCGGTTTCCTTTCTAGCCTGCTCAGCTTGTACTTGTGCTACTCTCTCCTCTTCAATTCTTGTAGCTTCTTTTGCTTCTTGTTCAAATTGTTGCCTTTGTTGTTCTACTGCAATTTCGGCTTCTCGTTCAGCTTGTTGTGTGGCTTGTTCAGTCTGGTATTCCTCCCATTTGATTACTAGGTTGTCTTTGTAAGTAGATAAGGGAGGGACTCCAGCAAAGGTAAATACTAATGCTATACATACGAGCAAAAACACTGTTAGCTTCATACTAGGGAAACGCCACCTATTCTTAGTGACTTTTCTCCATATCCAAATAAAGAATACCAATTCTGCAAAGAAAACCACACTACTCATTAAAGGGGTAGAAGCTAATTGTTTGGCTACTAGCTGGAAGCCCGACCAAATAAGAAATCCAAGAGATGACAATAATACAAGATTCAATACAAGCCTGTAGAATTTCCCTAATGGCTTATTTGTGATAGTTTTCCTGAACCACTTTTCGATAGGATAGATAATAGAGAATCCAAACAATAACCAAAATGGAATAGGACTTTTTGTAAAAGCACTTAATCCTAGACCAAGAATAGATAAGGCAAAGATTAGTAGTAGTGCAAATAACCAGCTAGGAGTACGGAATAGTGATATCGAAGATTTGGATGGTTTAGGTATTTCTCGGAGTACAGGGGGTTCACTACCTTTTAGCCTTTCAGTTGCTTTGTTAGCTGCTTTATTGGTTTCTTCTAAAGTCATAAAGTCGTCATACTTTTTTGATTTAGGTGGGTTAGTATTGTGATCAACTTTTTTCTTGCTTTGTTTATTCTTTGCTGCTCGTTCCAGTTCCATCCGACATTCTGGACACATATAACCACTATATTCTATCCCATGCTTACGACAATACGCTCTTTTTGGTTTTATGTAGAACACCTTTTACCCACTACCTCCTATTGTCCGCATCCTCTAATGCCAACTGATCTCGGTTCTGTACACATAAAAAAATTATGCTACCTATTCCGCCAAGGAGTAAATATAATAAATTCCACAAACTACGCCCCTTATGCTTCAAATTCCATACCGCTAAATACCATGAAGAAACCACTGCTAGAAAGCACCCCATAATACCAATAAACAAAACTATGTCATTACCAAGATGACTACCAGTAAGGAGGATAACATAAACTGGTAGAAGTGCTAACCAACTATACAAAATAAAAGCCCAGTTCAGGTGTTTCAAAGCCCAACTACCCCTAGGGTACATATTTGAATAAGACATTATCCATTACCTCCTAGAGCCGACATTTATACATAGTACTTTTTGAGTCACGCTGATGTTTAACAAGTCTAATCATGTGTTTACCTTTACGATTAAAAATAGCAATAAGCACTATATCAGTTATAGGATAGATAACAAATGTTTCAAGTATATGGTATTTTACTGGACTAGGGGGTTCTCCAAAGGCTACGCTCCTTTTTATCGGACTTAATTGTTTTCTAGTTATACTACCTTTTAGAACTTTGTATCCACAACTTGCTTTTTCACAGGATTCATAAGTACCACCAGGTTCTGTCTCAGGGTAAGTATATGTTTTTGAGTAGGAATAGTTACCTACATAAACTCTTGCACAATTATAAGTCCACATTTTTACCCCTTATTACCATTCCTTAGTGATAGCCCACCGAGGCGGTTGTGTGCCAAGTGGAAAAATCTTCCTTACCCAATTAGGAGAAAAAAAGGTTTTATGGCATTTTCTACTTCTACATCTCCACCTAGCTAAAATGTGAAAGCCATGTCTCTTATGTATCCTCATGCTTGTGCACCAAGGACAATGAGCAACCTCTGTAAAGTGGTGTCCCCCATTAGGCATTACCCTTTACCTCCTAAAGCTTGGGATTTACTCTCATAAAAAGTAGACCCACACCGCATACATTTTCGGCGTGGGTGCTTCCCCGTCTTGGTTACATTAAAACCTACCCTGACTGTTTTCTCATATCCGCATTTAGGACATATCATAATACATACATACTAACATACATTAGATAGCTTGTCAAGGTTTAAAATACGGAGAAAAAAAGAGGATAAGGAAGTTACAACAAGATTACAAAGGTATAAGCCACTCTAATTTATACCACTATCACCCATAATCCGACAATACCTAAAGCCAAGCCTGCCACCAATACCGCACCAGAGCATATATCTTTGATCGCTCTTATATCATTATTCTTTTCCGCTGAAACCACATTACACAATCTTTCAATGGCATAGTTAAGCATCTCAACTATAGTCAGTGTAGCCCCTAGTGTCAATATAATCCATATATGCAACCAATTCGCCCCGCGCATTAAGGCTGCCACTAACACAGCAATAAACAAGATGATAAAAGGATAGCCCACCTTAAACCAGAGGGCAAACCCCCTCATACTAATCCATATCCTTCTAAACCACCTCATTTACTCCACCTTTTCCTTATCAAAAACCAGGCAATTTTGAAACCATCGGTCATTCCGAGTTTGGCAACACTACCATCCAACCTAGCCCTGTATTCTATCGGTATTTGAGCCAACTTATATTTACCTTTTACAGTATTTATAAACAGATCAACTTCCAGTGTAAAGCCATTACTTGTGAGTTTATACTTCAATAATGCTTTTCTGCTGAACCCCCACATACCACTACAGACATCCCTGACATAAACCCCATATAATATACTGGCCAACATAGATAATCCCCAGTTCCCTATTATGTTCATCCGGGACATAGAGCCTTTTGCCCTCTTATTTCTATACCCTATTACCACATCTGCCCCATCATCAAGTCTTTTTATTATCTCGGGGAAGTGTTTCGCTGGATAGGTAAAATCGCCGTCTATCATCACATAATAATCGGCTTGGTAATTAGCAACGACTTGAGGTAACACAGACCTTACAGCAAGCCCTTTACCACCTCTAGGAGCATCCATTACTACAGCCCCTTTATTCCTTGCTTTATCAGCCGTTCCGTTTATACTATAGCTGTCCAATATCAATACTTGGCAATCAGGGACATTATCAAACACATCAATTACAGTCTGCCCTATAGCCTTTGCTTCATTTAATGTCGGTATCATTACTACAATACCTTTTTGTTTCATAGCCCAGCTCCTAAATTAGAGCTTGAATAAGGTTTATCATAACCACCAACCCCAAAGACTATCTTTATTCCCAGTTCATCACAAACTGCTTTTTCGGGTAAATTATCTAAATCCCAAGAATCACCACCTTTAGCAAAGATGTTAGGGTGATACTTCCTTAAAGACTCTCTACTAGTAATATCCTTGTCTATATTCTCGACAACTTCGCCATTCCTATCTAATCCCCACTCAATAGTGGCCTTCCTAACATCATACGGAATTGGCAGCCTATTTTTTACTTTACCCGCCAACCTGTCCTTTTCTATTAACTGGTCATCCCTAGTTAATATAACAAGCAGATAAGTTCCCAGTTTTAATGCTTCTTTTATATAATCTATATGCCCGGGATGTATCGGGTCAAATCCTCCCGAAACCGCAACGACTTGATTACCCCCAACACTTCCCCCTTTATCGAGATGTTTTTCTATCCGTTTCAAGGCATCCGTAACCTTACTTTCGTGCTCAAACATCTGCTTGCTTCTAAAGGAGTAGAGTGAAGGGGCAATATATTTGTATTCCAATACCATAGCCACCAAAACAAGTATAATTAAAATACCGAAGAACATCCATAACTTAAACCCTGGTATCCACTCTATGATAATCGCTCTTAATGTACTATTGTAGGCTGTAACCGCAATGAGTACAAAGTTAATCATACTTATATAAAATACTGTTTGAGTGAGCATATCCTTAAACCCGCCTACCCGTGAAATTCTATGTTGCTTAAATAGCCCTTTTAGCATATACATACCCCCTATCTTTGTGAATTGTAAATCCCCTATCTTCCAAAAAGGTTACAATGTAGGGCAACTCAGGCTTCCCATTTGGCTGCTTGTGGTAACAAGCCAGTGCCAACTTAATTTCAGGTCGTTTTAATGTCTTTTTAGCACCTTCCAATGCCATAAGGTTAGCTCCCTCTATATCCATTTTGATTAGATTTACTTTTGGTAATTTTAGTTCTTCTACCAAACTATCTATTGTAGTTGATTCCACATCAACACTTCTATTATGAGGGTAAACTAAAGAGTGGCAAGCCGAACCATTGGATAGATATAATCTCCCCATCCCCTTTTTATCCTTTATAACCTTGCTCACATATTCAACATTATTGTATCTCTGACAATTCAACTGGGCATATTTCATATTTGTCCTATCAGGTTCGACGGCAACAACTAATCCTCTTTTTCCAACTGCTATCGCCGCTTTTACTGTAAAGGTGCCAACATAAGCCCCAATATCCAGAACCACATCGCCCCTCTTAATCAAATAATACTCATATAAATCCTCTTGGAATGATTCCTTAATCACTATACCGGCATCTCTCGGCACTCTAATGAGATTCCCCTTGTAATTATAGCCGAATTCCCAACCGGGCAAGAATTTGATACCCTTGGGATAACCATCACACAATATCGCCGAGTAAATCCAGTATGTCCACTTAAACTTCCCCATCTGTGATAACAGGGCTATGCTCAAATTTTCCCTTACTTGTTCTGGTATCCTTTGCCTGATAAAGTTGGGTAACATTAGTCCTCCTTTTCTTTCTTAAGGAATAACCATGAGCCTAGCCCTTTATATAATCTCTTGTTATTTACTAAGTTACGCATGTTGCCTGTAATGCCGGGATTGCCTCTTATTATTGAGTGCCTGAGTGTGAAGTTATGTTCAGCTAGTATCTCATAGAACTCTCTTAGTGAACCTCCAAACTCCTTAATAAGCTGTTTGTGTGTTTCGATAAATAGCCACAAACTATTCTTTTTAATGGTCTTAGTCATACCTTTTAAGATGTTAAGTTCATATCCTTCAACATCCATTCTAACTAAGTCAACTGTTTTATTGCCTATGAGTTCATCTAGAGTCATTATAGGAATAGTTATAGTGTTATTGTCAGTGCCAATAGCCACCCGGTGCCAGTTAGGTGCGGGTGATAACTTGAATTGTATACTACCGCTTTTGTCTCCTATTGCTACGTTGTGTGTGTTAATATTACTGTAGTTGTTGAGCTTGATGTTTTCTACTAGTCTCTCATAGTTATCTGGTGCAGGTTCTATAGCGTATACCTGTTTGCAAACTTTGGCTTCTTGTAGCGCATAATACCCGATGTTTGCGCCTATATCAATTACTGTCATGTTGTAGTTGAGTATGTGTGCTAGGTATCGTGTTGCCTTAACTTCCCTGATGCCTTTTGCCAGTAGCTCCCTATGTATCCCTTTGCCACCTGTGTCGAGCTTCATTACAGAGCCGAGTATATCTTTATATACTATATGGTGCTTTGTGGGCAGTTTAAGTTTCTCAGCGATTCCTTTTGCTAGTGTCATAGGGCTTTCCTCTATTGCTACCCTAATTGCTCTCTGCATTATATTCATATATAATTGCATCTCCCTTTCTATATGCGATTGTGCTTGCCTCTATAATGTCATTTAGCTTAATATCATCAAAACTTACACTAGTCCTCATCCCTGTTTTCTCTCCTGCTGTTGTGTCCCAACTAGGCTTGAATGTTAATAGTTTGTTTTGTATATTCCACTCCCTTAAAAATATGTAGCATTTGCTAGGTAATTCATTAGCATCCTTTGGTAGAAGTGCAAAACCGTCCTCTATGTCCTTTACTTCTATAGTTATGTAGCTTATGTGGTACCATTCATCGCTGCCCATCATCTCCATAAATAATAACTCGCCATTGATGTCCATGAATACTGGCTCACAACTGTTATTTACTGCCCAATCTCTCATTGTAATATCGTTGTCAGTTGCTATGCCTCCAATGTCTAGCCTTTCGTGGCTCAGGGCGATTGAATATGGTGTATCGACAGTTGATATGTCTTCACATTGTGTTGCTTCAAATAATACTCCTGAACAGATTAGGAAGTAAGGTATTAGTAGGCAAACAGTAAGCCACTTGTAGTTTCTGAATACTATTAGTCCTCCTATAATCACAGCTGGTGATACGAATAACATAATTAAGTGGTAAGCCCTCGTAGTTCCGATAATAGTAACTGACATCGGTACAAATATTGCAATAACTGCTAGTATTAGCCCTGTTAGTACAAATCCTAAATATTCTGGTGTGTATTTCCTCCAGTGCCTTGCTATTGATATGCACCCCACTGCTATTAGTATCTCAGTAGCATACTGGAACACTCTGAATACTTTGCCGGTTAATGATGCTTTCATAAAGTCGAATCCAAGCGCAGTTTGTATTAAGGGTGTTGCACTATCGGTGAAAGTCACAATCCTTCCAGCTTCAGTAGCTTGTTGTCTTACAATATCCATACTGGTTGTAGGAGCTATACCTAGGCTACTCTTGATAGTATATATTATGCTAGTTAGAGCAACGCCTGATGAGGTTAGTCCATACCATAATCCTCCAATAGTAACTACTGTGACTAGTATTACCAGTAACCATTTAGTCGGGAATACTCTTTTTCTGAAGAATACTGTAAAGACCGTACAGACACCTAAATATGCTATTATTGTGGGTAATGCTACGTAGTGGAACATAGCGCCTAGCGCTACACATATACATATTAGTGAAACTTTGATTCTCATCTTCCAATCGCTGACAATAATAAGGTATGCACAAGTGACTAGCATTAACTCTGCTAGCATTTGTCTGGGAACTCCAATCATTTCTATCATCCATACAGGTAATGACACAAAGAAGAATGTTCCCAGAAATGCAGTCTTATTCCCGAACTCCTTTTTGAATATGAGGTATAGCAATGGAGCAGTAAAAGCAAATAGCAGTGGGAATATAACTTTGTATGTCCATATCATATTAATACCAAACCAGTTTTGCAAAGCAGGGGCAATCAGCACTGAGCCTATACAACTATTGTAGCTGTTTGGGATTGAGGCATTCCATCCGTTAAGTGCTTGCAATGAGTAATAATACTCACTATGTATATCAGTTCCGACTAGTCCATTGGACATTAGTGTAGATTGGAATAGTAGTGCTAATCCTATGACAAAAATAGCATAGGGGTAATGACTATTTTTAATTTTATCAAAAGCAACTAGCCCAACATAAACACATATAAGTATGAGCATAGTATATAGTATGTAGTTGTTTTGCAACCTAGCTCCTATTATGCTTAATGACAATATTATGGCTAATGTTGTGTAGCTTACTTTATTCATAGGTATTTGCCTAAATGGTACTTTATTATCTTATAACCATACTTCTGGTGTGCTACTAAACTTATTTTGCTATTGCCATCAATGAACAATTCCAGCCTCTTAACATCAAGTTTTTTGGCTAGTTTGTTCCTATACTTGTCTAGCTCATATCCTATGTGGTTCTGCTGGTAATTGTTTTTAACAATAAGTCCTGCGAGCATAGTGCTTTTATTTGTTGTTCCTTGTAGCCACGCAAGTCCGATTACCTTATTATCATCTACGGCAACTATATTTATAAAAGCAAAGTTAGGATTTATTTTATATATCAGTGTTCTGAGGATACTGTAGTTAGATAGTATAAAACACGTCTTTAGTGCTAACCCATACAGTGACTTCCTTTCTTTCCCTAGTGGTATGCGATGCAGTAGCAAACGCAGTTTATTAACTTCCACACAATCTTTAAGTTGCATTAACCTTATTTCTAACATGCACTACCCCAACGCCATAGGCAACTTTTACAGTATGAGAATCTGTTTTTAGTATTAGTATATCTTAACTTTTGCAGTTCTTCGGGCGTTATCTCTGTACCTCTTGGCCTTTCAAACAGCTTAACTGCTCTTCTTAATTCTTTATAGGTTTCTCCCAGCCATATATCCTTAAATGAACTATCATAAATATTGCCCATTAAATAATCGGAACTCTCAATCTTCTGAGGAACACCCTGATACCATTCTGTTCTGCCAACTCCAACAGCATAACAACATCCATATACATCGCCACCTAATGTGATATAGGGCAAAGCAAAAGGAAGATTACAGTGCCTGAAGGATGGGCTTAATGATGGTTCCCCACCAATCCAGGTAATACCATTATCCCCTGCTATCTTTGTTGCTTTCTGTATATAAGTCCTATTCAATTTATCGTTTTTAGGTCTTGTTAATTCACCTTTTAAATCAGAGCCGAGTAAAAATATAGGAAATAACATATTTATCCCCTTGCCATTATTATCCACCAACAATCTTATAATGTCCGGTAAATCGTTTATTGTTTCCTGATAGGCTAGAAAGTTAATAAATAGAGGCACTTTACTCCGACCAACTACTTTGACAGCCTCCATTACTTTCTCAAAAGAAGCCCCCACTCTCATTTTCTCATACATATCTTTGTGCATAGAATCTAGTGATATATGCACTTCAGTAACCCGGCACTCCTCCCACTCGTCTACCATCTCCTGAGTTATCAATGTTCCATTAGTGGTAAGCCAGCTATTAATTTTCCTACTGACTAAATATCGTAATATGCTACTCAAATTTTTATTCATTAAAGGCTCCCCATCGCCCAAAAAGGTTACTGTTTTCACAGTGGGTATCATATCAATAATCTCTTGCAACTTCGAAAGTGTCAGGTTTCTCTCACCCTTCAAATCTACAGTTGATGTATTATCTCCCCTATAACAACCAACGCATTTAAGATTACACTCTTTGGATATCTCCAGTTGTAAATAGCGAGGCATTATTGTCTTAACCCTGATTGCCTCCTCTTTAATTCTATGCAACAAGCTCACTTAATAGCTCCTTTGTAATATTATCAAGGTTTAAATTTTCTTTTGCCCATTGATATCCTGCCTTCCCCATAGCCATTCGCCTTTTGTTGTCCCGTAGTAAATTTATTAAAGCCCATGCCAAAGCATTTGGCGTTCTTTGCTTAACCACAAAACCATCTATACCATCGTGAACTGTTTCAGCATTAGCTGTAGCATCAAACACCACCACCGGCTTCTCAAAGGCAAAGGCTTCACACCGCATATATCCTTCCCATAATGACGGGGAACAGTAAACCGAGCAGTCAGCATAGTATTGAGGTAACTCTTCCCAAGGAACAGTCCCAGTCATTCTAACCGAACCAATAAGACTTAATTCAATAATCAATTTAGATAATTGGCTTGTATATTTGGGGAAAGTCTTAGACCCCACAAGAGTTAAGGTGGCATTAGGAATTGTATCCCTAACCTGCCTAAATGCCTTAATTAAGGTGTGGATATTTTTATGTGGCGATATTCTGCCGGTATATAAGATATTGTTTTTAACATTACTCTGATAGTTATCCTTGTTCAGTAAATCAAAGTCTAATCCGTCAAGGCAAAGAGCCTTACTATCAACGCCATATT
>Ga0209986_10004839_pt1 | contig 11327 bp, 9 predicted proteins | sample BlataG_FD_183168 | JGI IMG/M metagenome (GOLD analysis project Ga0209986, IMG submission 183168) | Deep subsurface microbial communities from Black Sea to uncover new lineages of life (NeLLi) - Black_00105 metaG (SPAdes) (version 2) | ecosystem: Environmental > Aquatic > Marine > Oceanic >...
CTAAGCTTCTTTACGGAAATCCTCAACGAAAGACTGGAGAATTTCTTCTGCGGGTCTTTCCGTGCAAATTTTTCTTTTCGTTTTATTTTTAGTATGTACCCCTGCTGCTTTTTCCGATGAGCAAACGAAGCCCGATTTTTCCGAGGCCATCCGGCTGATCGACACTTGGCTTGAGGCTCAGCGCGATTATGACAATCATCTATACTCCCCTTCCACCTATTTTCAGTACAGCAACCTCGGGATGACTTTGCTGGGCGAGATCGTTGCCGAAGTCTCCGGAATGCCCTACCAAAAGTATATCGAAGAAAACATACTAAAACTCTCGGGGAAGAAGTGGTGTTTGAAAGGGATAAGACCGGAAAAGTAGTCCGGATGTGGCAGCACAGCAACTACGAGAATAAAATTAGATAAAATAATCGGCAATATTAATACAGCTCCTGCAGGATTTGGCTATGGGATGTGACTGTGGGATTTTTTGACCCGGTTATTAAACAATTACATAAGCCGTTTCATGAAAGCATTTGAAGGAGAGGCTCCGAGCACCACACGATACACGTGATGATATTTTTGGTATTGGGATGGCTTTCCCGATCGGTGAGGGCGGAGACCTGTTTAGACAGATAATGTATCAGCGCTTAGATTTTTTTGCCATACGCCGATAATTCTTCACGAATAACATGCCGAAGAGTTTCCTCGAGCGATTCCCTTTTTGAATTCATGTATTCTCTCAGAGCCATATTAATGAGTGTCTGATAATTTCCACCACCTGCAGCGTGTACTTGTTGTCGGAACCAGTCGAGGATATCATCGTCTACTCGGATAGTGATACGCGTTTTTCCTTTAGGAGTCTTAATCACCGGGCCTCTTTTCCCTTTACTAAAATCGTATTCTTTTTTCATTGAACTAACCTTCAAATTCCTCTCCCTTCCGGGTTCCCTACAGGAACCTGATCCCGTTGAACGAGATCGTCGCCCAGGATCTGGCGGTCCCCGGGATTCAGATTGATATCGATGACAACCTGGAGCGGGCCATGGAAATATTTGGACAAGAAGATGTGGCAGAGATCGCCGTCCTGGAGAACAAAAAGCTCATCGGCGTTATCAAGAGGAAGGATGCCATCGAGGCTTATAACCACGAAGTCGCCAAGAGAGAAGCGGCTTCAGGTCTGGTTCAGATGCTGAAGTACACCTACATAGCCAAGATGATGGACATCGGGAAAGGCTACAGAATCATAGAGACAGAGGCGCCCTCAGCGTTCTGGGATAAGAGCCTGAAAGCCCTCAACCTGAAGGCGCTCTACAGGATCGATATCCTGCTCATCCGGAGAAAGAGCCCCCCTCAAACCATCACTCTGCCCTCAGCGGACGAGTTCATCAGGAAAGGCGATACACTGACTTTGGCCGGCCATGCGGATAATATTCAAAAGATTTTAAAGAGCAAGAAATAAAGACTCGATGAATTGAAGAATCATGAAAAATGAAGAACACAAAAAAGAGACTACTCTTGCATGTCTTTTTTATACTTCTGAATAAGCTCATCCAATTCTTTCCGTTCGCTGGGAGAAAGACGGTCGTAGGTGCTTTTTTTGTACCTGTTGAAGTAATCAAGTGCTTTATCTATTTCACCTTTAAGCAGATAGGCATGTCCCAAATTATAAAGGGCATACCCAAGGGCGGGGTTTAACTCAAGCGCCTTTTCCAAGCAGAAGACCGCACCATCTAAATGGCCGACAAGAAGGTAAGCCCCTCCAAGACCGTTGTAAGCCAAAGCATACTCAGGATCGAGGTCTATGGCCTTTTTGAAATTGTTAAGAGCGTTTTGGTAAGCTCTCGGATTTTTGGTTTTCTTAAAATCAAAAAAATAGACATTTCCAAGATTATTGTACACCACAGGATAATCACCGTCCAAAGAGATGGCTTCTTCAAAAGCCTCAACTGCCTTCTCTAGCTCTCCCCTATTCAAGTAAGCCACTCCAACACTGTTCCATATTTCAGGGTCAAATCTCATCCTGCGATACTCTTTTTTTTCAAAAACATCTATGACGACATCATATTGACTCGCATGAAGAAGATAACTGACATAGGTCAAAAAGATCTCATAGCTTGAAGGCAGATGATCAAGCGCCAACCTCAAAACTTCTAGGGCATTTTTCAACTCGCCCTTTTCTTTATATATTTTGGCGAGATTCAAGTAGGACGTGTCCATATCCTTCTTCTCTGTAATGATTTCTCTTAACAGATTTATCGCTTCTTCTACTTTTCCAGCTTGGTAAAGATCCAAAGCCTCTGAAGATTTATTATGATAAGGGAGTAGAATCTTGACATCGCTCTCACGGGTAAAATTCTCCTTCTTTATCACCTGGCGGCTCGAGATGTATCCTAAACTCTTTAATTTTTGAAGGGCTTCCCTATCAATCCTATGACTCTCTTCCTCTTCTGGTTGGGATTGATCTCCAATGATCGAAGCCAGCTTGCTTTTATACTTGTCTAATTCTCTCCTCTCAGCCAGATTTATTAGCTCATCAAAATCCTTATCCAAATCATAAATCTCAGGAATAGGGGAATCAATAAACTTTTCCCCGCCGGAGATATATCCCCTTAAGGGTGCCCATCCTCTGCTGTAGTAAGGATACATTGATTCAAAATAGATGGGCTTTTCTGACAACTTTTTTCCCCTGAGAAGGGGAAGAAGAGAGGAGCCTTGAAGAAAAGACGGTTTCTCAACACGTAAGACGTCACAAACTGTCGGAAAAATATCTATATGACTGACGGTTTGATTCACTTGATTTCTTACAACTCCAGGAAGATAGATAATGAGTGGAACCCAAATCGTGCTGTTGTAAGCAAAATACCCATGTGTTTTTTCTCCATGCTCTCCCAACGATTCCCCGTGATCTGCCGTGAAAACAATCACAGTTTTCCCAAACGCATCTTCGTTTTTTAAATAACTCAAAAGCTCTCCTAGAGAAAAATCCACATAAGCCACCTCTCCATCATAGGGATGATTCTTGAACTTTGACCTGAAAGGCTCGGGAGATTCATAAGGAAAATGAGGATCAAAACAATGAATCCAGAGGAACCAAGGCTCTTTTTGCGCTTTCAGCCACTCTATGGCTGTACCAACAACCTCCCCCGCATTACGTTCTATGTAAAAAGGATTTTGAAAATTCTGGTTTCCGTAATCATCATCATAAAAATCAAATCCCTGATTCAGCCCGAACCTCAAATCAAGAGGATATGCTCCAACAGCGGCTCCAGTTGCATAGCCGAAGCCTTTCAAATGCTCGGCCAAGGTTAAGAATTCCTCCCTTACAACGAAATTCGAGTTATCATGTACGCCATGAGAGAGAGGCGTCATTCCAATAAGTATGTTTGCATGGGAAGGTAAAGTAGTTGAAGTATGGGCAAAAGCGTTCTTGAACAAGATTCCTCTTTCAGCCAGACTGTCAATATTTGGTGTTTTCACATTTTTACTCCCATAACAACCCAACCTATCGGCTCTCAAGGTGTCTATGGTAATCAGGAGCAAATTCATGGAAGCTTCTTCTTTTCTTTTTGAAGATAAAGGAGATGATTGAACAAATAAAGAGAAGAAAAGAAAGAGAAAACAAAGAAAAAGAAAAAAGCGATTTTTTATCAACTCACCTATCCTCTTCTCCATCGATTGTGTTTAAGAATCGAGAAACCTTATGACTCAAAGCTCCTTAAATGTAACCATTACGTCACAAGCAGGTATGGACAGAGCTACTGGCCGGCCGCGTTGAGCAAAACACATCTTTCATTAAGGGGAAAAAAGCATTTGCATTATTTCTCTTCATGCATGCTTCTTTTCTTTTTTTAGCAGGATGAGATTGGGCTTAGGATCATTGGAGAAAATTCTCACTTTCCTAGCCTTCATAAAATCTCTCTCAAGTTCTTTATTGATTTTAATTTTATCATCAAAAAATCTAAAAATAAAGCCTGTGTGAGACTGAACATGATCGTTTACACACTGAGCTTAACTTTCTCTCTAAATCTTTCATATGGTGTTAGGCCAAATAAAGCCGCATGTGGTCTATTATAGTTGTAAAAGTCTTCCCATTCTTTCAATTTCTCATTAAAAAGCTTGGCATCGTCAATCACTATTCCTTCTAGCATCCTATAAAACTCCTCCTCATCGATCCTATGACTGCGTTCTACCTTCCCGTTCAGTCTCGGTCTTCTTGGCTTAATATACACATGATTTATCCCCTTGTCCAAAACATGCCAATGGAATTGCCCCTGGAATTCAGCGCCGTTATCCGTTTGTATCACCTCAGCTCTAAACGGTAATCTGGAGAGGACATAGTCGATGAACTGAATGGAGAAATCTTTGATACATTTTTGGAGGCAAAGGTGATCATAGAGAACTTGAGAAGGGAATATAATCAGCTCCGGCCTCACAGTTCTCTGGGTTACAGACCGCCAGCCCCAGAGGCTTTTAAACCTATGATTCTAACTCTGGGGGTGGCACTATGATTGGGGGCAGGTCAGTACCGAATAAAACATTGAATCCGGTTGACTCATCCCTGATTAAGTATTATTCTAGGGGCAAATAAGGTAAGGGAAACATTCATCATGGAGAAGACAGAAACTCTAAAAGACGGTACGAAAGTAACCATAAGAAACCTTACTGTCGAAGACCTTAACAGGCTTATGAACTTTTACCGGTCGCTCCCGGAAGAGGACCTAAAGTACCTGAGGGTTGATGTTACAAACAGAAATATCGTCAAGCAGAGGATCGAATTTGCTGAAGCGGGAGACGTCTTCCGCATCATAGCACTCAAAGGAGACAGCATTATCGCTGATGGGGCGCTTGAGCTAACCACCGAGGAGTGGCGCAGGCATCAGGGAGAGCTGAGAGTAATTGTTGCTGAGGAGTTCAGGCGGAAAGGAGTCGGGATGATCATCATGAGAGAACTCTACCTCTCAGCGATAGAGAGAACGGTAGAGAAGGTAGTCGCCAAGATGATGAAACCTCAGGTTGCGGCCAGGACTATTTGCAAGAAGCTGGGATTCCATGAAGAAGTTCTTATCCATGACTATGTAAAAGACCAAACGGGTAAATTTCAGGACCTGGTCATCATGACCTGCGACATTCAGGAGTTATGGAAGGAGCTCGATCAATTCTACATGGACTCGGATTGGGAGCGCTGCAGGTAGGCTCATTATTCAGTAACCTGATAGCAACTAACGGGGCTAATAAACAGACTTTAAAAGTACACTTGTTTATCCATAAAATTACTACTCCACTCACCTCCCTTAAGCATGAATCAGCTTATTGCTTATTGTGTGAATGGCTTTGGCATATTGTCTCGATTTTGCCGCTGTTGACCCTGCCTTTTTGACTGTGATAAGCTCATTCGAGGATGTTGGTGGGTGGAAATAAAAAGCGGGCTCAGGAGATCTTTGTGCGCCTAGCCGGGAAAGCTAGCTCGGATTAACAGAATGGCGTGAAATTAATTATTTAACGACCTTCTGTTTAAGTCCTATCTATAGATTATACTTTCTGCAGATAATAAAGGAGCGTTCCTTTGTGCCTCCCTGCTTACTGTTTTTTATCTTCATCATCGACAGCGGGCGGTTTTTCGAATTCAAAATCCCGGCCCATGATGTATTTTTCCAGCCACTGGAATTCTTTGTTCCACCTGTAGAGCCTGTGCCTCAATTCCCTAGGTCCATGTCCGGAGCGTGGAAAAATGACGAGCTCTGTGGGTACCCCGTTGGCTTTGAGGCCGCGGTACATTTCAACACTCTGGGGCAGCGGGACCCTCCGGTCGTTCTCCCCGCACAGGATAAGAGTAGGCGTTTTGGCCTGATGGACATAAAAAATCGGGGAATGCTCGCGGAAAGTCTCGAGAGGCGAATCCTTGTGCCAGGGATTACCTAAAAACCAGGGCGTGCGGTATATCCGGACATCGCTCTGGGCGTACATGGATATCCAGTTCGATGCACCTGCACCAGAAGAGGCGGCTTTAAACTTGTCTGTCTGGGTGACAAGCCAGTTCGTCATGTGTCCGCCGGCACTCCATCCCAGTGTCCCCAGCTTTTCCGGGTCGGCGATACCTTTTTTGACCAGAGAATCTACTCCCGTCAAAACATCATCGTCGGCATGAAGGAAGTAATGTCCGACCATGTCGCGGAGCAGCTCATTGCCGTATCCTGTGCTTCCCCTGTAATTGGGCATTAATATGGCGTAGCCTCGTCCAGCCCGGGCATGAGCATAGCCATCAAAGGTGAGCTTATCCGATGCCATAGGCCCGCCGTGGGTATGAGCGAGAAGCGGATAACGTTTCCCTTTTTTATAATCCACAGGATATACAAGAACACCTTCCACTTCCTTTCCGTCCGTGCTCTTCCAGCGAACCGCCTCGTATTTAGCCAGCTTGAACTGCTTAAGTTCTGGATGGGGATCATGGATCATTCGGGCTGAAAGACTCTTCATGCCCATCATCCAGAATGTAGACGGATTATGCGGAGAATTCACACTATAAAGAATGGTCTCGGTTTTTGGATTGTAATCGAAACCGCGGATGGAATGCTCGCCGTCTGTGATCTGTTTGAGTTTTAAACCCTTGATCATTAAAGAAAAGATTTCGCTGTGAACACCCATATTTGCTGTAAAATAGATAGACTTCCCATCCGCCGACCAATATGTCTCATACACTTCGTAAATAAAATCGGGGAGAGGAGCTTTCGGAGTTCCGCCCTTGGCAGGAACCGTAAAAAAATTGGGCTGGTAATAATAGTCCTTTAACTGCGGATCAGCATCCGCTACGAAAAGAATCTGGCTGTTGTCCGGGGACAGGGATATATCGGTCTCGTAAATCCCGTTCTTGGTGATTTGGAGCTTGGAACCATCCTTGAGGTCCATGATCCAGATCTCAGAGTTGAGAATGTCATCGTAAAGTGGCGTCGGCGCTGCGGTGAAGAGAATCTTTGTTCCGTCTCCGGAGACTGAAAACTCACGGATTGTGAAATCATCATCAGTCAGGCGTTTCTCTTCCTTGGTTTTCATATCAAATACCCAGAGATGAGTGGGCTTGTAATTATGTTCAAAGATGAATGCATCGTCCTTTGCTTTTTTCTTTTTTTCTTCTTCTTCGGTTAAAGAATCCTCGGCAAGAAAATAAATCTTTTGACCGCCCGGTGCCCAGCGGTGACTCTTGACCCTGGTTTTATGCTTCGTAAGCTGGATGGCTTCCCCGCCGCTGCTGTAAAGCAGATGAATCTGAGATTTTTCGCTCTCCCGCTTGGCAGTGAAGGAGATATATTTTCCATCCGGAGACCAGATGCCGCTCCCTTCTCCGTCTTTGCCGTTTGTTATCTGAAACACATTCGTGCCATCGGCGTTCATCCGCCAGATGTGAGAGATGGTGCGGTTCCTTTTCCAGTTGGCTTCGCTCTGGGAGAAAAGGAGCTGACTGCTGTCAGGCGAAAGCCTCAGATTAGATATTCTCTTGACATTGATCGCATCCACAAAAGTCATGGGTTTCTTCTCTCCGGCAGTAAGAGAGACACTCGAAATCAATAGAACGATTAAAAAGGCTGGCAATGCCCAAGATGTTATGTTTTTTCTCATGTTAACCTCCTGGCATCGAATATATCCAAAAAGCCTCTTTGGTTCAACACTATTGTCTGTATTTCTTGTGAATTGGGTGTGCTATTTTGGGTGTGATATGTTCATTCTAAGATGTTAACAGGCACAATTGAGGAGAATTGTATGGAATTCGGGGCAAGCAGCGGAAGGATATTTCCATAATTTTTTAATAGAAAAATTCTCGTCTTTTTAAATTCTCATTTGACCCTACTGTTTTGTGTGTGGTAAATTCATCCTGGCCACAATATCAGCTGTATTCCATGAAGACTTTTCAATAGGAGGCGAACATGAAAAAAACACTTATTTCTGTGCAAATTTTTCTTCTCGTTTTAATTTTAATATGCACCTCTGCTGCATTCTCCGAAGAGAAAACGAAACCCGATTTTTCCGAAGCCATCCGGCTGATTGATACATGGCTTGAGGCCCAGCGCGATTATGACAATCTGCCCGGCATATCGGTCGCCATAGTCACGGATCAGGAAATACTCTGGAGCAAAGCCTACGGGATGGCCGACCGCGAAAAAAAAGTTAGTTCATCTCCCGGCACAATCTACAGTATCTGTTCGATTTCCAAACTGTTCACTTCTGTGGCAATAATGAAGCTCCGCGATGCCGGAAAACTCCGGCTCGAGGACCTTGTCGCTGATCACCTCCCCTGGTTTAATCTCCAGCAGCAGTACCTGGACACAGGCCCCGTAACCATTAGATCTGTCCTCACCCATTCTTCCGGCCTCCCCCGTGAATCGGACTATCCCTACTGGACCGGACCTGATTTTCCCTTCCCCACGCAAAAGCAGGTCAAAGCCAAGCTCGGCAGCCAAAAAACCCTCTACTCCCCCTCCACTTATTTTCAGTACAGCAACCTCGGGATGACTTTGCTGGGAGAGATCGTTGCCGAAGTCTCCGGAATGCCTTACCAAAAGTATATCGAAGAGAACATACTGAAACCTCTGCGGCTGGCTAATACGCGCACGAAGCTTCCGGAATCCCTATGGAGAGGGAAATTAGCTACAGGGTACACCGCCAAAAAGCGAGACGGCAGCCGCAGCATGCTCCCCTTATTCCAAGCCGAAGGCATCGCCGCAGCCGCCGGCTTCTCCTCGACGGTCGAAGATTTGGCCCGGTTTGCGTCCTGGCAGTTTCGTCTTCTGGAAAAAGGAGGGGAAGAAATCCTCAAAGCATCTACCCTCCGTGAAATGCAGCGTGTGCATTGGGTGAACCCTGATTGGAAAACTACCTGGGGACTGGGCTTTTCAGTTTGGGAAATGGATGGAAAAACAATGGTCGGCCACGGAGGGTCGTGTCCAGGCTACCGAAGCACTCTGAGTATCGACCCCAACAAAAAACAGGCCTTCATCGTCATGATCAATGCCAGTGGTGTTTCCCCGAGCAAATACGCGACAGGAATGAGAGATATCTTGAAGAAGGCCACCGACAAGGCCAAAGAGGAAAAAGCAGCGGTCGACCTCGAAGCCTACGCCGGTCATTACGATGCACAGCCTTGGTGGGGAGAGAATGCTATCCTTCCCTGGCAGGGCAAATTGGCTATTTTCGGACTGCCTTCTGAAAACCCGGCTAAGGGCTTGACACTGCTGAAACATATCGAGGGCGATACGTTTCGCCGTTTGCGCAAGGATGAAACCCTCTGCGAAGAAGTTAAATTTGAAAGGGATAAGACCGGAAAAGTAGTTCGAATGTGGCAGCACAGCAACTACGAGAATAAAATTAGATAAACGCAATATATATTTTTACAATGTCATTGCGAGCCCTGAAAGAGCATGGCAATCTCTTAAGATGAATCAACGAGATCGCCACGTCGCTTCGCTCCTCGCGATGACACTGGAATAATTGCGTTTGTATTGGACAAAATAATCGGCCATATTAATTTAGCTGCTGCAGGATGTGACTATGGGACTTTTTGATCCGGTTATTAGATAATTACGTAAACCTAAAAGCTAGCTTGGATTATTGATGGCAGAGGCTATGAATTTGGGTCATAGTAAGCTTGCAGATTAAGGGCTAAGTTATATTTGCTTCAAGGCATTACACACTTAGTAAAAGGAGGTAAGATGACTAAACAAAAAGTAGGCCTGGTATTATTCTGGATAGCTGTTATCTGGGCATTTCTCTGGGGGGTGCTTGGATCGGTTTTTGTGGGCTCGGCTTTCAATGCTTTAACGATGGATGAGGTTAATCAGACGATGTGGGCAGTCACCGGGCCTTGGTTTTTATTATGGGCTTTCGGGGTCCCGCTGGCGGCGATAATAGCCGGGATTGGATTATTACTTTATACAGGCGCAAAAGGATCGACGGTATTGAAATATGGAATGGGAATAGCTCTGGCGGTTTTTATAGGAATGGCGAGCGGGTTTCTGGGGCATATTCCTCCGTTGTTCGGTATCGGAGGAACCTTGATCTTGCTGTTCTTCATGGGGATACTATGGTTATGGGCTAAAGAACGTATGGCTCTGAAGGATTCGTCCACAACAGCAGCTGATCTTAAACTGGTTGGCTACGTGTTTATGTTAATTGCAGCGTGGTTTATCTGTGGAATAGCCAGCCTGCCTTTCATGAAAGCCTTTGAAGGAGAGGCTCCGGGCACCCCGATACATGTTATGATATTCTTGGTATTGGGATGGTTTTTTCTATTCCTGAGTCATTACAAATCACGCAAACAGCAAGGCTGAGTTTATGAAAAGGATAGGCATCCTAACAAGAGATTGCGCGGGGATTAACACGGCTATTAGAGCTGTGGTAAGAACGGCTTGTCATTACAATATAGAGGTTTTAGGCGTGCAAAGAGGATATGAAGGCTTAATAAATGGAGAGATAATTAAGCTTGATAGGCTTTCAGTCTCAGGAATAATTAACCGGGGAGGAACAATTTTAAAAACTACTCGTTCAAAAAGATTTCTCACCGAAGCCGGGCAGGAACAAGCACTTAAGACTGTAAGAAAACACAATATCGAGGGATTTATCGTAATTGGTGGTAACGGCTCGATGACAGGAGCGCATATTCTTGCCAATAAATATAAGCTTCTTACAATCGGTATCCCTGCAACCATAGATAATGATATTTGCGGTGTTGACTTAGCCATTGGCGCTGATACTGCTGTAAATGTAGCTGTAGATGCTTTGGATAAGATAAGAGATACGGCAACGAGTTTAGAGAGAATATTTGTTGTTGAGGTGATGGGCCGGGATTGTGGATATATTGCCTTACAGGTTGGTTTAGCAAGCGGGTGTGAAGAGGTTTTAATTCCTGAAAAAGAGTTTGATAAAAAAAGGATGTGTGATGAAATTTCCGAAGGAAATGTGAGAGGAAAGGTCAGTTGGATAGTTATCGTTGCCGAGGGAAAAGCGAAGGCCGAAGACGTTGCGAAAACAATTATTGAGGAAACCGGCCTGGAAACAAGAATAGCAGTTTTAGGTTACATTCAACGAGGGGGTTCTCCTACAGCCATGGATAGAATTTTAGCTGCTCGTCTGGGAAATTATGCGGTGGAGATTTTGAGGAAAGGAGAGACAGATAAATGTGTGTGTTTAAGGGATGATCGTCTCAGTACAGTCCCTCTGGAGATGGCGATCCAACGAAAACCATTGGAGACAGAATCTGATTATAGATTGATTAAGATACTTACTTGAGAATTGAAATGCACATCGCCTTATACTTCGATTGTTTCAACAAGAAGGGCGAAGTAGTGTTTCCT
>Ga0209986_10004841_pt1 | contig 11325 bp, 9 predicted proteins | sample BlataG_FD_183168 | JGI IMG/M metagenome (GOLD analysis project Ga0209986, IMG submission 183168) | Deep subsurface microbial communities from Black Sea to uncover new lineages of life (NeLLi) - Black_00105 metaG (SPAdes) (version 2) | ecosystem: Environmental > Aquatic > Marine > Oceanic >...
AAGAAGATTGAATTAGAAAAACAAAAAGAATGAGTTTTAAATATTTAACATTTTGTGCCTGGCACAAAATGTCAAAGAAGAAGTCCTCTTTAGAAGTTAAAAGTTTTTATTATATAATATAAAAAAAGGAACATAAACCATAAAATATTTATCACAAGTAATTTGAATACAACAGGGGAGCAATTAAAGCAACATTCTCTGCTTTTTGGGGTCAATAAAAAATATTTTTCAAAAAAAAGAGGGTTTTCTTAGGGCGTTGTAGTAGTACAAATTTAATAAGGCTATTTCAAGGAGAATAAATTAAGAAAATTACTCATTTTAAATAATATTGTAGAGGCATACTTGCAAGACAATAAATAGTAGAAAGGGGGTGAAGAAGCAAGCAAAAGAATTAAAATAAAAAATTTAAAGAGGTGTAAAAAAATGAAAAAAAGAAAAATCAGTTATTTTGAATATTTCAGCTTGTTTTTTGCAATGATTGTTTTGGTATTAGTTGCCGGATGTAGTGGAACAACTCCAACAACTCCTATTATCAATTCCTTTTTAGCTAATCCAGCAACCATTACTGTAGGAGAGAGTTCTACTTTAAGCTGGAGCGTTACAGATGCGACTACTGTTGCTATTGACCAGAGCGTTGGTAGTGTAGCATCCACCGGCACTACCGCAGTAAGTCCCGCAACAAGTACTACTTATACCCTTACTGCAACCAATGTTGCCGGAAGTGTTACTGCTTCGGTTACAGTTACTGTGGGTGCAGCTTATGGTTCTATCGATATTAAATCTACTCCTGATGGAGCAAAAGTCTATCTTGATGGTGTAGACACAGGACAAGTTACTCCTATTATACTTACTAATATAGAAGCAGGCAATCATATTGTAAAAATAGATAAATTTCATTACAAGGTTTGGGAGGATACCGCTGTTACTGTTAATACTAGTCAAACTACATATCTTAATCCACCTTTGACTTATGCTTCCACACAGTATATTACTCTTCAACCAGGTTCAGAAGGGAAAGATGATTATATAAGTAGTGCGCTCCCTGATTCTAATTATGGAACTTGGGATAAATTTTATGTGGGGACATATAGTGTATCTGACTACTATAGAGCTTACCTTCAGTTTGATCTGAGCACTATTCCTGCAGATGCAAGGATAACCGATGCTGATTTGACACTTTATCAATATAGCTCGGTAGGTTCTGGAAATTTCCAAATAGGACTTCATAAGGTTACCAGTAATTGGGAAGAGAGTACAATAACCTGCAATCTTCAACCGACTAGCTCTTCTGAGACAGAAGCACTTCGTACTGTCTATACTGGCTCTACTACCTGGAGAAGCTGGGATATAGATGATTTAGTACAGGGTTGGATAGATGGAAGTATTACTAACCGGGGAATGTTATTAAAGAGCACTGATGAAACCTTAAGTAGTATAGGAATCTATTTCCATTCTTCTGATTATACAACTGATGCTAGTAAGCGTCCTAAATTAGTGATAAATTATTATATTCCTTAAGAAGCAAAAAAGTAAGCTGCAAGTTATATTAGCTGAAATGAGTAAAAGAAACGCATTGTAGTTTTGGGAGTAATAGATAAAACTAAATAAAGCCAAGAAAAAAGGGTAAACTAAATAGTTAAATAAATTTTAGCTTGCCCTTTTTGTATTTTTTATTATTTATCATCAAAAAAGTTTATCCCTCATTCTGGTTCAGGTGAGGAGGAGTAGATTCTAATATTTTACTATATTTTGTGTTATTGATATAATAAGGGTGTAAAAAGATTGGAATAATGTTAAGTTTCAAATTAAAAGCCTTTGCCAAGTAAATTACATTAATAAACAAAGAGGGTGTTTTATAATGAGAAAACCTCTTGTTTTTATCTTGATAGTAATTTTAGTTTTTTGCCTAACCATTTTTGCCCAAGAATACAATGAAAGTCAAGAGTCAGTTTTTGCCCAGAGAAGGCAGAGCATGGTAATAAATCAATTGCAAAGCCGGGACATTATTGATTCAGAAGTCTTACAGGCTATGCTCACTATTCCCCGTCACCAATTTGTTGACCCACGCATTAGAGGATCAGCTTATAATGATTACCCCCTTGCTATCGGTGAAGGCCAAACTATTTCCCAGCCTTATATCGTTGCCTTAATGACTCAGTTATTAGAGTTAAAAGGGGATGAAAAAGTTTTAGAGATAGGAACTGGCTCTGGATATCAGGCAGCAGTTTTAGCTGAGATTGTAAAAGAAGTTTATACAGTAGAGATATATGAAAGCCTTTCTAAAAAATCAGAAAAATTACTAACCGATTTAGGTTACCAAAATATCAAATTTAAGATTGGAGATGGTTACCATGGATGGCAAGAATATGCCCCTTATGATGCCATCATAGTAACCTGTGCCCCCGATCATGTCCCTCCGCCCCTTCTTCAGCAGATTAGAGATGATGGGGGGCGAATAGTAATACCCGTGGGTGGAATATGGATGGTACAAACTTTGATGAAGATAGAAAAGACAGGAGGGCAGATTAAATCTAAAGGGATTATCGGAGTAAGATTTGTTCCTATGATTGGACATAGCAGATAATGTTTTCTATAACTTACTATAGAAATTGATATATTCCTTCTAAGTTATTATAATAATAGAACAGAAAGGGTTTATTACAAAACAATTTTTGGATCTTCCAGACAATGTTCTCAGAAGTCTCTAAATTTGGAGGCTAAAAATCATGGGAAATTTAAAAATTGGGATACCACAAGCTCTTCTTTATTATGAATTTTTCCCATTATGGGAGAATTTTTTTGAGAATTTAGGCGTAGAAGTAATTAATTCTGGCCCTACTACTAAAGAGATACTCGATTTAGGAGTAAAGTCAGCTATCAGTGAAGTTTGTTTTCCGGTCAAGGTATTTTATGGACATGTGATGAGCCTGAAAGATAGAGTGGATTATCTGTTTATCCCCCGGATGGTCTGTGTAGAAAAAGGTGCTTATTTTTGTCCTAAATTTTTAGGTCTTCCCGATATGATTAAAAGTTCTCTCTCGCCCCTTCCTCCTTTGATTGAACCTACTATTGACATAAGAAAGCCTGTTACTAATTTTAAAAATTCCTTTTTAGAAGTAGGAAAATTAATTACTAACAATTCCAAAAAAATATACCAATCTTTTTATGAAGCACAGAACAGTTTGCAATCATATTTAAAATTAAAAGAAAATGAATTAGCTCCGGAAATTATCAGTCAGCAACATAGTAAAGAATTACCCCAAAATAATTTAAAAAATTCTCTTGATATTGCTATTTTGGGCCATTCTTATCTGGTTTATGATACTTTTATTAATTTGAATTTAATTTCCAAATTAAAAAAGGTTAAAATTAATGTCTCGACTGCAGAAATGATTAAAAAGAAAGATGTGGAAAGCCAGCTTAAAAAATTACATAAACCTCTTTTCTGGACTCTTTCTAAGAAGGCAGTTGGTTCAGCATTCTACTTCTTGGAAAAAAAGATTGATGGGATAATCCATCTTACTTCTTTTGCGTGTGGGGAAGATTCTATGATTGGAGAATTAATCCGGCAGGAAAGCAATAAGTACCCTTCGGTGGCATATACAGAGTTTGTATTTGATGAACACACTGGAGAGGCGGGGATTGACACTCGAACAGAAGCTTTTTTAGATATGATTATCAGGAGAAAAAGATATGAAAGTAACCATGCCTAATATTGGCAACATTGCTTCTATTGCAGGGAAGTCATTACTTTCTAATCTGGGGCACGAAGTTATTTTGCCTCCGCCCAATACTAAAAGAACTCTTGAATTGGGGGTAAGATATGCTCCGGAGTATTGCTGTCTCCCTCTAAAGATCGTACTGGGTAATTTTATTGAGGCGTTAGAAAAAGGGGCTGATACAATTATAACGGTAGGAGGATGGGGACCTTGCAGGTTTGGATATTACTCCGAGATTCAAAGAAAAATATTAAAAAGTTTAGGATATAAATTTAAAATGTTCTCCTTTGAAGTACCTCGGGGGAACCTTATTCGGATATTAAGATATGTAAATTTGCTTCGAAATAGACATTCATTATCTTCTTTTGTTGAAGCTGGGAAGATTGCCTGGAGTAAAATTATTGCTATAGAGGAATTAGAAAAAGAGGCTTTGAGAGTTAGACCTCGGGAAAATATAAAAGGAGAAACTTCTAATGTCCTTAAACATGGACTTTCATTAATTGATGATGCTAATTCTGTAAAAAAGATAGAAGAAGTTAGGCAAAAAATTTTTAAGGATTATAACAAAATAATTAAGGGCAATGAAAATAAAGATGTAATTAAAGTAAAATTGGTTGGAGAATTTTATGTAGCTTTAGAACCTTTTGTAAATCACAATATTGAAGAGAAATTAGGTTATTTAGGAGTGGAAGTGGAAAGAGCGGTCAGCATAAAACCCTGGATTACTTCCGTATTTAATTTAAATTTCCTAAAAGGTAAGCACAAACAAAAAAGCCCTATCGAAAAAGCAGCAGGTCCTTATCTACCTCTATCAGTGGGAGGGGAAGGACAATCCACGGTAGGTAATATTGTATTGGCCTCAGGAAAGGGGGCGGATGGAGCTATTCAAGTAGTTCCTTTCACCTGTATGCCAGAGATTGTAGCAGAGATTATTAGTAAAAAGGTAAGTGATGATCTAAATTTTCCGGTATTCACTTTAACTTATGATGAGCAAACCGGAGAAGAAGGTTTAAATACCAGATTAGAGGCCTTTATAGACCTTTTAAAGTCAAAAAAATTTAATAGGCATCTTGTAAAAATATAGATATTTAATTAATCCGTGTAATCATATGTGTAATCTGTGTAATTAGATATGATTGTAAGAAGGAGGTGAAATAAAATGTCGGAATTTTTAGGTGTTGATGTCGGTTCAATAAGTACAAATCTTGCCCTTATTAATGAAAAAGGGGAATTACTAAATGAAGTATATCTTAGAACACAAGGGCAGCCAATAGAAGCCATAAAAAAAGGCATAGAAGAGATGAGACAAAGTATCTCCTTAAATTCTGTTAATGTAAAAGGTGTTGGTACTACCGGAAGCGGGCGAGTATTGGCTGGAACAATAGTAGGTGCCGATATAGTAAAAAATGAAATTACTTCCCAGGCGGTAGCAACTTTACAGATTAATCCACAGGTTCGAACTATCTTTGAAATTGGTGGGCAAGACTCTAAAATAATCATATTACAAAATGGAATCGTAGTTGATTTTGGAATGAATACTATATGTGCAGCTGGAACTGGCTCTTTTCTTGACCAGCAGGCGTATAGATTAAAAATTCCTATTGAAAAATTTGGAGATTATGCTCTGCAATCAACTAATTCGGTAAGGATAGCGGGGAGATGCACTGTATTTGCTGAGTCAGATATGATTCATAAACAACAATTAGGATATGAAAAAAAAGATATTATTGCCGGTCTATGTGAGGCTATGGTAAGAAATTATTTAAATAATGTGGCTAAAGGGAAAAAGATTTGTCCTCCTATATTTTTTCAGGGAGGAGTAGCTTCTAATCCTGGGATAAGAAAGAGTTTTGAAAAGGAACTGGGAGTAAAAATTACTGTCCCGGAACACCATAAAGTGATAGGAGCTATCGGAGCGGCTTTATTGGCTAAAGAAGAGTTTGAAAATACTGGAAAAGAAACAAGTTTTAGAGGATTTAATTTGGTAGATAAAGAGTATCGCACCAGAGGATTTGAATGTGATGGCTGTCCTAATCGTTGTGAAGTAGTAGAAATATTTATAGAAGATGAATTGATTGCCCGCTGGGGTGACAGGTGCGGTAAATGGTCACTTTCTTACAGTCAGGTTAAATAAAGAAAATAAAACAGGAGACAGTTCTTTGTTTCATTCAGCAAGCGACTGTTTTAATTAACCTTAGAAATCCACCGTCTATGACGGTGGTAATGTAATTTTGGCTTTGCCAATGTCATTCCCACCCCTTCTTCTGTCATTCCCGCGGAAGCGGGAATCCATCCTTATTAAGTGTCGTACTTATGGATTCCGCATCAAGTGCGGAATGACAAAAATAATATTTAGAATAATTTATACTGAGAAATCCAAAAAGATATATCAAAGCGGCTAATATAGCTACTACTTTAAAACCAAAGAAGAGGGCGATTATCACTGCGGAGACAGAGGCGATAATAGAACAGAAGCTGTTAGTCGCCCACAACCAGGGGATAAGCCCCTTTCCTTGTTCTATCGAATTGACCAACCTTATCCCTAAAGGAAAAGGCATACCCATTAAAAATCCCAGAGGGAAGATTAATCCCACAGTAATAAATATTCTTACCAATAAGTTATATTTCAAAGTGGTATTAAAAACATAAGGTAAAATAAATTGATAAAGTATTAAGATACCACACAAGGTAAAGATAATAATTTTCAGAGCATTAATATAATTTCTCTCAATTCTTCTTGAATAGAAGCTTCCCAGGCCAGAGAAGAATAAAAAAGAAAAGATAATAATCGAAGTAGAATAAGTAGGATTGGTCAGATAGAGGATAAATTTTTGGATAAAAGATATTTCTAAAAGCATATAACCTAAACCCAAAGAGGCAAAATAAAGCAAAAAAGGAATCTTTACCTTTCTTTTAGTTGCAGGGAATCTCTTTAAAATTAAAGGCAAAAATATAAAAATGATACTAAATATTATTCCCTGAATAAAAGTGGCAAAGATAATTAAATTGCCCCATTCTATCAAGGGCTGCCAATTAGCTGTACTTTTTACTATCTTGAGGATGTTTTTCCACTTCAAAGTGTAGAAAAAATAAGGTTGATTATCAGTGACTGCCGAAACATTGAAGAAATAACTATCATAAAAATCTTTTAAATTATCTTCTTTAAAACTATCTACCAATTGCCTTATCTCATGATAATAATAACTCTCCTCCAGGACGTGATTTATGTTAGCATCTTTCTCTCTAATCCCCGGGAAATAGACTGAATCAAAGTTCCTTTTATCACAAAAATCTTTAATTATTCTTATTTCTTCTTCTCCTATTTCTTTTTTACTTAAGATGAGGGTAGAAGTAGCCCAGCTACGGATTACTGCCAGATGATTTTCCGGTTTTTCTATTCCCATTCGACTGAGAGCTTCCAAACTGATACTGCAAAGCCGCACAATCTCTCGAGGAGGGAATTTTAACCAGCGGGTAATACCCAACTTCCCATCATCAGAAAGATGCTGCCAAAAATCTATAAACCCCTCTACCGTATAAAGATAATTTTCGGAAATACTGTAGAATCCTCCGGAAGCAGTATTAGATGAGCCAATTAAAGAAATTTGAATTAAATCAAACTTTTGTTCCAATCCTTTTAATACACTTCTTCCTTCACCGGTTAAGATTTTAATTCCCTCACGGTTATAAATATTTCCCGAATAATCAGCATAATTATTTTGCAGTAAGATTTTAACATCGGGATTCATTTCAATCCCCCGGATCTCTTCTGCTTCATTATAAATTCCTCCCAAGATATCTAATCCTCCACCAGGTCCGATGATTAATATCTTTCCCTGATTACCTATATCCCTTACAAGATGAAATCCTAAGGCAGAAGAAATATAATCTGAAAACTCTATTTTTTTCAATCCTTCTAAATCATTTTCTCCCTCTAATCTGGTAATCGCACTCAATCCGTCTCCATCAGTGACCAGGCCTAATTGTTCAGGAATCTCTCCCGAGAAGTTCAAACTTAACCCTGGGGCGTATTTTACCCCCTCACTTTCTACTACCTCTAATCTGGCGAAACTATTCTCCTGCCTATCAATTATTCGGGAATTAGGGTAGCGCAATAAAGTGAATAAGCTTTTATAAGGATTTATCGGGAAAGAATAAAAACTCTCTGCTCCACTAAATAAAATAATAAAAACAAATATCCCCACAATATAAATTATTGATCTTCTATCTTTCAGTTTTAAAGAAAATAAAAAAGAAGCCAGAAAAGAGAGTAGGGGAGGGATAATCAATAAATGGCTCAAACTTATATAATTAGCCAGAACTAAAAAAGAGATACAGCCTATAGATGCACCCCCCAAGTCACAGAAATATATTTTATTTACTTTTTCGGGTAGTTTAGATTCCGGCAAAGAAAAAGGGTATAGCAATGGCCAAATAATAAATCACTAAGTATAGCAATTGATATCTATCCATTATTACTCGATAAAGGTCAAAGGGGACTTTAGAGATGACAAATATTGAGAGTAAAGAACCCAAAGAAAATAGCAAGGAAAAGAAGAGGAGATATTTATATAAATTTTTACCTTCAGCCCTTTTCAGAATCGAAGAAAAGACCGATAAAAAAGTCCCGCTTGTCCCATATCCTAAAAAGGCGATACTAATAATCATGAAAGCCAGATAATTCCATTGGAGAATAGAAAATACTCGCATAAGAGAGAGTTCAAAGAGTAATACTGAAGTAGAGAAGAAGAATATTCCTATATATAAGGAAAAATCACTATCTTTTTTAGCTATCATAATCTTTATCTTTCTTTTAGCACAGCATTTGCTACATTAACCCCATTAATCATATAATAAGTATCCTATCTCTCTAAATAGCAGATTAGGGGTCTTGTTTATTTCAAATTGTTTTATTTAATTATTCCTCCTATCGGTAGGACAGGCGTTCCCCGTTTTCACAAGGGAGGACAGGCCCGCCTGTCCAAATGTCATTGTGAGCGACCACAGGAAGCGCGGCAATCTCAACCTCCACATCTCCTCCCCCTTGAGGGGGGAGGATAAAGGTGGGGGTGATATCCTCAATGTAGGACAAGTGTCTCCTTTCTCTATTAAATATTTCTTAACTCTATATAACTATAATTCGCCATTTAAATCAAAAAACCCTTTTTATTTAAAACATTTTAATACAAATATATTTCCCCCTTCTCTCATGTCATTCCCGCGCTTCTTTTTGTCATTCCCATGAAAATGGGAATCCATCTTTCCTTTTTTATCTAATAACAAATAACTTTTCCTTTAAAAAAGAAGGATTTTCCAAAACTTTGTCGAATATATAATTATAATTGTGACCCAAAAAGTATACAAAATAGTAATGTGGGGGCACGATGTATCGTGCCCATATGAGAAATTAGGCAATAATATGGCGAGGGCACAATTCATTGTGCCCCTACAACATATATAAGACATAAGACAAAGGTAAGACAAAGGGACGTTTCGTTTGACATAATCAATTAAATTTCCTGCAATAAACAGAAGTGATTTTATACCAAGAAGTTCAAAGTTAAAAGGTAGTAAAGGATATTATCATATTCTGTTAAAAGGAATTAACCAAAGTAATATTTTCGAAAATAATCAGAAAAAAACATTTCTTTTAGTTCAAAGAAACCAGTAAAAGCATCAAAGATTTAAGTAGAGCATTACGTATCGGAAGAAGTACGATAGAAAGAGTTGTGAAAACATGACAAACGAAACGTCCCCTTGTCTTTTACCTTGTCTTTTACGGGGACGGTTGTACTAGCTCAATAATTCGGTAACTTTTTCTAACTTTTCATACTGGCATAAGCTTCATAGGCACATATAAGAAATATTAACTTTTAAAAAAAATTATGAAAGGAAGGAGTAATAGTAAATGTTTAAATCAGGTGGACATACTTTTTATACAATAGCTGACATCAGAAATATTTTGATTATTTATGAGGGGAGTTTAGATGAATTAGAAAAGAAATTAGATGAATATAGAAAACAACATCCCGAGTTAAAAATATGGAAAATGGTTGATGGTTATCGTTTTGATAGCAAAGATCAGATTGGAGAGATTTTTACAAAGATTTTAGGTTGGGGAAAGAAATAAGGGTTTTTATTATTAACGAAAAATTATATTTTACATAGAAACACCCATGAAAAAGTATAACCGAGGACGGAACGTTGTCACATAATTCGTTTTCGAATTCAGAATATTTCCAAAGATTTTGAAACTTTTAAAGGGAGGAAAATAAAAACACCACCTATAACACATTCCCGCTTTTAGTGATTCATTTACATATAATAATGAAATTATTGAAATATCGAATTTAGAAAATGTCAAGGGGACGGTTGTTTTGACAATAAAATACAAAAGAAATAAGTTCATATATGCAAAATATTAAGGTATATATAAAATAAAGAACCCGAGCGCACAGGCATCTCGGGGCCAGCAAAAGACATCATCTTGCTGGGATGACACCTAAATAATACCTAAAAATATTTATAGTAGAGAGTTGCAAGGGAGGGGATGGCCATTTATTTAATATATTATATTTCATCTGGCAGACCCAGATTCTGTTCGATCCATTTTAGGTTTTCTTCTATGAATAATCTCTCCTTTTCCTCTTTTTCTTTCTGTTCAAGACTTATTTTCTCTAATTTTGCTATTTTATTTTTTTGTTCCTCTTCTTCTATCCCATCATTTTCTTCTTTAAATGATTCAGGATTAAGGTAATTAGCTTGCAGGGCAGCAATCAGCCAGCCGGCGGGATTTATTACATTCCTCTTTATCTGGAGAAGGTCTATTTTTTCCTCAATATCCTCTAAGGAATAATTTAAGATTATTTTATCAATCGATTTTTTATCCAGATTTAATTTTTCCAACTCTTCTTTTATCCTTTCTGTCTTTAGAGATTTTTTATTATCAATAATTACTTTCTTGGGATTATCTTGAAAAGAAAATTTCCCATCTATTCCGGAGATAATTTTTTCTTTTTCTTCCGGTAGTTTTTCTGCAGGGGGATAAAGAATATTTTCTTTATCTAATAAGACTATCTGATAAAGATTGTGGTCATATCCTCCGGAGGAAGATTTTTGTTTTATCATTTTTTTTATTAGACCATATTCCATTAGGGTATTACGGTATCTGATTAAGGTTTTAGTGGTAGTACCCATTCTTTTATTTAGAGTCTTAATGGAAGGCCAGGCAGTATCTTTTCCTTTATGGCAGTAGCTTAAGAGCTGAAGATAGAGCACAGTTGGGCCAAGACCGATAGTACTTACCCAGTGAGCCAAGAAGTAGTCCTGGATAGTAGTATAAGAATTAGTTTTGTTAACTGGTATTTTTCTTTCCATAGTTTTTACCTTTTATAGAAATAGTTTTTGGTTATTAGTTTTTCGTTTTTAGTTTAGACAGGTTTTGAGTTGCGAGCTACGAGTCGAGATTGCTTCGTCGATTCCTCCATTAGACTATTAATTAAGAATATATTAAAATAAATTAAAGTTTATTAAATTAACCAGGTACCGAATAAAGAAGGCTGAACAAGTCTATGATTCCTCAAAAGAAAGACTTATATTGCGAATA
>Ga0209986_10004842_pt1 | contig 11324 bp, 7 predicted proteins | sample BlataG_FD_183168 | JGI IMG/M metagenome (GOLD analysis project Ga0209986, IMG submission 183168) | Deep subsurface microbial communities from Black Sea to uncover new lineages of life (NeLLi) - Black_00105 metaG (SPAdes) (version 2) | ecosystem: Environmental > Aquatic > Marine > Oceanic >...
CATTGATCAGATTTAAAATAAAAATTAATTAAAAAATTGATTATATCTGATGGAATTTCAACCTTTTTTCCGATTTCTCCGATTGTATAAACAAGATTTAATATGATTTTTGCAATTAAATCTTGTGGTTTTGTTTTTATTACAGATAAAAGTGTTTTTAAATCGTTAGAACTTGGATTTTTAGCTAAATTAAGAATTCGATTATTTAGTTTATCAATAAACTCATCATTAAGATCATCGAAATTTGTTTTATATTTTAAAAGTTCAACTATTTTATCAATTTCTTTCATATTAGATCCGATTATTAATTAAAATTTTTAACAAAATATAAAATATTAAATAATAAAAGCGAATAATAATATTCTTAGATTACTTTTAAACCTTAATTCAATGTAATAATAAATTTATTAAAAAGATTTAATGAGATTTAAAAATGAAGGGCAAACTGAATTCAAAAATTACTAAAAAAATTGTTGCAGCATATATTGTGATTATTATTACGTTAGTGCCGTTTATTAATATATTTCCATTTAATTATGTTAAAAATGATTTAAATAACAACTGCATTAAAACCCAAACTGTTGGTTCAGGGATCGATCCAATACTGTGGAAAATAGGTAAAGGATTACCTGGTACTGGTGCTACAATGCAACCCAGATTAGTTAATTTTACCGATAGTGGAGAAAAATTGATAGTTGTTGGAACAAATGAGGGCATTGCTACAATCTCATTAGATGGTTTTATTAATATAAGCTATAGAACATTTGGACCTGTTATTAATTTTGATATAATCAAGGACATCTCGGGTGATTCTGCTTATGATCTTGTTCTTATCACTTATGATCAAGATTATCCAAATTTAATTGCAATAACTTCAAACAATGGCTCAGAAATATGGAAATTTAAACCAACAATAGAAGGAATTGACCCAACAACATATGCTACACATGATTTTATTACTCATGCTTGGGATATTAAAGTAATAAATGATATTAATGACGATTCTATACCAGATATCGCAATAACCTCATGGTTTAGGCTGATTGTTGTAAGCGGAAAAGATGGTAACGAATTGTGGATAAATAGCAATGATTTCACTAACGATGTTTGGAAATTAGAAGTATTAGAAGATATAAATGGAAATGGTTTTGATACCATTATCACAGGTTCAGAGGAGGGAAAATTGGGAGCGTTTGATTCAAAAGATGGAACAAATTTATGGAGTCATCTTATCGATGATACAAGCATACCAATTAGAACAATATTTGGTTATGACACAAAAGAAGTACCAAATTCTATTGATGATATTAAAATTATAAGCGACGCAGACAATGACGGCATAGATGATGTCTTAATTGCTGCTGATGATGGATATTTAAGAATAATTTCTGGATTATCTGGTATTGAGCTTGATAACGTTATGTGTTTTAATATGACAGATATTACAATACCACTTTGGTCCAGTATCTCAACATCTCCTTATACATCAGTAAAAAGAATATTTATGAAATCAGGCGTAAAAATATACGAAATTCCAGATATTAACAATGATAATATAACTGAATATATATCAATTGCTTGTGACCTTGATTATACAACACCAGAAAAATATCTAATTTATGGCAAGATATTCAATATTAACCCAGAATCTGGATTTGATAAAATTAATATTACTGCTAGTTTAAATTGGTCAAGTGACCAATTCTATTTTGGTTCTTATCCGGAAATAATTAACTTAACATCTAGTATCCAAATTTATCAGTATTCACTTGCAAAGGATGGTTATGGATCTCGGACATCGGTGATTAATCGATATGATATTGATGATAAAGAATCAGAAAATCCAACAATTGTTTATAAAGATAATGATAAGGTCGATTATAGCATCTCTGGGAATTATATTCCAGAAAAAAAGGAAGGACATTATCTATTAAATATAGGAGATGTAAGTTCAGACGGAGTGGATGATTTATTTGCGATTAGTGCTAATGGACGTTATTTATGCATTGATTGCGAAAATAACAATACAATATGGGTAAGAACAGGAAGTAAAGCTTTAGAAACTGAATTAATAAAAATTGAAGATTTAAATAATGATGGTTTAGAAGATTTTTTAATCAAAAATATCGGTAATTTTGAACCAAGTTGGATTAGTCAAGAGGAAACAACGGAAACTCAAATTATTAATGAATTATATACAATAGACGCTAAAACAGGAAATATAATTTGGTCCTTTAATATTCCTTCTCCTCAATATTATGAAGGATTGAGAGATCTTTTAAATATAGGAGATATAAATAATGATGATATTGATGATTATGCCGCATGGATTATACCCTCCGAAATTCCATCTGAAATTTCTAGTATTATAGAAACCCTTTCAGGCGAAAATACGCTTCCTTCAGGTTCTACCTCAGAAAATATCTATAGAGCCTTATTATCTGAATATACAAGAATTTTGGCAATTAATGGGTCAAATGGTGTAATATTATGGAACACTTCATTATTGGGTTTCCCATATAAATTCTATCGAGATGAATTTAAAATTATTAATAGAATAAGTAATAAAATTCCTAGTAGTTGGATTTCGGATAGTGGTATTTTGTGGGAAAATGAATGGGATATTTCAACATTATTACATGTAGATGATATACAAATCGAATGTGGTGAATCTTCAGGCAGTAAAATGGATTTATGGGATAAACAAGGAGGCAACTATAGTATTATATCTAATCCTGATGGAAATTTACATAAAGTCTTATTTAATCTAACAATACCTGTAGATTTTAGCGATGATAAATCATTAGGCGTTATGGAATATACTCTTTCCCAAATTGAAAGATTTTCTGCTTTCAAAATGCAAACTAGAGTAGCTGTAAATACATCAAGTTCTAATTGGTATAATTTTACATATGAAATTTATGATGCATCGAGTGTTAAATGGGTTTTATGCAATTGGAGTTATCAAAATCACTCTTGGAACAATCACACTTATCCTGATTTGCACGGCGACTTTAAAACTCCTGATAGATTCAATTATTCATATTTTAACTTAACAAATAGTTATAGATATGATCATATGTATCTCATTACGCGTGGAACTGAAGATTATGATCCTTTCATAGAATTTGATGATTATAATAGTAAAACAACGTTGTCAAATTTTTTAGATACAAATCATAACATTCGAATTCGTATTAACGTAACTAATGGTAATAAACCTTTTAATTTAACAATTGATTATTTTGGGATTGGGGCGTTCTATTGGGGTTTATTTGGACATCAATATGATATGCGTTATATTTTGAAATATGCTCAATCTGAATTGGAAGAAGACTCGTTCACATGTAAGAATCTTTTGAATTTAGAAATTCAAGATTTTGAAGTAATTAATGGCACAGGTGATGAGTATTTAGATGTAATTGCAGTAATTGGAATAGAAGGTTCTTCATACGAACATTCCAAATGGAGCGCAAGATTACATCTTTTTGATATTAAAAATAAAGAGGTTTTCACTAAATGGGGTGTTAATCAAAAATATATTCCTAATTATTATGTTCAAATTATCCCGTTGAATAACAGTTTGAATAGTTGGCTAATAAGTGGTAAATTTCAATTTGGGGAAAATTATAATTGCTCTCATAAATTAATAAGCGATCCTCATTGGAAACCTCAAATAACACATTTTGATAATTATTTCGAATCTAAGGTTAAAATGGATTATACATGGGAAATAATTCCTGTATTATATGATCCTTTGGGTAATAGTTATCTTTATGAATTTCCTGGAAAAACAAATATATCAAAAGATGGAAAAATTGGAATAATTGTAGGGGAATATGATTGGGTTCATCCGTATGAATGGGATCCTGAATACGAAGAGTTTGGGCTTACTTATATTCAAATTATTGACGTTAATAATGGATCTATAGTCAGTATAATACCTGTGAATAATTTAATTTCATATGGCGGTTCTAAGACTGTGGGAAGTATAGATTTTAGTTCAGATGGTGCTGGATATAGACTATTGATTTCTTATGAAGATTTTGATGGAGATAATTACCTTGATCATGTAGGTTTATATTCTTCTAGTGGGAAAACACAAGAAATATATACTTGGGGTACGGAAATCATTATATATAGTGGAAATTCTAGTGATTCGAAGCCTAAGATTTTGTTCCGGAAACTATTTGAAAATACATATTTGCCAAGTGGTAGTTCTTCGGATCAAAATAAACTCAAAATGCCATTTGTATCAATTGGAGATTGTAACAATGATGGAATACCAGATGCAATGGTTGGTTTACAAGTAAGAAGCTATGGTGGTTCATGGGGGGATTACTGTAAAGGATCATCAGCGAATTTTTATGATATTTATAACAGTGATGAGAATAATGCAATTGAATTAACTGGATATTATTGGGAATTTGATTCTTATAGTTGTACTATTCTTTATCCCTGGGAAGAATATGAATTTGTCTATTCTATCGAAAATATTGGAGATGTTAGCGGAGATAACAAAAGTGAGATTCTTATTGAACGTAATTCATATACTTTAACGACTACAGAATGGGGTGGTCAAGTATATATGGGAGTTAAAATAACTGAAATTTTGGATGCAATCAACCGTACCACGCTTTATAGAATGAATATAGACGTAGATTCAGTATATCCAATTATTGATTTAAACGAAGATGGAAGAAATGAACTTTTAATTAGCAGGGAAGAGTTAATATTCTGTATTAATTCTAAATTTAAAGTTGATGTCTTAAATCCGATTAATGAACAAGTGATGTCCTCTCATAATTTCAACATTGAATGGGATACAGATTCAAATTATGACCATTTTGAAGTGCTCGTAAATGGCATGAGTCAAGGAATTACTACATCTAAAACTTTTTCTGTTTCTCTAAGTTCAGGGTGGAAAAAAATAGATATTGTTATGTATGATAAAAGCGGCTTAATCGTTGCAGTAAACACAATAAATGTTTTAGTTTCTCCCAATTACATCCAACCTATTATGACATTCGTTATAATTAGTGTTGCCGTTGGACTTTATATTGTTTATAAGCGATTCAGGAAAAAAGAGAAAGAAATGGTTTTAATTGATAGAAAAATCGATAAAGGAGGGAAAAAGTAGATGATACAAAAAAAATTGAAAATCAATTATGAAGTATGGAGTGAAAGATTAACAAAAATTTATGGAAAGGGAAATGAAGCGCTAGAAGCGGTATCAAAAATTGATCTCCGTGTAAAACCCGGGGTTCATGGATTTCTTGGACCAAATGGAGCAGGAAAGACAACTACTTATCATATGTTGGTAGGTGCTATTTCAATTACGGAAGGAAAGGCAAAAATAAGAGGAAAAAAAGCCGGGTCTGTTGCAGCTAAACAAGTAATCGGCTTTCTCCCCCAAGATCCTGTTTTTTATGAAGATATGTCCGGTGAAGATTACTTAATATACATGGGACAATTAGGTGGCTTAAAATCAAAAGAAGCAAAAAGAAAAGCTCAAGAATTATTAGATTATTTTGATATGTTTGACGCACGAAACCGGGAAATTGGTAAATATTCAGGTGGAATGAAGCAAAAGATTGGTATTGCAACAGCATTAATACATGACCCTAAAGTTTTAATCTTAGATGAGCCCACGGCTAATTTAGATCCACTTGGGAGAGCAGATGTTATTAAAAAAATTAGGGACTTATCTGATAAAGTAAGCGTATTTGTTTCAAGTCATATTTTATCCGAAATTGAACAGATGTGTGAAGATGTTACAATGATAAACCATGGTAAAATTGTCATATCTGATTCAATTAAGAATATTAAGAAAAGTTATGTTAGTAATTTATATATTTTAGACACTGATATGAATGAAAAATTCTTAGAAATGTTAAAAAATATAGATTTTATCTCGAAAGTAAGAATTGAAGAAATTGATGGAAAAATTCATATTATACCAAAAGATCAAGATAAACTCAGAGAACTAATACCCCAAATGTTAATCAAAAATAAGGCAACTTTATATAGCTTCTATCAGCCTGAATTATCATTACAGGATATTTTTATGGAAATTATGGCAAAGAAGGAGGATATTGAAAAATGAAAAGCAATAAATTAAACTTAACTGATAAGATTAAGCCCAAAGTCGATGGATTTAACAATAAAGTATTACAACCAATTAAATCGTGGTTTAGTAAATATATTTCAAAAAAAACATTTATTGTAATCAAGAAAACGTTTTTTGACATTTACTCGCTGAAAAAATTAATAATAACAATTATATTTTTGCTTTTTGTTCCAACTATTTTTATATTTCTTCCAACAGGTGTTGATTTCGGTTTAATCTCAACACATCATGCTGCAACAATAATTAGTATTGCGATACTTTTTCCCGTATTCTTTTTCACGTTAGGAATTTTTTTTGCGTTGATGATAGGTTTTTCTGGCTCGTCCCTTATTGCTGAAGAAGTTAAATCAGGAACAATGTTGATTTTAGTGAGTAAACCGATAAGTAGAATTAAAATTTTCTTAGGTAAATATATAGCGGTCATTTTTTATGGAATGTTAATTAGCTTTATTTCCATCTTTACTCTTGGATGGATTGGTGTGTTAATGAAATCTGGAAATATTGACCATTTTATCAGTTTATTGCCATTCTTAACTGCTTTATATCTTTACAGCTTATTTATCCTATTTCTATTTACTAGTATTACAATGGCCTTATCTTCAATATTCAAAAAACCAAGAACTGTATCGATAACCGTATTTATTTTAGTTATTTTTTCATTCATTGCATTTTTCCTAATTAGAACATTTATAGGACAATTTTATGGAATATACCAAATTTATCACTTCGACCTTGGCTACCATTTAGGAAATGTTTTTGTATTATTTATTGAAACATTGAATGCTATCCCACCTTCAGCAGCTTGGCAAATGCTTTTTGGACAATTGACTGGAGTGTATAGTCTAACTTCATCTATAGACCCTGATCAAGGAATAAACCTCGGCGGTTTAGAAAAGACAAACTATTATTTACCTATTTTTTCACTATTGATTTGGGTTTTAATCGCTGCACTACTTTTGTTCTTTGGTATATGGAGTCTAAAGAAACGAGAAATATCTATTTAAATTCTAAGTGAAATAAACTTAAATCATTGAAAAAAAATATAAAAAAGAAAAAATTTTATTATTTTTTTTTAGCTTTCTTTTTCTTTTCAGCGATTCTAAATGATTTTAATTCTTGAGAAATTCGACTCCTAGATTGTCCTTTAGCTGCCATATAACTTGCTTTTGGAGCTGCTTCATCTTCTTTTTGTTCTATTTCCATTTCTTCTAATTCATCATCCAGAAATTCTAAACTCTCAGAAAATGCATTTTGCGAATAATCGGCGTCTATTGACTTCAAACGATTTAGCTCATTTAATATTTCACTTTTTAGTCCACTTAATTGCTTTTTAGACTTATTTGTTTTACCCGCATAATAAGAAGTACCTGCAGCTTGAATATTCATCATAGCATTAAGCTTTTGATCGTATTTAGATACAAATTCATTTTCATCTTTTGTGATTTTGACTCTATCATTAATAACTCGTAATCTTTTACGACCATCTTTATCTTTATATTCCACTTGTAATTGAATCGGAATTTCTTCTTGTTTAACTTCTTTAATAACTTTTGGTGCTTCTAATTCAACAAATAATTCCCGGTCTTCTGTTATTGCTCCTAAATTTACCTCAGATTCATTTATTGTTCCTTTAGAACTAAATGCTCCTGTAATATTTTTTATATTTATTATTTTTGGAGTAATAATCTTAACTTTTACATCTCTTCCAAGATATTTAGTTTGTCTTAATTGAGTAAAAATAGACTCCATTTCTTGACTTGAAACTAAAAATAATTTTCCTCCCGTTTTATCAGTTAATTTCCCTAAAATTTGCAAACCCATTTCATTATTATCGCCATGTGCAGAGACACCTACCACATCAACAATGATATTTAATTGATTGCATAATTCTGACATCTTTTCATAAAATTTTTCAGCTCCCACACTTGTACCAGATAAATTTCCAACTCCTTGATTTGCTAATCCATCTGTTAAAAGAGTTATTCTCCCAGTAGATTGAAAATTTTCAAATGAATTTATTCCAAAGTATAAGGCAGATCCTAATGCAGTCATATCCATAGACCTTAATTCTTGAACTTTTCTAACCCATCCATCAGCAAATTCTCCTATTGAACCTAATCGTTCTTTTATAATGGATTTTTTTAATTGTTCTGTCATTTTCCCCAAATTGAATAACAAATCACCACTAAATCTTATTGGGTTTTTATCATACCTCAAATAATAATAAACTGAACTTTCAAATGCTATAAGTATATATTTAGTAGTTGGAGAATTTAGTTTGAAATCCATTATTGTTTGAATAAGCGATTTTTTAACAGCCTCAATTTTTGCCCCACTCATACTTCCTGAAATATCTATGATGGAGATATATAGTTCTCCCTCTATTGATCCTACTTTAGTAATCTCTTCTTCCGTTTTTGGTTCTTTTTTAATAATATCCTCAATTATAAAATCAATATCATCTGGAAAGGATTCTATAATTTGTTCCTTGTCAATAACATTAACAGTTCCACAATATTCGCACTTATAATAAGTCCCAATTTTAGAATCTTCTTGAATTAATTTTATATTAGTTAAAATAGCTCCACATTGACTGCACCTTATAGGTTCTGTAGTTATTTTCTTTTTTGCCTTAGTCTTTAAACCTTTAAAATTAATTGAATAAATATAAGGGTATAAACTGGGTTTGGAAGATGATTTTTCTAAAAATTTATCAAATGATCTTTTGAACATTTTTTTCTCACACTAAAAATTGAACTTCCGTTTTATTCATAATAAAAAGTTTTAGAATTTAAATTTAAGTTAGAAAAAAAGAAATTTTATTACAAGTATTCAAGCAATACCATTAATATGATTTTATTTATCTACATTAAACCTATTTATATATTCTAAATAATAAATTAATATAGTTAAACATAATAGTAAAATATGAATATTTTCTGATATATTTATTAAATAATTATGAAGACCTCGGAAGTAATGCGAATTTTATCTATTTCATTGAATTCTTTATAATTTTTACTTTAATAGAAAATCTGTTGACTTGTTAAATTTAAATACATATTCTATTTATTTATATAAAGAAAGAATTGGTTTTGCATCGGATCACCTCCGAAAATCTTTTGAGTCAGCAATAAAACTTGAAAATAGAACACAAGTTGTCCTGTTAAATACTAACGATGCTATGGAAGGAATGTTTTCCTTTCTTGAAAAAAGAGACCCAAAATATGATAAATGGTAAGTTCTTGCCTTCTAAAATCTCTAATTACTTCAAAAGCATATTCTATGAGTTAATTTAGATTCTATTAATCTAAAAATATTTAAATTAATAGAAGAACGAATGACTAAATTACATAAGTGGTATTATATTATGAAGGTTGAATTAATCTCAATTACTTCCAATCCTGAAAAATTAATAGAAATTGCTGGACGTACATCCCATTTATCCTTCAATAGACAAGGAAAAAATTCTGAGAAAAATTTTATTAAGATGCTCATTAAAAGAGGGCATACTTCTGTATTAGAACATGCTTATGCCACTTTTAACATTTCTGGTGTAACGAGAGCATTAACTCATCAATTAGTTAGGCACAGATTGTGTTCATTTACTCAACAATCACAAAGATATGTATCTGAGTTTAATTTTAAGTACATTGAACCGGATTCTATAAAAAAAAATTCAAAAGCCCATTCTCTTTTCATTAAATTTATGGAAGAAGCAAGAAATGTTTATTTAAAATTAAAAGATCTTGAAATAATAAATGAAGATGCAAGATTTATATTACCTAATGCTATTGAAACCCAAATTGTAGTTTCTGCAAATTTTAGAGAATGGCGTAATATAATAGAACTTCGTGGCAATATAGGTGCACAATGGGAAATAAGAAAATTAGCTATAGAAATTTTAAAACAATTAAAAAAATATGCTCCTACTGCATTTGAAGATTTTGAAATTGATCAAGAAAAGTCAACTATAAGAAAAATCAAAAATATTTTCTAAAATTAAAATCTTTTAATTGTAAAATGGTTAAAAAATTCACAGAAAAAGATACTCTTTTAATTTAGGCTTTAACTCAGATATACTGAAAGCATCATTCCATACCGGAACATCCTTCATTACTTCTCCGAATTTATTTAAATACTTTTTGGAAAACTGAATGACAAAAAAATTTTCCCAAACATAAGATTGCTCTATAAAATCCGTGTTTTTAACCAAATCTCGAACATTTTCTTTCTCTATTTCTCTCCTATCATACCTTAATCTCACGACTTTAATTTTTTCTCACCTTTTATATTAAATTCTTCTTTTTTTAATCCTTTTTAGGAGAAATAAAATCTCCATCTATTACAACATTTAACTTATCATTATTATTAATTATTAAACTCAACAAATTTGCTCGATTCACTTCTATAAGCTCCACAAGATCATCAATTTTAATTCTTGCTACCTCTTTAATAACATTTTTAATATCATTAAGCTTGGTTATATCCTCTTTTGTTGATATGATTTCACGCCTTATTCCCGCCACATCTATCCCATATACATTTTTTATATCTTCTAAATTATTATTTATCCATGTTTTAATGATGAAATTAATAACTCCAGACTGACTTTTTCCAAGAGTTCCAACTAAATTTTTTACAATTTTGCTATAGAATAAATCCAAATTTGCAGTAATTCTGTCGGATACTATAGTTTTTTCTATTGAACCATCAACAAATTCTTTTTCAGGCATTATTTTTCATTAATTTTTTTTTTCAATTTAATTGATTTTTTTTTACCGACAATATTTGGAAACAAATTTTTATATATAAATCTTTGCATCATATATGATGCAGATCCGATCCATTTATATATCATAAGCATGATATATGGATCGTACAAAAATATTTATATCAGAAAAAAATTTTTGTTAGAGGTTGTGTGGTTGGATGTTGGAATTAATTAATACAAAAGAGAGAGTAATTGTTGAGATAATTAATAAAGGACAATCGCATCTTGAAGATCTTGGAGTTCCGAAAAAAATCTCAGTTTATACATCTTCAATTATGTTTCGATATTTACAAGAAGGAAAAATTCCTCAGAATATTTTGAATTATTTTGTTGCTGCTTTATATATTGCCCAGCGTCATCCCTTATCTTTCCCAATGCACAAGAAAAAATCGAAGTTTTGTGGTTTATATATAATCGAAG
>Ga0209986_10004843_pt1 | contig 11322 bp, 9 predicted proteins | sample BlataG_FD_183168 | JGI IMG/M metagenome (GOLD analysis project Ga0209986, IMG submission 183168) | Deep subsurface microbial communities from Black Sea to uncover new lineages of life (NeLLi) - Black_00105 metaG (SPAdes) (version 2) | ecosystem: Environmental > Aquatic > Marine > Oceanic >...
CAATTGGGAGTAAGATTCGGGAGTCTAACCGCAGGCATAGCCTAACCCCGTCTCGCTTGTGGTTAAGGGGCTACGGGCATGGAGAGAAGTTTAACCGAGCAATGCGAGCCCATGTGGTAAAGCTTCTCACTGAAATGGGCTATCTAGCCGTGGCGCCGGTATTACAGCCCTACTTCAAAATGATGGAATACAGTAGCGAGAAGGGCTACTACTCAAACTGGTCGGAGCGGCATATCGCTTATGCTGCCGGACTCGGCAGCTTCAGCCTTTCCGATGGCTTCATCACTGAGCGCGGCATTGCCCACCGTTGTGGGAGTGTGGCTACCAATCTTATACTGCCGGTCAGCCCCAGGACAGCCAAAAACCCATACTCAAACTGCCTATTTTACACAAATAGTAAGTGTAAAGCCTGTATTGCTCGCTGTCCGGCTGGGGCTATTACTGAGAACGGTCACGACAAAACAAGGTGCCGGGAGTATATGAGCACTAAGTTTCACCACCTGCTGAACGAGTATACCGGGGGAGAAGAAGCCTGTGGGCTTTGCCAGACGAGGGTGCCCTGTGAATTCCGCAACCCCGCCAAGAACTTAAACAGGAAAAGAGAATAGCGCCAGATTGAAACTAGGGTGGAGGTGGGGATAGACATACGGCTAACTCTTTAGCCAATGTCATGCGTAGTAGAAGAATTGTGCTTACCTAATACCTGGGTGATATTTTCCACCCCTCGTGCTGTTAGAACCTCTCCCTGCAAGTGGAGTAGGTGCCCGTTCACATGCTTACTGAATCTTGCATGCTCTCTAATGACGCTATGTGGAATTTTGTACGCTTCCTTGACTGTGAAGTCCCTGTTAAATAAGACACCGACGAGATAGTCAAATTCATTAGTGTCAAGATTTCTGATGACACTTAATAGCTTTGACTCGTTTGTTGGGTCAAGACGACGGCTCTTAATCTGATAACGCTTGCCATTCTGGGCAATTGCATCATAACCACGTTTAGAACTGCGCTCCAGCGATAACCCAAGCTGCTGAGTAACCAGCCATCCCGCATAGTCAGCCACGGGATTGTTTCGAGTGCGTACCACCTTGCGTTCTTTCAGCTCGTCCAAAATGTCAGCGAAACATCGGAGAAGTTCTAGCACTGTTAACGCTTCCCAATTGAACTCAGCCATCTCTCGCCTCCTTATCCTACTTATTCATCTGTTACTCCCCACACCCCATCCTCCCCAACTTCCACCATCTTTACCGGTAGCAGCTTATTGGTTAAGTCCTCACTACTTTTGGTATATACCTTTATGTAATTAGGGGTGTGACCAGACCAGACGCCATCACCGGACTGCTTTTCCCATAATACGGGCATAGTCCTGCCCAAAAATCGCTGGCTGAAGTTTTGAGCGCTTTCTTTAGCTAAAGCCAGCATCTTCTGACTTCGCTGTTTTTTAACCTTATCACCAACAGGGTAGGGCATCTGGGCAGCTTGGGTTTCCTGGCGCGGCGAGTAAGGGAAAACATGAATTCGGGCAAACTCCATCCGCCGACAAAAATTATAGCTTTGCTCAAATTCTGCCTCAGTCTCACCGGGGAAGCCAATAATAATATCGGTGGTGATAGCCACCTCAGGTACTATACCCCGAATTAAAGATACCGCCCATTGATAATCACTGAGGGAGTATCGCCGCTTCATCCGGTTGAGCACCCCATCACTGCCGCTCTGGAGGGACAGGTGAAAATGAGGACATAGCCGCTTATCATGCCATAGTCCAATAAGCTCGGGGGAAATCTCCTGGGGCTGGAGGGAGGACAACCTTAACCTGGCTACATCAGTCTCAATTAAGATATGCTCCAGTAACCCTCTTAGATTAACCCCATTATAGTTATACGAGCCAATCTTGGTCCCGGTTAATACCACCTCTTTGTAGCTGTTAGCCAGCCGGTGTCTAACCTCGGCAACAATTTGGTCAACGGGTAAGCTTTTCTCCCTACCCCGTACCATAGGCACAATGCAGTAGGAGCAAAAGCTATTGCAGCCATCCTGAATCTTAATAAAGGCACGAGTTCTGAAAGTAGGGTAACAAGTAGGGGAGCCTTTACCCATAGAAGCTGGACTGCTTATGCAACCACATTCTTCCACCAGTCGGAGTAGATGTGGTTTTTCATCATTACCCAGGACAAGATTAACCCCCTCAATTTGAGCCAGTTCCTGATGGGCTCGTTGCGCATAGCAACCGGTAGCAATAAGCAGGGCATCGGGGTTTCGGCGGTGAGCCAGCCTGAGCAGGTGGCGGGATTTGCGGTCGGCAATATGAGTAACAGTGCAGGTATTTAATATATAGATATCAGCCTTATCCACTGAAGGTACCACCCAATATCCTGCCTCAGCCAATTGTTTAGCTAAAAGCTCAGTCTCGGCTTGATTGAGTTTACAGCCTATACTATCTAAGGCTACTGTTGTGCTTCCGTTCCTTTGGCTCACCTTTCACCCCTACCTCTAGATTGACTAGCTGACCACACAGGCATTATACCAAAGGCAAGCTATCCTTGCAGATAAGCTCAAAATATGGTAAAAATATATAACTAACCTTTATCAAGGGTAGATTAAGAGAGCTAACCCCCTTTAAAGGTAATCCCCTTTCTTTTAGTGAGAGGGAAGGAGAGGACATTGACAAATACTTCCGATAATAGAGTTGTGGTTACCGGCATAGGTATCCTGTGCCCACTTGGTCTGGATATCTTCACTACCTGGGAGGAGCTTATCGCCGGCAAGTCTGGTATTGACTACATCACCCTATTTGACCCTGAGCCTTTTGATACCAAGTTTGCTGGTGAGGTGAAGGGATTTGAGCCTACTGATTATATCAGCCGCAAGGATGCCCGCCGCATGGACCGCTTCGCCCAACTGGCGGTTGCCGCCAGCTTGCAGGCAGTGGAGAAAGCTGGGCTGCAAATTAATTCCATGAATCAGGATAATATCGGCGTTATAGTTGGCAGCGGGATTGGTGGTCTAACTACCTTATTTGAACAAATTGGAGTGCTACTGGAAAAGGGGCCAAGTAGAGTGAGCCCATTCTTAGCGCCAATGATGATATCCGATATGGCTGCCGCCCAGGTATCAATTGCGCTGGGAGTGAAAGGACCAAATCTTTGCACCACTTCAGCCTGCTCCAGCGGCTCAGATGCCATAGGGGCTGCTTACGAACTTATTAAGCATGGTGATACTCAGGCGGTGATAGCCGGCGGCAGTGAGGCAATAATAAACCCAGTAGGTGTTGCCGCCTTTAATGCCCTAAAAGCCATCTCAACAAGAAACAGTGAGCCAAAGCTAGCTTCCCGTCCCTTTGATACTGAGCGTGATGGCTTTGTCATTAGTGAAGGAGCTTGCCTTCTTGTCTTAGAAAATCTTGCTCATGCCCAAAAGCGGGGGGCTAATATTCTGGCTGAAATTCTTGCCTACGGAGCCAGTGCTGACGCCTACCATATTACCCAGCCTGACGAAGATGGGGAGGGTGCCGCCAGGGCTATGCAAGTGGCACTTAATAAGGCAGGGCTTAAGACTACCGAGGTTGATTATATTAACGCTCATGGCACAGCTACGCCACTAAACGACAAGGTGGAGACCATGGCAATAAAGACCGTATTTGGCAATAATGCCTACCACATTCCAATAAGCTCCACCAAATCAATGATGGGACACCTCATTGGCGGTGCCGGTGCTGTTGAGGCAGCGATATGTATTATGGTTATCCAGCACGGGCTCATACCACCAACGATAAACCTTACCCATCCTGACCCCGAATGCGATTTAGATTATGTGCCTAATGTAGCCCGCCAGGCCAAGGTTACCACCGCTCTATCTAATTCCTTTGGCTTTGGTGGTCATAATTCAGTTCTAGTCTTCCGACGGTACTCTGAGAGGTAAGTTTGAACCATTGTCGTTGGAATCTTCTGCCGCCTGTTCCAGACAAACACCTGACTACCATATCTGACTTTCCCCCACTAATAGTTCAGCTCCTATATAATCGTGGTCTCACCGAACCATCCCAGTTAGAAATATTCATTACTAGTGACAAACGCCTGTCAGGTAATCCCTTCCTACTATCTGATATGCACCAGGCAGTAGCCAGGATTTACCGAGCCTTGCTTTGTGGGGAAAACATTGCCATCTACGGAGACTTTGATGTTGATGGCATTGTCGGGACAGCACTACTAGCCCAGGGCTTATCAACTCTCGGTGGTAAGGTCACCCCTTACATACCACATCGCCTTACTGAAGGCTATGGACTTAAAACAGCCGCTCTAGAAAATCTTTACCGGGAAGGTATTAGCCTAGTCATTACCGTTGATTGTGGAATTACTGCCCTGCCTGAGGTTAAGAAGGCAAGAAGGATGGGGCTTGATATAATTATTACCGACCACCACACCCCCCTGCCTGAAATTCCCCCTGCCATCGCTGTTATTAACCCCAAGCTGCCTAATTCAAACTACCCTTTCTCAGAATTAGCTGGTGTCGGGGTAGCCCTTAAGCTCCTTCAAGCTCTGTTCCAGGGTATGGGCAAAGAGGAACTGCTGGATGAACTAATAGACCTGGTAGCCCTAGGAACTATAGGCGATATGATGCCTCTAGTGGGAGAGAACCGGTATCTGGTTAAACAAGGGCTGAGGCTAATTAATACCACCCCCCGCCTTGGAGTTAGGGAAATGGTAACCCAGGCTGGTTTAAACATCGGCAGCCTTGACGCAGGAAGCATCTCCTGGGTTTTAGCCCCACGCCTAAACGCTGCTGGCAGATTGGAACATGCCATGTCCAGCTATAAATTGCTGATGACAAACTCACCACAGGAGGCACATTCACTAGCTATATGGCTGGAGGGGAAAAACACTGAACGGCAAAAGCTAACAGCTAAGGCTCTAGCCAAAGCCAGAGAGCAAATATTAGCTAAGGGAATTTCCCCACTGCTATTAGCCAGCGATAAGGACTGTCCTGTCGGTATCGTCGGGCTAGTAGCTGGTAGGTTGTCAGAAGAATTCTACCGCCCGGCTATTGCTATCAAAACCGGCGAACAGGTAAGTACCGGTAGTTGTCGTAGTATCCCTGAGTTTAATATCATCCTCGCCCTAAATCAGTGTAGTAGTCTATTCACTCAGTTTGGCGGACATTCACAGGCAGCCGGTTTTACCCTGCCGACTAAGAATTTGCCTCGCTTTCAACAAACGCTTTCTCAGTTAGCTGCTACCCAGCTGGCGGGAGTTGACCTTCGCCCCCACTTGGACATTGATGCTGAGGTTGCGCTGCCTGACCTCAGCGGAAATATTTTGCAAACCATCCAGCAGCTAGCCCCCTTTGGTCAGGGTAATCCTGCCCCTATTTTCCTTAGCCGTCGGGTAAGGGTTATTGACTGCCACACTATGGGTAATAATGGGGAGCACCTAAGAATGAAACTGAAGCAGGGTAGCACTATGTGGGATGGGGTGGGCTTCAGGTTGGGTAACTATCAAGCTGAGATATCCTCACCCCTTGATATTGTCTACAACCTAGAAATAGACCGCTGGGGTGGGGAAGAAAGGCTCCGACTCAATATCTTGGACTTTGCCCCAGCTAGATAGCAAGGCTACGAGAGACACAATCCGTGATACTATTCAACTGAGAGCCAAATAAAAGGACTGATAGGAATCTTAACCATTAGTAAGGGATATTTAGAAAGCAAGGTTGAAGCACAACAGGAGAAAATATAAAAGGCAAAGAATGCTATAATAAGTTAGGAGGTGTCTGATGAGTATAAAGCTTTCAAATTCAATTTTCGTAATAGATTCTCACACGGCAGGTCAGTCAACTAGGATTGTTGTCGGTGGCTTACCAAAAATACAGGGCGAGTCGGTAGTAGAACAAAGAGATTACGTCAGAAGCAAGCTGGACTACATCCGGACTCTTTTGTGCCAGGAGCCTCGGGGACACCAAGGTATGTACGGAGCGATACTGACAAAGCCGGGCAATAAAGAGGCTGATTTTGGTATGATTTTCTACGGCAATACAGGTTACGATGACATGTGCGGTCATGGCACTATAGGGATAACTACTGTGCTCATTGAAACGAACATGGTTCCTTGGGAAGAACCTACTACAGAAGTAAAATTAGAAGCACCGGCAGGTCTAATCCGAGTAAAAGCAAAGGTTACGGACGGCAAAGTAAAAAGTGTTTCCTTGGTAAATGTGCCAGCATTTCTATACAAAAAGGATGTAACTATTGGTGTTCCCGGCTACGGAGAGGTTAAGGGAGATATTGCTTTTGGGGGGAACTGGTACTTCTACGTGAACGCAAAGGATATTGGGCTTAGAGTGAGGTCAGAAAATGTTGATGATTTGAATAAAGCTGGCGAGGCAATAAGAAACGAATTTAACAAGCAATTTGAATTAGTGCACCCGACAGACCACAATATATCGAGAAAACTACTTGGTGTTTCCTTTATAGACTCACCTGTCAAAAATAAAGACGCAGACCAAAGTAACGCAATGGTACTAGGGAGATTGGTTGACAGGTCTCCCTGCGGCACCGGGACATGCGGCCGAATGGCTGTTTTGTTCACGAGAAACAAATTGGGTCTCAATGAAGATTTTGTCAATGAGAGTATCACTGGTTCAACATTTCTTGGTAGGTTAATTGAGAAAACCAAAGTTGGTGAATATCAAGCGGTTGTGCCTGAAATTACGGGAAGCGCTTACATTACCGGATTTAACCATATTATTTTAGACCCGGACGACCCCATTGGCTCCAAGGGTTTTCTACTCGGTGAAAAAATTTAAGTGGCTTGATTATTGAACAGAACTCTCGGTCTTTACCCACCGTACCTTATAAACCAGCCAGAAAATAGCAATGGCTAGCACGATTAAGCCTATTACCTGGGCCTGATGTAACCCAAGGAGGAAGGGCGTTCCCTCCCGCAGGAAACTAATGCCAACCCGCCATGATGAGTATATACCAAGATAGATGAGAAATAGTGAGCCATCGGGCTTGAACCGCCCCCTTAGCTTGAATAATACACCAAAAACTATCAGATTGAATATAATCTCATAAATCTGTGTGGGATGGAGGGGTACGTCTTTAAGTGCGAATGGAGACACATAATAATTATAAGGATGAGAAGGATAGATAATGCCCCAAGGCAGCCAAGAAGGTGCTTTTATGCCATGGCAGCATCCATTTATAGTGCAGCCTACTCTACCGATAGCCTGAGCCAGTATGATACCGGGTGCTAACAAATCAGCAAGGTAGCCGAACCGGAAATTGCTGAACTTACTATAAACCCAGATACCCAGGGCAGCGCCCAAGACAGCACCATAGATAGTGAGACCTTCAGCGCTAATTATCTGCCCCGGGTTCTGAATATAATAACCCCATCTATCAATGACATGAAGCAACCTTGATACTACTATCCCTGATGGGATGCCTATCACTGCTGCCGTAAGGACAGTATCATAAGAAACATTGGCTCCCTTTCTCACCTGCCACAATGTCCACAAGATGAGTACCGCAATGGCTAGGGCAACCATGATGCCATACCACCTAACATTTAGGAAGGCTACCGGGTCTATATTTATGGTAATCATTATTCCTCCAACAAATTAGAATATTATGGTGACCCTATCCCCTTTATCCCCTTCCCCTTACCAAGGGGAAGGGGAAATCTATTTTTAGAGGGGCTTCGCCCCTCTTGGACACCCCCTCAAATTACCAATCTAGGAAAGATAGCAAAGTAACTATTAAGTGTAGTATATATATTAGTCACAATTTTTTAGAATTTCACGAACGAATCCGCCTAGTTGTGCGTCACTTGTATTTTTGCTTTTCGCCACTCCATACTTATCCAGCTTTAACGCAAACTCGCCATATTTATTGACCTTTGTTGCACGGATAAATAAAGTTCATGTTGACTTGTCCTCATAAATTATCAGTTTTTTGCTTTTTCTCATCAATGTTACTCCCTTACTGAGATTGTTTTAGCATCCCCTCAAGCAGCATTTGGGCTGCCTTTTTATCCAGAGGCTTATTATTATTGCCGCACTTCGGTGATTGGATACAGCTAGGGCAGCCATCCTGACACCGGCACTCTGCAATTGCCTTCAGTGTAGCCTGCCATAATTCCACCACTAAGTCAAAGCCCTTCTCGGCAATGCCGATGCCACCGGGATAGGCATCATAAATAAATATCTGGGCTTTCCCTGTATCAGGATGGAACGGAGTGGATACGCCACCAATATCATTACGGTCACAGAGGGCAAATAAGGGAAGGATACTGATAGCGGCATGCTCAGCAGCATGTAATCCGCCGGCAAAGTCTAGTTGCTTCTTAACCAGTCGGCTAGTAACCTCAGGTGGCAGGTCAAACCACAGGGCAATAGTAGGAAAGTGGCAGGGCGGCAGATTCAGGGGCTCCTCTCCAATTACCTCCTCGGTAAATTGCGCCTTCTTCCTGAAGCCAACCACGGTAGTAGTAACCTCTACCTCGCCTAGGTATACCCTTGTCTGCCCACAACTCCTATTACGGATTACCTTGACAATGCGCAAATCGGTGATTTCTTTAGCCTGGGTATAGTAAGAAGCTGTGGTCGGCTCTGCATAGGCAGTTCGGTTAGCCAGGTCAAGCTCGGTGACCAAATATGACTCCCCCTGATGGAGGTAAATAGCCCCGGGATGCACTCGGGAAAAAGCAATACTAGCCTCTATAGTCTCCAGTAAGGAGTTAGTTGAGGTATCTAGCAGGGTAAAATTTTCCCCCGAGATGGAACGAATATTGATGCTTTGAGCTGGGTAGGCGATAGCTGGTGAAAGATACCACTTACCATTGCTTTCCCGGAGTAAGCCATGTCTTTCCAGCTCCGCCCTTTCCCGGCTTAAGGCAGAACCAAAAAATCTCTCATCACCACTACCAAGTGGTAATTCCCAGGCAGCACACAATAGATGACCTCTTAAAATATAGGGGTTATCGGGATTAACCAGAGCATTCTCAAAGCTCTTCTGAAAAAAGTAGCCAGGGTGGCGCATAAAATACTGGTCCAGAGGATTATCCAGACCGATAAGAAAGCTCAGAGACCTGTCTTTACCTCTGCCGCTCCTACCTGCCTGTTGCCAGGTGCTGGCGATACTTCCCGGATAGCCAGTAAGCACCGTTGCCTCTAGGTCACCAATATCTATGCCTAACTCTAAAGCGGTAGTGGCAACCACTGCTAAAAGCTGTCCACTAAATAGCTCCCGCTCTATTTGACGCCGTTCCTGAGGGAGATAACCAGCCCGGTAAGCCTTGATTTGCTTTGCCAAGGCTGGATTGACCTCGGTTAACCTCCGCCTTGAATAAGTATAAATAAGCTCAGTTAGCCGACGAGTGTGAGCAAAGGTCAAACTGCGGATATTATGGCTCACCAATTCAGTAAGTAAGCTCGTAGCTTCACTATTAGCGCTGCGTCGGACGCTCCTTGCCTCATCTATGATTGGAGGATTCCAAAAGACAAAATCCTTGCCCCCATGAGGAGAGCCATCATTACTAACCACCTCAAAAGGCAAACCTACCAGTCTTTCTGCATGCTCACCAGGATTAGCTATAGTGGCTGAGCAGCAAATGAATTGAGGACTTGACCCATAGAGTTGACATAGCCGGCGCAGGCGATGTAACACACAGGCGACATGCGAACCAAAAACACCACGATAAATATGGGCTTCGTCTACTACCACATACCTCAAGTGCTTTAATAGCCTTGACCAAGATTGATGATTAGGCAATATCCCAATATGGAGCATATCGGGATTGGTAAGTATTATCCTGGCTCGTTTCCTTATCTCAGACCGTTCAGCCTGTGGAGTATCGCCATCAAAGGTAGCCAGCTCCCCCAGCTTAAATAAGCGGGGGCAGAATAGCTCCAGTAAACCACGCAACTGGTCCTGAGCCAAGGCTTTAGTTGGGAAGAGGTAAAGGGCGCGGCTAAACCGTTCCGTTAAAAGTGCCTCTAATACGGCAATGTTATAGCACAAGGTCTTACCACTGGCACTTGAGGTTGCCACCATCACATTCTTGCCCTGTCGGGCATAATTTATAGCCTCGGCTTGGTGGACATAAAGAGGTAATAGCCCGTGCTCATTGATGCAATTTTGAAGACTACTAACCAGAGGCCTGTCTAATTCAGCACAGTTGGCGTCACGGGGTGGAATATGCTCAATATGGACAATCTGACCGCTATAGGAAGGCTGAGTGGTAAGATGATGAAGGAAGACCGAGGTATCCATTATGGCTCCCCTAGCTAAACAGGTAGGATCTCAATTTCGTAGTTAAGTATCTCTACCTCAAAACGACTGTTAGTGATAAAGCCCACCACCTTTGATAGGACTTCGTTAGTATACCGCTTATTATTGCTAACGCAACAAATCCCCAACGTAGCCAATTGCCACAAATCCTGGTCGTCAACCTCGGCAATGGAGACATTGAATTTATTCTTTACCTGGGTAGTAATGGATTTCAATACCTGTCGCTTACCCTTAAGGGATAGATTTTCAGGTAAACGAAGGCTCATCCTACATACACCAACATTCATGACAATATATAGTCGCTAATAACCTACTGAATTAAGTTTAGCTTGCCCAAAAGTGCTGCCTAGAAATACTGGTGACTCAGGTGAGAAAGAGAAACAAGTTGCTGATTTCTACAAAGCAAAACCTAAGCAGCCTCTCGCTGCTTAGCGTAGCACTCGCGGCAATAAACGGGGCGCTCTTCCCTAGGCTCAAAAGGTACTGTGGTTTCTTTGCCACAATCAGCACACACTACAGAAAACATCTGTCGTGGCTGATTATAGCTACCGCGGCGGTCTTTTCGGTGAGCAACTCGGCATTCCGGACAGCGACTAGGTTCATTTTGTAATCCGTGCGATAAATAGAACTCTTGCTCGCCGGTGGTAAAAATGAACTCTTGCCCACAATCACGGCACACCAAGGTCTTGTCTGCCAGAGCCATTACTGCACCTCCTTTAGTATTTTGTTACCCCTTGTCTCCGATGCAGTCTCCTGGCTCCCAAACCCTTTGCCGAATCGCCATAACTTCTAATCCTATTTACCTCAGGACCCCCGTACCCTAAACATAGTTCAAGCTAAGAAACAACACTGAACCAAGGTATCTAATGTAATCTTTACTATATACCATCCGAGTGAGCAAGTCAAGGCTAAAAATAGCCCTATATGAATGCAAAAGTTCAGAAACATATTGGACTCCCAAGGGGGTGATAAAAGGGAGTCCCGATGAAGCAGATCTACATAGAAAGTTACTACAGAAACGGCTATAGTCGTTTCAT
>Ga0209986_10004845_pt1 | contig 11318 bp, 4 predicted proteins | sample BlataG_FD_183168 | JGI IMG/M metagenome (GOLD analysis project Ga0209986, IMG submission 183168) | Deep subsurface microbial communities from Black Sea to uncover new lineages of life (NeLLi) - Black_00105 metaG (SPAdes) (version 2) | ecosystem: Environmental > Aquatic > Marine > Oceanic >...
TTTGATGTTCTCAAGTTTTGTGAGCACTGCGTGAATGCCGGCCTTTTGCTCTTCGGGCAGGTCGACATACTGATTCTTTAACAGGTGCGAATAAATCTGCTTTACCTTGTCGTATTTTCCCTGCTTGACATAGCACTGAGCAAGCTTCGTGCAGACGCTCAAGTAACACTCCGCCATGTTATTATAGGTATTAAGCTCGCGGCCGGATAGCTGCGACCTACCGCACTTCAAGTGCTGCGTCAATGATTCCAATATTGGTTCAAGTGTAATCTGAGCTTCGCTATATCTGCCAGCTCTTAAGTAAGACGAGCCAAGTGCATAACGGTCACCGATGGCAAATTGTTCAAGCACAACCGGCTCACTTTTTTGCTGTTTGGCCGTCATCGGCACCAGGCCTCTTCTTCTAAGAGCATTTAGTGATTTCTCTGATGAGCAATCTACAACAAACATAATATTCCTTTGCGAATCAGTTTCTCCCGCCAGTTTTATGACACAAGTAAGAGATGCCCGATTTGCTCCACTAACTTTTTCGATCATAGCATTCATCTCATCGACACTAACAAAGCGGCTCACATCTCGGCCCTTCCAGTCGCTGGATTGCCGATTATGTTCGAGCACAATCACACGCCGGCTACATTTAACAGCTTTTTCATATACCTTGCTAAAGATGTCTCGCGAGACGCCTTCACCAATAAGAATATGCAATATAGTTGTATCCGCGGGATAATCTCGAACCAGGTAATTGTCAAAAGTCACGTTGGTACGTTCAAACTCATGAAACCCCCAAGGCGCTTTATGTGTAACTTCAACAATGCGACCGAATACGTAGGGACGGAGGCCGGCAAAAGCTTTCATATGTGGGTCAACACCAGGAACCTGAACCCCACCATTTGTTGTTATAAGTGACAAAGACCCTTGGTGAACTAAAGATTGTGACACCCAAAAGTTAACTCTCTCGACCCATTTCTCGCGGAACCAATCATCCATATTGGAAGCATGCAAGACTAACGACCCGGACAAATCACCCAGACAGCGTAAGTCCTGCTTAAGCAAATCACATGGAAGGAAACAGACTTTTGCCTTATTCAACGCCTGCTTTACCCTGTTGAAACTCTTTTCTGACGCCAGCCATCCACAGCCATAGAAAAACGTATTGGTATTAGGAACCAACTGTCCTTGCTCGTTCCATCCTAACGCCTCGCCACCACCTACCGGCACCCGCTCATTGACAGGCCAACACGGCAGAAGACGACGACAATTTTTGACTCCACCCAAAATTTTGCCTGGTAGGTGCGGCCCAACAAATGCCTTGTAAGTATTTCTGCCAGCGTCCGACAATAGCGAGAGCGTCTCGGCCAATAGAGATTTATCTATAGGCATCTCAAGATATTCTTTTTGATTGTCAACTGTTAACTTATTTTGGCCAAATCTATTTAATAATTCATCAACCCTTCGACTGAACATACGACTTACAAATTGTTCAGGGCCGTTTGATATCGATATCATCTCCACTATCAGCCGGGCATAGCTCAACGCCGCCAAGTTAATATCGAAAAATGTTATATTCCTCGGCTCAAGATTCAAAAGATAGTTAAGTCCTGACAAGCCGCCGATAACTGTGGCGAAGGTGCCTACCTTTTGGGAAGGCAATCGATTTAGAGCGGAAACATTACTCAGGACGCAATCCATTCTGTCCGCACTGGCTAAATAGAGTTGCGATGTAGACTTGAATAATTTGTTTTGCCGCACATTCCTGGCCGACAAAATACTATCGAACATCACTCGATAGTTTTCTGCCTGATATCGCCAGTCCCATTCTCGTATTGAGAGCAACATGGATCGGCTCAAATGCTGTCGCAACGGAAGGTTGTCACGGAGCAAAATAAGCTTATCAACTATGTCCTTTACGTCACGTTCAATAAAGAATCCGTTAACACCGTGCTTCACCAGTTCCGGCATATTTCCCACACGAGTAGTCACCGGCGGGACGCCGCACGCCGAGGCTTCCAAACAGGGGTTGGGCGTACCCTCTGTACGACTGGCACATATATAAACGTCGAGAGGTCTATAAAATTCACGTATCTGGTGATGGTTGCGCCACTTCTGTTCACGAGCAGCTGTTACAAGTTCAACACCATCAACTAAGTTCACCGCTGGCACTATAAAATCATGATAGCCTCGTTTGTTTCCCTGATTAGTCAGACTGCCAGCCCACCCAACCCGCAAACTCCCGGGCCTCGACATTTCCTCGTCATTACCGGGCGTGAAAAACTCGGTATCTACACCATTGGGTGTATAAAAGACAGGTACTTCAAAAACAGGTGAGAACTCCCTGTACAAGAACAGGTTGTTTACAAACACGCCAACCGGAAGGTTTTTCAACACGAGCATACCACTATCCCGGCGGTCACCCTCCAACTCATAATGTGAACAAATGCCAAGCAAAAGTTTGTGCTTGTTTCGTTGAAATACATCGAGCAGCTCCTTCATATGGGGGTCGGTAAACTCCTTCCAGTAAAAGACAACAACTAAATCCGCCCGGTCGATCTCACCTGGTGTAACATCGGTTTTATAACATTTGTGCATATCATAGCTGTTGGCCAAAACCCGCATCAGATTGTCCGCCTTAAAATCGTGTGCCCAGCCTGGACTATCAACTATAAACAGAACTCGGGGCAAAGTTTTAGATGGTGATACCAAATCTTTACTAAGTAGTTCACACTCTTCTCTACGCCTTTGACCGCCCTGCTTGTAAGCAACCGCCTGCTTCCCATCAACATTTGGCTGCGTTCCAACAGATTGCGGCTGTGGGCCGCGATTGTTTTTCGAACTGTGAAGCCTATAAAGACCTGAATGCCCGAGATAATCGGCAGGCAAATCACCCACACGTTTAAAACCGTGGCTCGCTAACAGTCGCTCTTCTTTTCCTTGAAGATGACTATGTAAATGGCAGGATATGTTTTCTCCAAACATCGCATTCCAAACTAAATAGCCGTCAGGTGACAACGCCCCTCGAATCTCCTCCAGCATTATGTCGGGATCCCAGACGTGCTCTGCTACATCTGTGCAAATTACTGCTTGAACCGGCTCAGGTAGATTTAACGGTAAACTTGCGTCGGAAACCAGAAATTGCTGCTCGTTCTTTTCCGATACTGAACTGTGAATAAAACTTGCCCGCCATAACACGTAAGGACTGAAAACATCATACTCATGGTGTATTACTCGCGAAAAGCCCATCGCTTTAGCCAGCAGAGTCGTATGGCCACCACCTGCGCCATAGTCGACAATAGAATCCACACCAAGAGATTTCAGCATTTCAAGCAATTTGACACGTCTGAGCCAGTTTTTTCGCCGTTCAGCAACGTTGTGGTCGGCAACGAAAACGCCGTGACCCCACGGAAGGACTTTGGCACTTTCCCTGTAGAACTTATACAAAGACTCCTTAGTTGCAGGCTCCCCCGGCCAAAGTTCATCCAACAGCTTATAGCGGTCGTTTGATAATCGCAGCAGTTCGTTAATTGAGAACTTACCCTTAGAGAACTCGTGATAGGCCATGATTTCGTGACAAGCCTCCCACTCCAATGGACGGCCCTGCCATATTAATGTCGACTTCTTTGCATAGTCCAGAATTGATTTGATACAAATCTCGCTGAACCAATGCTCAAAATGTTCATTTATCTTCTCTTGGCTCGTTACATAATCTTGCGGAATTTTCATTACGGCAATTTTGTATCGGTGCGGTGCGAATTCAATAATCTGCGTTTCCGCGCCAAGAAGAGATGATATTCGTTTTACTGCCTTTTGTATTCCGGGGAATCGTTCATCGCAGTCGTCGAACACGACAAGCGAGCCTGAATGCAGGAAGGAGCTCAAGTTCTGGAAGTCCAGCTCTACGGCTTCCTCGGTGTGCTGTCCATCAATATATAAAATATCCAGTTTGTTTGCGATTGATTGCGCCAATTTAGTGGAATCCCCATGAATGAAACGCACAAACTCAGATTGCGGTGTATCAGCCCAGAGTTGTCTCCGTGTAAATATCCGGTCACCGGTCAAAGAAGTTTTATATATCGGAGCATCCATTCCATCAACGTCACAGGTATAGACAATCGCATCCTTATGGCCGGCATCGATGAGGTATTGGGCCCACATAAACGATTGAAAGCCACGTGCAGTGCCGACTTCAGCCATATATTTTGCCTGCACTTGTTCGGCAAGCTGCCGCAAATATACTCCGCGTAATACCACTAATTCCGGAAACTCTGTCACGACCGGTGGGTTTTCATTCGGGCGGCTGTTAACCCCATATTTAAACCACGTTGTTAGGGTTTGTTTATCCGCTGGAGATGTCACGTCCGTGATATGTACCGTCTTTTTTAGTTTGCTCTCTTTTATTGGCTTTGTTCTCTCTGAAACAGGGCCTACCTGGTGTACTATTCTGCTCCTGCGTTGGGGGAACATTTCTGCCCACCCACCAGGTGTTTTTCCGTTCAGTAGATCTGAAACGGTGCTACTAAATTCATCAGCTCGAATATCAACAGTATGACGAGCAAGAAACAAATCTCTTCCATTTTTTGCGATTCTATCGATTTCGTCGTGGTCGTTGAGATAACGTTTGGTTGTCTCTAAAAAGTTATCCATAGAAACCTCGACGTAATTCTCTCCTTCTTTTAGGCCGAGGTATTCGGCGCCAGTTGGCCTGTCACACATCAGCATAGTCTGACAGGCCAATATCTCATATAGCTTGATGAAAGGGATTTTGTATTTGCTCGTGCAACTTGCAAAAATTCTGGACCGGCTGATAACCTTCGCATAAGCTTCGCCCGTAAGCGCCGACCCCTGAGAAAAAAACTGGTAACCGGGATGAGCCTGACTGAAATAACTGAGGTGTGATTGCTTAGAGAACTCACGATGCATTTTCGTGCGAAGTGGGTAAAACGACTCATCCATTGCACCCAGCAATGTTACGTCATAATCCTTTGAAACTCCGTAATCCTTGAAGATCTCGGGATTTATTGCCCGAGGCCAGGGTACAAACCTGACCGCCTCTTGGACATGCCTGCTGAAGAAAGAGTTGAAAACCTGCTGGGAAACAAAGGGTGGACAATAGGTGCAAAAGGCTATTTCGAAACCGTTGCCAAGAAGGATTTCATCCCACTCATCACGGCTACAATGCCAAAAGTCATTAATCCAGGCAATCTTGGGAATAGAAGTATCACGTAATCCGCGAGGATACACCCGCAAGTCGCCTTCCAGGCTATACTGGGAGATGATTTCTTTGGACATAGGTTCGCCAAGTAACTGGTGTTCATTAATGTAACAGAAAATCGCATCAGGCATGTCAAAGCCAAAAGTTTCTTTGATAATGTCGGGCACATAATTGATGTCATAGCGATATCCTGGCCCATAGAAGATGCTGCCTTGCATTTTTCTACTGATAGCCTTTTGCTCGTGGAATATAGTTGAGGCAACCCAATTGTCAAAGTTCACCGCAAGGAATAGAATGCGAGGTTTTTGGGGAGTAAGTTTTATCCCAGGCATACCTTTTTCTTCAGTGTTCTTGTAAGGTAGAGGCTTACAGATATGTTCGCCTGTCGCACACAATGAATGCGCTTTGTTAGCAACAACTTCTGGACGAAATACCACATTTACGCTGGTTTTCGGATCTTGAGTTACAAGACTAAGGAGCTCGTTGTAGCGAAATAATTCACCTTTCTCAGTATAGGGTAAATAGCTCCAGGAACTGAACAGCTCCAACACTTCTGACGCACTAGAGCTGGCATCGTTCAGCGCCTCTTCATATAGCTCGATAATGATGATGGGTCGGTAGCGATTAATACTTGCAAGGGCCCCTCGCAGGACATTCATTTCATAACCATCCACATCTATTTTTATTAGGTCCAGTTTTTTAAAGTTCTTACTGGCATACTCATCAAATGGTATGCAAGATACGATAACCTTATCGTGTACCTTATTAAAGACGGCGTCTGGATGAGACCAGCGGTGCATTCTGGCACTGGCAATGCCCTTGAATAATTCATGCTGTTCTTTTTTATCCGAAAGGGCATACTTGTTGAGGTAAATTTGTTCAAAGGAATTGACTGCCAAGCTAAGGTGCATTCTCTCAATATAGCCTGGGTATGGTTCAAAAGCATGAACCTCCCCTTCTGGCCCAACCAGACTAGCCATCAGAAGCGAGAAGTAACCAATGTTTGCCCCTACGTCCACAACCGTCATTCCTGGTTGCAATGTACGGCGAATAAACTGGGTGGTAGAAGGTTCCCATTGACCTGAACGGATGATTTCTTCTTCTAAATAGTTATCACCTCGTAGAACCATGACAAACCCTGGCATATCTATTCGATGCATATCAGCATCTCCGTTTAGACACGAAGAGGTCAACCTGTGAGCGTTTCGACCTGTAATCAATTTTTCCTCCTAAATATTACTACGATAAGTCTGTATGGTCTTTTTGCCCTTACGGACGCGGCCCAGCCTCTCTGCAGTGTCGGCTTGCTGGGCTGTAATAGCCAGGCACAGACTACCGCATAATTCTTGCAATCGCTCCCTTCGATTCTTAAATTCAACCCGTCCAAGAATTCCTGTCCGGGCAATTTCTTCCACAAGAGAATTAGCCTGCTTGCTCAAGGCCTCAACATCGCTGATATTACCCTGCCGGGCCAGTTCTATCTGCTTCTCTAACAGACTCTGGAGGTCATCCAACAGATGTACTTGTTTATCAGTCGTCATTCGAACCTCAACTCACGATTGTTTTGTTTGAGCTAAGCTGTGTTCAACTTCTTCCAGAAGATTAGCTGCGTCTTTATTGGCGGGGTCCAAAGTCAGAACGTCCAGGAGGATCTTTCTGGACTGCTCAAACCGGCCGTCTTTCATATATAGTGCCGCCAGAGAAAACATAACTGAGGCATCGCCCGGGTGCATATTCAAATATACCTCAAGATAGTGAATAACCTCTGCAAATGAGCCCATCTGGCAGGATGTTTGAAACAAGCCCAAAAGAGCTGTCAGGTTGTCGGTATCCAGCTCCAGGCATTTCAGATACAACTGGAAAGCCTGTTTGTAATCGTCTCTTTGCTGTGCGACCATAGCCAAACCGGCATAGGCCTCGTCACAATTAAGGTCCAGCCGACAGGCGACCCTAAAGGCTATTTCAGCATCGTCAAGGAGATTTTTCCGCAGGGCAACTACTCCAAGCCCAACGTAGGGGCCGGGCTCATCGGGCCCAAGGGACGCTGCCTTTTCATAGCAGCGTTGTGCCTCGATGCCGTTGCCCACAGAGGTGTAACAATCACCGAGTTCCTGCAAAACCTCGTAATGCTGGGTCAAGTCGTGCTCTTCAACACCATTTTCCTGTCTTATTTCCATAGTAATTCTTGTCCTTCCTGGCTTCCCACTCTGAACTTCGAATTTCGAATTTTTTGAATGGGGTCTCCAAGTATTTGCTCCGCTTTTTCAAGCAATTCAATTGCTAAACTAAAATTCTTTTTTTCTCGGTTGACTCTCGCCTCTAACAAAAGTGTATTCACGGTAGGACGCTGCTGATTGACTTCACTGCTGAGTTTCAATGCTTTGTTCAAGTCACCTGCTTTGTAAGAAGCCTTTGCGGCGAGCGTCTTCATCCACAGTTCGTTTTGGTGATGGTTAGCGATATGTTCAAACATCCGGGCTGCTTTCGCCCAGTTTCCGTCTTTTTCCGCCGTCTGGGCTTCCTTAAGTAAACTGTCAAACTGGAAAGGGATCTCTTCTGGGCACAGGTGTCGCAGTACAATGCCGGCGGCTTTCAGAGATTCGCGCACCGGCAGATTTGGAAATCTCCCGCGTGCGAAACGTAAGTCACCTTTTCGGACCACCGCCGCCCAGCATGTATCTCTTGAACCTTCCAACTCAAATCCCTGGCGGCTAACCGAACTGTTAATCAGAGCATAGAGTGGGTCCTCGACCCACATTTCCTCTATGGGGAATCCGCTCGGTACTATAACAACATACTCGCCCTCACATCTGGCCAAGGCTGCGTCTATTTTCTCGACGCGAGAAGACAACGGATTAACAGGGACGAGAGTTATATTGGGCATATCAGTGTCTATCCTGTTGAAATCAGCTTGCGGCAGCGGCAGATAAATCTTATAGGGATAGAATGTATGCCGCCAGATTAAGCCAAGAGTTTTCCCCGCCTCCTGGTTCAGCAAATCTGCAATAAAAATAATGGACATATCCTCAATTTTCGTCCAGGGCTTGGCCGGCCTTGTGGTTCGTATCGTCAAGACGTTCCTGAGATACTCGTTTTTGTCCTTACGCCGCTGGACAGATATCCTGTCAGATTCGCCAACAGGGCTGTAAAATTCGCCCGTGATTTCACAGACGTGGTAAAAATCTGAGAAGAAGGCCAACCGGCGGGTCATATCCCAGTCAATCAGGATGTTGAGCTCCTCATTATAAGGCCCGGTTTTTTCAAGCAAATCCCTGTGGTGCATCAGACTTACATGCAGGGCGTGATTGAAGTAGAGCATAAAAAACCGGTCGAAGTCCCGGCTGACTTCAACAACTTTGCTCAAAACCTGCCGGCTGCTATCCGGCATAATTCTGCAATATGATTTGTACAAATCGCTATACGCAACCTGGCAGTTGGTCTCGTTCTCCAGAGCATTGACCAACGTCTCGATATGATTGGGATAATATAAGTCATCATCATCAAGGTAGGTGATGTACTTGCCCTCGGCTCGTGTTAGTGCTTTGTTGAGAGAGAAGGCCTTGCCGCGGTTTTCCTTGTTGCTGATAAATACTATCCGTGGGTCGCCAAACGAATTAACTACATCGCTTACGTCTTCACCGCCGTCATTAATTACAATGACCTGGAGATTTCTGTAACTCTGGTACAAAACGCTGGCCAGAGCCTCAGACAGATATCGTGGCCGATTAAAAGTCGGGATGAGCACACTGACCATCGGCCCAAGCTTTGTTTCATAGTTTTCTGCCATTTCAGGGCTGTCTACCATTCCTCGTCAGCTAAAAATTATACAATCACATTGTCATCTGACACGGTAGCTGGGCATTTCAGGGATGATTCCGGATCTGCCGCGTCGCTACGAGGCTGCGAATGCATCTGGGCCTCAAGTTGTATAAGAATATTGTTAATTTTGCTCAGTTGATTTTTCAGTGGGTAATTTTCCTCGACAAATTTGCGATATCTCTGGGGTTCGTATTTATCAGAAAGAATCTGCTCGCAAAATTCCTCAGCGATGTTAAATAAAAATTCTGGCGGGAATATCTGGCTTGCTCCCGGGAAATTATGGATAACCGGTTTCAACCCACAGGCCATACCTTCCATTAGTCCCATACCCTGACTTTCAATGATGCTGGTTGAGACGATGTAATGTTTATCCTCAAGCCAGGAATTTATATCTGCCTGCCAACCATCAAAGAATACCACATCGCCGAGCTCAAGAGCATTAACCATATGCCTTAGATACTGTTCAAGAGCCGGGTCCGCAAATATACCGCCGAAGAACAAGCGATACTCCGGGTCGATGTAGTGCAGCTTTTGCACACACTGCAGCACGAAAGCAGGATTCTTCACCATCCTCAAATTGGCCAAAAAAGCAATGTTTTTACCTCGCGAACGATTGGTAAATACAAACTTTTCGAGATTTACACCGTTGGGTATAGCTATTATCGCCGTTTGAGTTTCAATGTCCGGCACTCTGTTGATAAGAGCATCTTTGGCGAAGCTGTTGCCTACAGTGATAAGCAGGTCGATATTGGCCCAGTTAACTTGCTGGGGCCATTGCTCATAGGCCTCATAACGGTGCAGTCTAACAATGTTTTTGCAAACTTTAGGTAGCTGCGAGCCAGCTACCGCAAGATTAGTGCACCACTCAAACCAGGAAATGTCACTCCACTTCATCAATTCGCGCATCTGGTTAATATCGCCACCTTCAAAGAACCGCACGGGGAAACGGCTTTTGGCAAACTCGGCAATCTCGTTGAGAAATGTCATACCATCCCCACCACAAAAGAATGCGATATTGGCTCTTTTACTGCGAATCACTTCAATCATCGGTTTGAGAACTTCCTGGTCCGCCAAGATTTGCAGTGAGCGAAGCAGCATTTCGACAGCATCGGCTTTATTATCCTGATTGAGAAATACGTTTGCGGTTCTGTTAAGTATATCCGGATTCAATATGCCCATCTGTTCCATATCGTCAAAGAGCCTCATTGCTTCGTGCGGTCTGCCAACTGCAAGATATGCCTCAACCAAATTCCATAGTATCTCAGCAGAGTCACCCTTGAGCTTTTTTGCTTTGACAAAATGCTCGATGGCTTTATCCGAGCGACCTAAGCAATGCAGAACTGCCCCAATATCGTTCAGGGCCTGTGCATCTTCAGGCGATGTGTGAAGATGCTCTTGAATATATCCAAGCGCTTCCTGGTATTGGCCGGCCTCGGCTAATTCCAAACCTCTCTGGTAACAATTCGAATTCGTCTCCATCGTCATCTGCTTTACTCTCTGTTTACTTTACAGCTTAGCTTCAGCGGTTCCCCTTTACAAACTCACTCACCAAACAGCAGAACGGTCATAGGGTAACTATTATGTGTGCAAATTCCGTGCCGTTAACCGAAACGAGCTCCAGCGCACCATGATTTGCGCTTTTACATAACCAATCGTAAAACTTGTATAAATATCAAACATACATATCGTTCAAACAGTCATCTTTAAGCTTCACCTTCTGGGTCTTAGTGGCTATTTGATAAAATCCAGCAGCGACATAGACATAATTCTCCCAGCTACTGCCAGCGACATTTGGTACAGAACCTCACGGCGAGAAATGTCTATAGCAATCTGGGCTATATCGGCTTCCTGCAAACGTGTTATCTCATCGTCAGTGTTATACTTTATACTCTCAATACTCTCTTTAAGGTTCTCCAAAAAACCAACCTTCGCTCCTATGGAGACAGAGTTTTGCAGCAGAAGATTATTTATCTCATTTAGCGAATCCAACGAGTGGTCTCGCAGTTCTTCCAATTGGGCATCAGACAGCCCTCTTTCATTTTTCAATATATCCCGGATAGTAATAAGCGTGTTAAATATGTCATAGGTTCCAGGTATACTTACCAGTTCGACCCCGGTGCTGTTTATTCCGGTGGTGTCAACATACAAAACCTCACCCGTTTCCGCGTGGGTTACCATTGTATTAGCATCACCTGGCGGAACAGCCACATCAACAAAGCTACTTCCACCATCAATTGACAACCTGTACGTACCGGCGACAGGCTCGGTTATCTCAAGCCAGACATACCCGTTA
>Ga0209986_10004847_pt1 | contig 11318 bp, 5 predicted proteins | sample BlataG_FD_183168 | JGI IMG/M metagenome (GOLD analysis project Ga0209986, IMG submission 183168) | Deep subsurface microbial communities from Black Sea to uncover new lineages of life (NeLLi) - Black_00105 metaG (SPAdes) (version 2) | ecosystem: Environmental > Aquatic > Marine > Oceanic >...
ACTCACCCGTACGAGACGTCCTTGCTCCAGCAAGACGTCAAGCAACTCCGGTCCTAGGACAGACTCGCACTCGGCCACCGAGGGCGTCGCGTACGGGCTCTGGGCAAACCTCGCCAACAGATCATCAATCCGACGCTGTTGCTCAGGGGTGAATCTCACCTCATGACCAGGGAGGCTCAGAACGGCTCCCTCATCGGAGAGGATCTCCTGGGCCGAGGCGTGGCCGACTACCGCATTGAAGATACGGGCGGATAGGTTCAACCTGCTCTTCAGTTCCTCCCGGGGCATGCCAGTGCGCAAGGGATACCGGGAATGATACTCGCTCAACGAAGCGCGAAGTCGTCTCTCCAACTCCGCCCAACCGTCACGCGACATCAGGTACAAGTTCTCACTCATGGCCGCCTGCGCCCCGACGTCGGCCTGACCAAGGACCAAGACCTTGGAACAGCCGAGAAGCTCGTCCAGAGCCTCCTCCATCTCATTTGCGGGCAGCCCTCCATCCTCGAGCAACTCGCGAGACTGCCGGGGCAGAACGCCGTCCAAAGCTTGAAGAAGGACCTCTTGCGGACTGCCATGAGACAACGCTTCGAGACGCTGCAAGACAGCCGGACGAAAACGCCGGTGTCGTCGCCGAGGGGATGAGTCCAGCACCACGCCTCCACCGACTGTCAGGCTGGGAGAAGGCTGGCGAATGATGAACCGATCACCTCGGACCAACGCAGCTGGCTCAGCCAGACGCAACTGCACCCAACCCTCCTGCCCAGGGTCTATCAGCTCATCACCCAGCAGCCGTGTGCGCGCCATGATCTGCGCTGAGCCGCTATAGAACTCAACTTCCACATTGTGCTTGAGAGGCTTCGGCGCGCTCTCCAGCAAACGCAATCGGGTATCCACCAACATGCTCGGCTGGAGCCAATTCGGTACGGTCAATACATCTCCTCGCCGAAGCTGATCTCTGCTCAACCCTACCAGGTTCACCGCTACACGGCCACCGGGCTCAGTCGCGTCTATCTTTTCCTGGTGAGTCTGCAACCCACGAATTCGCGACCTCAGGCCAGAAGGCAATATCTCGACCTCTTGACCCACTCCGAGACTGCCATCTATCAAAGTCCCCGTGACTATGGTGCCGAAGCCCGCCATGACGAAGACCCTGTCCACAGGAAGACGGGGCTTTCCCACGTCACGCTTGGCGGGCACCCTTTTGAGCAAGTCATCGAGCTTCTCCACGAGAGTCTCAAGACCCTGGCCGGTCTCGGCGGATACCGGGACGATCTCCGCCTCAGCCAGGCTGGTCTCCTTCAGCAGGTCGGCAACATCGCCTACAACCAACTCCAGCCATTCCTCGTCCTCGACCAAATCCGCCTTCGTGATGGCCGCCACTCCATACTCCAGTTGCAGGAGATCCAGAATACCCAGATGCTCCCGCGTCTGTGGCATTATCCCCTCATCGGCAGCGACAACAAAAAGGGCGGCGTCAATGCCGCCTATGCCAGCCAACATGTTCCTGATGAAGTTCTCGTGTCCTGGCACGTCAACGATGCTCACCACGGCACCACTGGGCAAGGTCAGCCAGGCAAAGCCAAGATCTATGGTCATTTCCCGTTCCTTCTCCTCCTTGAGCCGGTCAGGATCTATGCCCGTAAGCGCTCTAACGAGGGCAGATTTGCCGTGGTCAACATGCCCGGCCGTGCCGACGGTGCGAATCCGCTGCCCCATACCCCTCACTTCTTCGATCGCACAAGTCGCTTTTCGAACTCCTTGATCCACTTCGCCAGTGCTCCGACTTGACGCCGAAGATGCTCGACCTGAGACTCCCACAACAGTGTGAGTCGGTCATCACGCCTGGCGTTCTCCTCGCGTAGTTGGGCCCACCTCTCGTCATTCCTCAGCCAGAGCATCTCGTTCTCTTTCCGCCATTCCTCGAGCTGTTGCCTCTGACGCTCTTCAGCAGTCTGCTCCATGTGTTGCAGCACTTCTCGATCTTTTTGGAGCTGCACTCTCAATGTATCCATGGCGGAAAGGATCTTCTCCGCGTTTCTGTGCTGCTTGTCACTCAGCGCTACCTGTTCACCGACCTTCTTCCCCTTGCTGCGCCACTCCCTCATCTCTTTCGCCCACGCGCTTATCTGCTTCTGCCGCTTGTCATCAACGACCCGCAACTCCCCTACCAGTTGTGCCTGCTCCTCCCTGAGTCGCTCCCCAAAGGCCTGCAAATCCACCATCTGCTGCGTGCCCCGTTCTGCCCAGCCTTCTAGAAACGTCAACTTCTCCTTGATGCTCTCAGACCTGGCCTTCTCCTCGTCGCGCTCTTGCAGCAGATCTGCCAGCCTCTCATCATTTCTGTTGAGCCGCTCCCCGAGGGCCAGCAACCTCTCCCGCTGGTCTTTTCCTTCCTTGAGCGCCTGGTCTAGCAGAAGTTTAAGCGCTGATGCCTCTGTGTTTAGGCGTTGAATCTCAGCCTGTTGCGCCTGGAGAGACTCCTGAAGCTTCAAGGCCTCGTCGGTCCGTTTCCCCACCCTCGCCAGGGCCTTGACCCTGTCCTGCCTCTCGTCCCGCAAGCGAGTGTCTCTCTCGTCACCCTCCTTCTGCAATCGTTTCTCAGCCCGCTGCAACTCCAACAGGATCTCGTCTTTGAACTGCTGCAAAGCCGTGTCGAATCGAGACATCCTCGCCAACTCGGCCTTGGTCTTAGCCAGGCGTTCCTCCATGTCCTCAATCTTCTGGGCGGTGCTTGAGAACAGATTGTCGTGCTGCTCCAGAGCTTTCTGCACTTCCGCCAGCAAAGCTTTGTCTCGTCGCCGCTCTTCATCCAACCAGCTGAGTAACTGGGTGGCTTCCCTGGTGTCCATCGCCCTCTGCGCCTCTCTAGACGTTGTGTTCCTCAACCTTGCCGGTGACCAAGAAAACGACCCGCTCGCCGATATTGATGACCCGGTCAGCGATTCTTTCCAGATTGTGAGCGACCCACAGAAGGTAGGTCGCCCGAGTGATGGTTCGTGGGTCGTCCATCATGAAGATCAACAGTTCCCTGAACACCTGGTCATACAGCCGGTCAACCTCGTCGTCCTCTGCGCCCAGGCCTCTGGCTAGCTCAACATCGCGGTTGACGAAAGCCTCCAACTCTTTGTCGAGGAGCCACCTTGCCTTGTCCGCCATGCGAGGGATATCAATCAGAGGCTTGAGGGGCTCACGAGGACCCATCATCACGCCAATCTGACCGATTCCCTTCGCATGGTCCCCCATCCTTTCCAGCTCCGTCGCTATGTTGGCTACGGCGAAGATTACCCGTAGGTCGCTGGCGGCTGGCTGTTGCGTAGCGATGAGCACCAGGCACCTCTCCTCAACGTCACGCTGGGCTTGGTTGACCGCCTCGTCACCTTTGATCACCTGTCGAGACAGCTCTATGTCGCGATCAGCGAGAGCCTGAACGCTTCGCTCTATCGCGCCGTCAACCATCTGGCCCAGATTCAGGAGATCCTGCTCTAACTCCTTGAGCTGTTCGTCGAAGGTCTCACGAGGCATGATAGGCCCCTCCTTTCATCACCACAGTGCTGATATTATAGCATCAACAGCAGGCTCCAGCAATACTCACTACCTGAGCGGTCACGAACTCGCAGCCCCGCCCACCTGACACGTGCCGGCGGGCAGTGACGTAGGATACGCCGGTCGAGGGAGGTCTCGGAGACCTTGCCAGCCCTGTGCTTTGTACCGGTTGAACCATTTGGTGACCGTAGGCCGAGAGGTTCTGAAGACCCTGGCGCTGTAGGAGACGTTCTCTCCGTGGTCCAGGAAGAACCTGATCATCGCTCGGCGGATGCCCTCAGAGTGTAAACCATGTTCCCGACGAGTTCTCCAGCGTATTTGCCGCCGTCGGCTTTTGTATGTTACAATACTGCGGTTCTCGAGCAGGGTTGGCCACGGGGCCTGCCCTAGACAACCACATTCCAAGGAGGCGGACATGACTCTGAATCTGGTGTGGGTGGTGCCTGTGTGCGGTGTGGCGGCAATCGTCTTCGCCATCTATCTGGCGTGGGACGTCCTGCGACGAGACATGGGCACTCAGGAGATGCAGGATGTGGGAGCCACGATCTATGAGGGGGCGGTTGCTTTCATCAAGCGCCAGTACACGACTATCGCCATACTGGCGGTGATCACGGCTCTTGTCATCGGTGGTCTGATCACCCTCTTCGAGCGCTTTCCCGAGGTGGAGATCGACATTGTAGAGCTGGGCATACGTACGGGCATCGCCTTCCTGGCGGGCGCCGCGTGTTCGGCCATCTCAGGCATCGTCGGCATGTACGTGGCTGTCAAATCCAACACGCGGTGTGCTAGCGCCGCGGGCAGGAGTGTGGGAGAAGCTCTACTCGTTGCTCTCCGCGGCGGAGCGGTCTCCGGACTCCTGGTAGTTGCCCTCAGCCTGCTGGGAGTCGCGGCCATCTTCTACCTCTACGGCGGAGGCACCACGCCGCACGATGCACCCTTCATCATCGTGGGCTTCGGGTTTGGAGCCAGCTTTGTCGCCCTTTTTGCCCAACTAGGGGGAGGTATCTACACCAAGGCGGCTGATGTCGGCGCCGATCTCGTAGGCAAGATTGAGGCAGGCATCCCGGAGGACGACCCGCGCAACCCAGCAGTGATCGCCGATCTGGTAGGGGACAACGTCGGCGACTGCGCCGGTCGAGGCGCGGACCTATTCGAATCCACCGTGGCCGAGAACATAGGAGCGATGATCCTGGGCGTCGCTATGGCCAAGGTCACCGGCTACGATTCCTGGATCTTCTTCCCCTTGGTGGTGCGGGCCTGGGGCTTGATCGCGTCCATCGTTGGTTTGATGTCCGTGCGGATGCGGGAAGGGGAAGACCCCATCAACCCTCTCATCCGTGGGTATGCGGTCACCTTCATCCTCTCCGTCATAAGCCTTGCTGCTTGTACCTATCTCATGCTAGGTCAAGCCTGGTGGTGGTTCTTTGTCGCCGGCTTGATCGGTCTCCTCACCAGCGTGGCCTTTGTAGTTATCACAGAGTACTACACCGGCAACCGCTGGCGCCCGGTCAAGTTCATCGCTGAGCAATCCAGAACAGGAGCGGCGACGAATATCATCGCTGGATTGAGCATCTCTCTCGAGAACACCGCGGCGCCAGTGATCGTGATCTCCGTAGCGCTGATCGGCTCCTTTTGGGCTGGGGCGCAGGCCAGTGGGGTGCTAGGGATCAGTCCTACCGTGGGTGGCATCTATGGCACTGCGATCTCGACCATGGGCATGCTCATGACCTGTGCCTACATTCTCGCCATGGACACCTTTGGACCCATCGCCGACAACGCGGGAGGCATCGTCGAGATGTCGGGCGCTCCCGAGGAGATCCGCCGTGGGACGGACGCTCTGGATTCGGCAGGCAATACCACCAAGGCACTCACCAAGGGATACGCCATCGGCTCAGCAGCGCTGGCCGCATTTCTGCTCTTCTCAGCCTACCTGGACAAGGTGGAGTTGGTGAGGACGAAGATGCTGGAAGGCTTGGGGTACGCTCCTGACGTAGTAGCGGAGATGGTGGCCGCTTCACAGGTGGTGAACCTCTCAAAGGTTGAGGTTTTCGTGGGGGCCCTCATTGGCGCCATGCTCATCTTCTTCTTCAGTTCCTTCGCCATCCGTGCCGTAGGCCGCACCGCGGGTGAGATGATCGAAGAGGTGCGGCGGCAGTTCCGTGAGGACCCAGGCATCATGGCTGGCACATCCCGACCTGACTACGCTCGCGCTGTGGACATCAGCACTCGAGCAGCACTGAAGGAGATGATCGCTCCAGGGGTGTTGGCGGTGGCCACGCCCATCATCGTGGGCATCGTATTGCGAGCTGAGGCGGAAGCAGCTTTTCTGATGGTAGGTACCATATGCGGCGTCCTCTTGGCCACAGTGATGAACAACGGCGGCGCCGCGTGGGACAATGCCAAGAAGTCCATCGAGGCAGGGCTCCTCAAAGATGCGGACGGGAACGTGATTGCCAAGGGTAGTGCAACGCACGCTGCCGCCGTGGTGGGAGACACGGTTGGAGACCCACTGAAAGATACCGCCGGGCCGTCGGTGCACGTGCTCATCAAGCTGCTGTCCACCATCACCTTGGTGCTCGCACCACTGTTCATCAGCTTGTAGCTACTGCTCGATCGTTGGGATCAGGCTAGGATAGCCCCTTTTCAGCGAAATCTCACTGAGATGGGGCTATCTTTCTTTCTGCCTGCGCTCAAGAGAGATGTTGACACGACATTGAAAACCGCTATAATTGAGATGTATTCTACTGCTGGAGAGGAACGATGGATCAACCCAGACACACCAAGAGCAAGGGCTGTCGCGCCCTCAGTCTCGTTGTGATAGCGTCGGTCATAATGAGCCTGTGCAGTGTGATGGGGGTCGCTTCGGGCTATCTCTTCTACCAACTCATCGAGATCCCCTACTTCTACAACATGTATCGCACTTTCGTTCAACCCCTCGAGGCCAGCGGTCTGCTGCCCACGGTAGGGCCCCGATTCGAAAACGTACCCGCAGAGCAGGCTACCGCACTGGCCCTGGGGGGCAACCCACACTTCAACATCCTCCTGGTGGGGCTGGACCAGCGCTGGCAGGTTCAGCACAGGTCCTTCCGAACAGATACGATCATGATCGCGTCTCTCAACCCCGAGACCGACGAAACATTGCTTTTTTCGATCCCCCGCGACCTGTATGTAGATGTGCCTGAACATGGCAAGCGGCGTATCAACATCGCCCATGTGCTCGGCGAGACGCAAGGCTATCCGGGTGGGGGTCCAGCTCTGCTAATGGATACGATACGGCATAACTTCGGCATACCTCTCCACGGTTATGTCATGATCAGTTTTCAGGGCTTCAGAGAGACAGTTGACCTCCTGGGCGGGGTGGACATCTATGTCGAGAAGGAGATATGGGACGACAAATACCCCGATGACAGAGGCCGTGAGATAAGCATTCACATACCTGCGGGGCAGCAACACATGGATAGTGAGACTCTGCTGCGGTATTGTCGCTCCAGACACGGCAGCGACGATTTCGACCGCATGACCAGGCAGCAGAAGGCCCTGCTGGCCCTAGGCAGAAAGTTCCTGACCCTGGAGATGTTGCCTCGTCTCCCTGAGTTGCTTCAGACGATGAGCCAGACCTTCCACACCGATCTGCGCCCTGATCAGATCATCTACTTTGCGCAGCTCGCCAGCAGGGTTAATCCAGACGAGATACAGATGGTGGTGATTGACCGTTCCTTGCTCGATCCGTCGCAACGGCAGCCAGGCGACGAACCCAGCCTCCTCTATCCGGATTGGGACAAGATTCACGCCCTCGTCAGTGAGCTCTTCTACCAATAGGCCCAGGTTGGAACTTCACATACTTCGTTCACAATCTTCTCCACGCAGTCGAGGAACATCAGGAGAGATCATGAGCACTTCCTACGTCTACGATCCTCTGTACTTGGAGCACAACCGGCCAGGCCATGTGGAACGTCGAGAACGGCTCGAGAAAACCGTGCATGTTCTCCAGGAAAGAGGTTTGCTCGACAGACTGGTCAAGGTCGGTGCCACGCCGGTGGCCATGGACTGTCTGCTGGAAGTCCATCTCCAGCAGTACGTCGAGCAGGCCAAACAGGTCTCCGAGGGAGGTGGAGGTAATCTGGACCCTGATACTTATGTCAACAAGCGCACATACGAGGTGGCGCTCCTGGCGGCAGGCGGCCTGCTGAACCTTCTCGAGGCCATCTTGGAAGGTCAGGCCGAGAACGGTTTTGCCTTGGTGCGGCCCCCTGGCCACCACGCGCTACCTGGTCGCGGCATGGGATTCTGCATCTTCAACAATATCGCCGTTGCCGCCAAGTACGCACTCAAGAAAAAGGGGCTCTCCCGCATCCTTATCGTCGACTTCGACCTTCATCACGGGAACAGCACGAATGACATCTTCTACGATACCGACAATGTGCTGTACTTTTCCACGCATCAGTATCCGTTCTATCCAGGTACCGGCCATTGGGATAACATCGGCACCGGAGTGGGAGAGGGCTTCACGGTCAACGTTCCTTTGCCTGCCGGCGTAGGCGATGACGGCTATGCCCGCATCTTTGATGAGCTACTATATCCAATTGCAGAGCGCTATTGCCCAGAATTGATCCTCGTCTCCGCGGGCTATGATGCACACTGGGCTGATCCTCTGGGGATGATGCAGCTATCCGCAACGGGGTATTCCTACCTCGCACGTACGTTGCGACAAATGGCGGAGGAGTTATGCCGCGGCCGTCTCGCATTCACGCTGGAAGGCGGCTACGATCTCGGCGCCCTGGCCTATTCCATTGCCGCCACCTTGCAAAGCCTGCTGGGCGATGAGGAGATCGCTGATCCTTTGGGACCATCGCCACGCCCTAGTGCTCAGGTTGACGACATAATACTCCACCTCAAAGGGATACATCGTCTAGTCTAGCTGTACGGCTGAAGTTGCGGTGATGCCCCCACACCGCGACACCTTGATAGCGAGGCCTCGGTGACGAGTGTTGCTCTTGGCGAGAGTGCACCTCGGACCGTCTTATCTCTGCAGCCCAAGGCTGGGCCAGAAGTCATATTGACATTTCGTGCGAAAGAGAGCATAATATTGATGAGTGGAACCCCGCTTCCATAGTGTTGCCGGAGGACGGACCATGGCCGAGATAACCCTGCGTGACTACTGCGAGGATGCAAAGGAGCTTGTCAGGGCTGACTCGTACGACCAAGCCATCGCCATCTGCCGCCACATCTTGAGGCACTACCCCAAGCATATTATGTCCTACCGCCTCATGGGTGAAGCCTGCCTGGAAAAAGGGGACTATGTTGAGGCAGCCAATCTCTTCAAGAGGGTCTTGAGCGCCGATTTGGAAGATGTCATCGTCTATGTTGGGCTGGGCATTATCTTCGATGAGCAGGGCGCCATGGAGGAAGCCATCTGGCAGCTTGAGCGAGCCTTTGAACTGACTCCCGGCAACGCTGAGATTCGCGGTGAACTCCAGAGGCTGTACAAAGAGCGTGATGGAGCTGTCCCTCCCAAGTTGAAGCTGACGCCCGCTGCTTTGGGTCGCTTGTATCTGAGAGAGGGGCTACACCAACGGGCCATAGACGAATTCAGGGGCGTACTGGAAGAGGATCCAGACCGAGCAGACATCCAGGTCACGTTGGCTGACGCGCTGTGGCAAAGCGACCAACGAAGAGAAGCCGCAAAGGTCTGCGAGGAAATCCTGGAGAAGTTCCCCAACTCCCTGAAGGCTAATCTGATCTTGGGCGAAATCCTGCTGAATAGCGACCGTGAGGAACAGAGTCGTGCCTTACTCCGAAGCGCTCAGGACATGGATCCAGAGAACATCGTAGCTCAAGAGCTGTTCCGCGATCAGTCGCCCCTTCCCTTGGAGCACATTCACGTGCCCAGATTGGAGGAAGCAGAGCTAGAGAGCGAAGTAGCAGGTATTAGTCCCGAGGTCCCTGCCCCAGTCGCCAGGAGCGAAGCGGAGGAAAAGGCCCCTCCGCTGATTCCGGAGGCAGAGCTGGAGGAAGCGATGCCCGACTGGCTGCGGGAGCTCCAAGAAGGAGAGAGGGAGACCACCGCAGAGGGAGATCAGGGCCCAACTCAAGCAGAGGAGATGCCCGATTGGCTCCGTGAGCTCGAGAGGGAAACGCCCGAGCTGCCAGAATCCGCGACGGATTCCAGTGAGAAGCCCCCGATGGCCAAGAAGGAGATGCCGGCCTGGCTTCACGACTTCAACGGGGCACGCGGGGCTACCGAGGAGACCTCTGCTCCCCTCGCCGCAGAAGAGGAACTAGCGCAAGAGGGTTTGCAAGGCGAACCTTCAGTCGTGGCCACCCAGCGAGAGGAGTTCTCAGCGATTGGTGACGAGGAGGTGGAAATCAGCGAGGAGACCCTGGCTGGCCTTGAGGAGACCATGCCCGATGAATCGGCATACGTCGACGAGACCATGACGTGGGCGGAGCGATCGAAAGCTCTGAGGGCCGAAGAGGGACCTGCACAGGAGGCCGCTGAGGAAGGTACAGTTCCTGCTGAGGAAGTCCCGGATTGGCTGGATGAATTGAGCGCGGAGGCTACAGAAGAGGAGACCCCAGATTGGCTTCAGACCTCGAGGGCAGAGACGGACGAGTCTGTCCCATCCGAGGAGGAAGTCACTCTTGAGGCGGAGGACATACCACCATGGTTAGGCGAACTGAAAGGAGAGCCTGGTCAAGCTGACGTCACGGGCCTCGGTGACGGGATCGCAGATCTCTCTGAAGAAGTTGCAGCAGAGGAGGAACAGCAAATGATGGAGCCGTCGTTGGAGGAAACAGAGAGAGAGTCTCCAGTGGCTGCAACTCCACAGGAAGAACCTCCCACCATCGAGGAAGAGGAAGTGGAGATAAGTGAGGAGACACTGGCTCGCCTGCACGAGACTATGCCTGACGAATCGGCTTCCATCGAGGAGATAATGGCCTGGATGGAGCGATCGAAGGCCTTGATAGCTGACGAGGCAGGGCTAGAAGAGGTCGCTGGGGGGAAGGTGGAAGGTCCCTCGGAGGAGATCCAACCGGCACCGCCATCTTCCGATGAGGAAGAGGTACCCACGTGGCTGCGCGAACTGAAACCTGAGGCCGCGAAAGAGGAACTGGAAGCTGCGTTGGACAAAGCTGAAGCTCCCGTCGGCGAGGCAGCAGTGCCTACCCCGGAAGAAGAGATCCCGACCTGGCTGCGGAAACTGAGGCCCGAGGCCGCGGAGGAGGAGACAGAGCCTCCCGTCCAGGAAGCTGAGGCTGCTGTTGGCGAGGCAGTAGTTCCTCCCAAGGAAGAAGAAGTGCCGTCCTGGCTCCTGGATCTCAGGGCTGAGGCCGCCGAGGAGAAGGTGGAGCTTCCCTCGGAAGAAGTCGGACCTGCGATCGAAAAAGCAGCGGAGGCTGTCCAGGAGGAAGAGGCACCTACGTGGCTCAGGGATCTGAGGACTGAGGCTGAGGAAGAAGAGCCAGCCGCCGTTCCAGAGGAAGCTGCCGCTCCTGCGGAGGAAGCCGCGATGCCCATCCCGGAAGAGGAGATGCCATCTTGGCTACGAGAACTCAGGGCGGAAGCTGCCAGAGAAGAGGTGGAGACCGCTCCAAAGGAAGCTGAGGCTCCCATAGAAGAAGTGGCAAGGACCGTCGAGGAAGGAGAGATACCGACCTGGCTCCGGGACTTGGGACCTGAGGCCAAGGAAGAGGTCCTCGCTCCATCTGAGGAAGCCGAGGCTCTCCCTGCGGAAGCAGCGGTGCCCATTTCGGAAGAGGAGATGCCCTCTTGG
>Ga0209986_10004849_pt1 | contig 11317 bp, 15 predicted proteins | sample BlataG_FD_183168 | JGI IMG/M metagenome (GOLD analysis project Ga0209986, IMG submission 183168) | Deep subsurface microbial communities from Black Sea to uncover new lineages of life (NeLLi) - Black_00105 metaG (SPAdes) (version 2) | ecosystem: Environmental > Aquatic > Marine > Oceanic >...
CCTTTTTATTCGCAATGTCCGGTAGTTGCCACGGCCGACCCCAATAACCAATGATATTCCGTTGGTCATTACCAGTCCTTCAACCCCAGATCGATGATATGGATGGATAGGTTATGACAATCGGTGAATCCGTCTAGCTTGCGCTGGAAGACTTTAGACGCACCGGGCGGGATCTGATCTGGGTACGTGGCACGTATCCCGCGAACCGTCTTCCCTTCCCTGATGCAGGCGATACGGATGCCGATGCCCGTGACGGTTTTGTCACCCCGGTTCAGTAACCTGCCGACGACCGCAGTCACGCCCGATGAATCTGTGGACCAGTCCACGTCTTCAATGACAACGTTTTTTTTATAGGCCTCTTTCACGGCCTTGCCTTTTTCATAGGCGATGTACTCCAGCATCACCAGCAAGACCCGTTTGTCGTCGCCAAGATATTCATGGGCCAATCTTACCGCCTCGTCGTGTTCGCCGGCCCGCACCTTCTCTTTTATTTCTTCCTGCTTATCTTCATCCGCCGCGCATCCTGTCAACAGGACGAAGAGAATGAGCCATACCGCACTTCTTAAAAGATAGGGGATAGATCTCGACATGGGGCAAATGGCATCCACCTGCTTTGGTTCGAAGCGGTGCAAAAAGTGTGGCTTGGGAGCAACAGGTGTCAGACCTACACTATTGACAGTTTTGTAAAATGTGTAGGTCTGACACCATTCCTTCCCTCTCGATTGAATTTCACGTACCTTTGTGATATTTAAGACAAAACTGCAGAACTGCCGGTGATCGAACGGCAAGACCTTTTCACTTTTGGCCTTTGCCTACCGCTCCACAGAATCTTGTATAAGAAGAGGGACGTCCGTAAACAAGTAAGTAAAAAGCGAGGGGCGGTGAGTTAGTTACTTATTTACGGACGTCCCTATTGTTACTCCAGGTGTCAAAAGTAAAGAGCGTCCCGCTTTTTCTTAGCGATCATTCACCTTTAACGGTGCCGCTCCGACATCCCCCGCTAGGGTTTATCTTTTTTCTTGTCCTGCTTCGCCTTCCGCTTCTCCTTGATCGATTTGGTAGGCTTCTTTTTGATATCCTTCTTGGTGTCCCTTTCTTTTCCCATGGATTCCTCCTGAACGAAGCAGTTGATAAAAATCCATTTTTTAACAAATAAAAATAACATAGTGCCCAAAATGGGTCAATCGAAGATAGATACCTGGGAGGCCCAGTAGCGGGAGGATGAAACGGGGACGGGGAGAATCGGAGAGGGGGGTGTTCTTGTGCCGCGATTCACCGGCTCTTCGTTTCGTTGTTCTTCTCCGTGCTCTGTGGGCTCTGCGAGAGATGTTTTTCCTCTCGCCCGTTCACTGCGCTCACTCGAGCACACAGAGAGACAAACATTGGGTGGCCCAGCCCACCCTACCGGTCTTTCTTTTTCACCATTCACCATTCACTATTCACTGTTCATCATTTACCAGCCGAAGGCGCCTAAATCACCTTGCCGGTTAGCCAGGAGGGAAGAATTAGGGAGCAATAGGTGTCAGACCTACACTATTGACAGTTTTGTAAAATGTGTAGGTCTGACACCATTCCTTCCCTCTCGATTGAATTTCACGTACCTTTGTGATATTTAAGACAAAACTGCAGAACTGCCGGTGATCGAACGGCAAGACCTTTTCACTTTTGGCCTTTGCCTACCGCTCCACAGAATCTTGTATAAGAAGAGGGACGTCCGTAAACAAGTAAGTAAAAAGCGAGGGGCGGTGAGTTAGTTACTTATTTACGGACGTCCCTATGGTTACTCACCGTGCCGTGGTCTTCTAGAAGGGTTGCCAAAGTCATCCATATGCCTTTTTTCGCCGTGATGAAACCGTCCGGTCACCGCCTGCCCCACGGCCGGGATCCCATGGTCGGGCAAACACGGGGCGTGGCCCGGGGTAACGGGACATCCCCCTTCCCGGCGGGCCTATTCTTCTCCCTGCTCCATCTTCTTGAGCAACGCTGTGATCCTGGGCCACGCCTTGGGGAGTTGATTGAAGATGACCTGCAGCCGACGCTCTTGACCAACAGGCTTGGCGATGCGGCCCCAGAGGGTCTCGCCCGGTTTTACGTCCCGGGTGACGCCGGTGCCTGCAGCGAGGATAGCTCCGTCGCCGATGCTCACGTTGTCCACCATGCGCACATCGGCGCCCATGATCACCCCCTTGCCCACCCGACAGCCTCCGCCCATCCGGGTATAGGCAACGAGCAACGATTGATCGCCGATCATGCAATTGTGGGCAATGTGACAGTGATTGTCGATCTTCACGCCATTTCCGATGACGGTACTGTCCACGGTCGCCCGGTCGATCGTTGTCATGGCGCCGATCTCCACGTCGTCTCCGATGATCACGTTGCCCACCTGCGGCACCTTGATGTGCCGTCCCTCATGCTGCACGTAGCCATAGCCGTCTGCGCCGATCACCGCGCCGCAGTGAATGATGACACGCTTGCCGATAGGGCGGTGGCGTTACTCTTCCGTGCCTTGTCGAAATAGCGTTTATCTTGGGCAAATGAAATATCTCCTTCTCCAGCAGCCTCCAGGCTGGCCACCCCGGTGATAACCGCTTCGGCATCCCCGTGCACTTGGCCGCCGACAAGCTCTGCGATCTGTGCGAGTGTGTAGTGCATATATCCCTCCGAATTCGAGGCGGTGGGTGCGCAGTCGTACGAATGGTCTTCAAGTGCCCACCAACGAAGAAGATCCGGCAGAATCGGCGGACCCGTAGGGCCAAAAAACGAAGAGAAAAACAGGTTGGTATACACAGCGGCCTATTCGGCCCTCAGGGCCTCTATGGGATTCAGGTTGGCGGCCCGTCTTGCCGGAAGCACGCCCGCCACGAGCCCTATGAGGGCCGCCAGGACCTCGGCCAGGGCCACGTAGGACCATGGCGTGTGGGTGGGAAGGGCCGGGACCGCGGCCCCCAGCAGCCACGCCCCCGCGCTGCCGATGAGCAGGCCGGCCAGGCCCCCGATGCTGGCCAGTACGATGGCCTCTCCGATGAACAGAATCAGGATCTGTCTTCGGTCCGCGCCAATGGCCCGAAGCAGCCCGATCTCTGCGGTTCTCTCGTTGACGGCGATGGTCATAATGGTGAGAATCCCAACACCGCCGACAACCAGAGAAATACCCCCCAATGCGCCTACCGCCAGGGTGAGTATGTTGAGCACCGACCCGAGCACGTCCAGCATCTGTTCCTGGGTGGTGATGGTGAAATCCTGTGTCCCGTGACGGGCAATGAGCAATTGCTTTACTCTCTTTGCGATTTCTTCCCCGCTGGAGCCTGCCGAATAGACCAGGTCTATTTCCATAAGGCTTTCCCGGTCGAACATGCCCAGAGCTCGAGCGACCGGGATGTAAACGGCGTCATCCAGATCAAAGCCGAGCATCTGCCCCTTGGATTCCATCATACCGATGACAAGGTAGCGCTCTCCGCCGATGCGTACCTTCTGGCCAAGGGGATTTCCGGCCCCGAAAAGCTCATGGCGCACCTTGCTGCCCAGCACCGCAAAGGGGCGGGCCGCTCTGGGATCATCCTCGGGAAGGAAGCGACCCATGCCCACGTTCATCTGCCACACTGCCGGCACCTGGGAGCCTACGCCGAAAATGTAGGTCCGCCTGCTCCGTTTGCGGAACTCGGCAGAGGCATTGCCCTGGACAAAGGGGACGACTCCGAGGACATTCGGGATCCGCTCCATGGCCAGGGCATCGTCCATGCTCAATGGCCGCACATTGCTGATAAGGGCTCCCGATATGCCGGTGGTGGTTGTCTTGCCCGGATTGACCGCTATCAGATTGGTGCCGAACTGGGTGAACTCAGAAAGGACGAACAGGTGTACGCCCTTACCCAGAGAGGTGAGCAGGACCACCGAGGCAATGCCCACGGCAATGCCAAGGGCGGTGAGAAAGCTTCGCATCCGCTGGCGGGACAAGGCATTGAGGGCAAACTTTATGGAGTCGTTGATAAGCATAATCTATGTGCAATATTGGACCAGCTCACCTTCGAGACAAGGCCGCAACCGGGTCCAGCTTTGCCGCCCGTCGTGCCGGCAGGACCCCGAAGACCAGGCCGGTTACGAGTGCCACACCGGCCGCCGCCCACAGGGACCAGGCAGGCACATTGATGGGAAAGGCCGGAAAGGTGCGCGCCAGCGCCCAGGTCCCCAAAAACGCCAGGACCAGCCCAAAGGCGGCGCCGGCAAGGGAAAGAACGGCCGCTTCCGTTAGAAACAGGCGAAGGATCTGGCCAGCCGGTGCGCCGACGGCCTTCAGCAAGCCGATCTCGGCCGTACGCTGGGAAACAGCGATGAGCATGACGTTCATAATCAGGATCCCGGCCACGGCCAGGCTGATTGCGGCGATGCCGGCCACACTCAGGGTCAGGACGGTGAAAATGCGGTCGAACGTGGCAAGGACGGCGTCCTGGGTAATGACCGTCACATCGTCTTCGCCCTCGTGTCTTTCACGGATGATGTCCACAATGGCGTTCTTTGCCTTGGGAATGGCCTCCCGGCCGTTGGCCTGCACCAGGATTCGGAAAAGCGCCGACGTGTTGAACAGGGCCTGGGCCGAGGCCACCGGAACGATCACCACATCGCCCATGTCCAGACCCAAGGACTGCCCCTTTTTGGCCAGCACACCGATCACCCTGAAGCGACGATCCCCGATGCGTGCCCACTGGCCCAGGGGAGAGGTGTTTCCGAAAAGCTCCTTTTTCAACTTATACCCCATCACGCACACGGCCGCCCCCCGGGTCGGATCCCCTGCAGGGAGAAACCTGCCCTGGGCCATGGACAGGTCACGAATCTCAAACAGATCAGGCGTGGAGCCCAGAATGGAAACCTCCCGATCTCGATGTCCCCAGGAAACGGGCGCCGAACCCACGGTGATGGGCGCCACGCGACGAACGGACGCGCTTCGAACCAGCGACAGGGCGTCTTCCAACGTGAGATCGCGGGGCGTATTCCCCAATAGCGGTGGCGGCCCCCCGGTGGTTTCGGACCGGCCCGGCAGGACAATCAACAGGTGGGTGCCGAGGGAGGAAAACTCCTTAATGACATACCGGCGCGCCCCTTCCCCCAGGGCGGTGAGAAGAATGACCGATGCCACGCCGATAGCCATGGCAACAATGATCAGAAGGGTCCGGACCGGGTAGCCCGTGAGGGCCCGAATGCCAAACCGGATGATGTCCGTGGCGTTCATTGTCTATGCCTCGCCCTTTACGCTTTGCCAAGGTCTTCCACGATACTGCCGTCCACCATCTCGATCCTCCGGGATGCCCGGCCCCCCAGCGCAGGATCATGGGTTACCAGAATCAGCGTCATCCCTTTTCCGTTCAGGTCTTCCAGGATGCCTATGACATCATCGCCCGATGCGCGGTCCAGATTGCCCGTCGGTTCGTCGGCGAGGATGACGCCCGGTTGCATGATGGTGGCACGGGCAATGGCGACCCGCTGACGCTGCCCTCCGGACAACTGGTCCGGCCGGTGCCTTGCCCTATCGCTCAAACCAAGGGCGGACAAGGCCGCCTGAACGCGGGATCGGCGTTCATCCGGATCAACGCCGGCCAGAATGAGCGGCAGTTCAACGTTTTCGGCAGCGCTGAGACGGGGAATGAGATGAAAAAACTGGAACACAAAACCGATCTTGTGGCGCCGCACAGCGGCCTGTTCGTCATCCGTCAAATCGGTGGTGTCCACGTCGTCCAGGCGATAGACGCCCTTGTCGGCTCCGTCCAGCAGGCCGACGATATTGAGCAGGGTCGATTTTCCCGAGCCCGACGGCCCCATGATGGTCACGTACTCTCCCCGGTCGACCGTCATGCTGACATTCCTGAGGGCGTGAACGGATTCGTCTCCCACTTGGAATACCCGCTCGATGCCGGCCAAGTAGATCATGGCGCCTCTTCCACCACGACGACCTGAACCCCGTCCTTCACGCCCGCCTGGTCCACATTCACGACTACCATCTCATGGGGTTGGAGGCCCAAGAGCACCTCCGTATAGCTCCAGTTTGAGATGCCGCTTTCAAAGACCCGTTCAGTAATCATCTTCTTGTCCGGCAGATACACAAACACGCGTTTTCCGTCCAGCACGGCCTCCGTGGGCAGGCGAAGGGCGTCGCGGTGCACGTCCAGGATGATCTCCACGTCGGCGCTGTAGCCGGCCAGCAGCTGCTGGAAGTCCTCGGGGTTTACAAAGACCACTTCCACATCCACCGTGCGGGCCTGCTTTTCCCGGTCCAGGACGTACGGTGCAATCCGGCGAACCTTGCCGGCGAAATGCCGGTCGCCAAAGGCATCCAGACTCACACGGGCGATCATGCCGGGGACGATCTCTGGGGCGTCCACCTCGTCAATGGGGGCGGTTACATAGAAGCAGGCATCGTCGATCAGGTCCACAGCCGGGGGCGTTGCAATACCTGGAGGAGACGGTGTGAGGTATTCGTTCAACTCCCCGTTGATTTCCGCCACCACACCGGCAAACGGGGCCTTCAGACGGGTGCGGGCAAGGTTTGCCCCCACAACCTCAAGGCGGGCTTTGCTCATCAGGGCCGATGCCTTGGCCGCCTTGCAGCCCGCCGCCAGGGCCTTGGCCTCGGTGACCGCCCGGTCCGTCTTTTCCTCCGAAGCCGCCCCGGTGCGCCGAAGCTTCACCAGGCGGTCGGCTTCCCGCTGGGCCACCTGTGCCGTCAAACACGCGGCCTTTGCCTGGGCGTCCGCAACCTCGGCCGCCTTTTGTGCAAGTTTGGTCTCTGCCACCAGGTCGTCGTTCCAAAGTTCGAGCAGGAGCTGCCCGGCCTCGACCCTGTCGCCTTCATGGATGGGCAGCTTTGCAATCTGGCCGCCCACACTGGGTGAGAGCTTTGCCTGGCGGCAGGCCTTGACGGTTCCGGCCCGGGTGTTAGCCACCGTGCGTTCCACTTTTCCACGCTCCACAGGCCTTATCAGGACTTTCACGGGCTCCGGCCTCGTTTTACGCCATATAAGAAATCCTGCTGCCAAGACAATGAGGACCAAAACGGCCCAGCGTAGGTATCCGCGGTTCATCGAGTCACCCTTTACAACATGTCAGAAATCGATTCTGCGTCACCGGCATCCGCAAAGCCTCTCCACTATCCGAAAGAAACCTAGGGGTCATATCTCAATGGGGCCTCTTTGGGCCTCGTCGGGCCTCTTTGGGGTCGGACCAAGCTATCCTATAGAATTTTCGGCCTCTTTGGGGTCGGACCAAGCTATCCTATAGAATTTTCTACAAATTCATTCCAAAAATAGGCATTTTCTGGCCTTAGAAGGCCCATTTTACCCCCAAAATGAGTTTTGTAAGTACCTTCGGGTTCCTTGAGTTCATACGCATCTGCTGCCTCAACGACTCCCCTTCCAATTGCTCGAGCACCTAACTTTTCTTTGATCTTCTCAACGAACGACTTGGTGCCGACAGCGATACTCTCTGACCACTTGGTTTCTCGAACATGGTCATCCCGTCCCAGCCTTTCTTCCATCCACCCCTTGTAGGTTTCACTGAAATTTTCGGTGCTCTCAATTCCCAACAAAGATATCAGCCGCTGTCTGTCGATCAGCGCGTATCTTTGTGGCGGACTTTGTATTTCATTGTATCCACAAAAAGGCCATTCCGAAGGATGCTGAACTACTCCGGTGCGAACCATGTTCAGATCGATATAGACCATGCATTGAACCAAATGCGTACCCTCTTGTACTGCCGTGGCATGGTACCGATCCTCCCAGAACGCGCCCTTTCTATTCTTTCTTTGATTGTACTCTTGCGCGGTCCTTCCTGCCACCAACTGCATGGTTTTGGGCAATACCTCACTTTCGTGCTCATCTTGTAGAAGGAGGTGGATGTGATTTGAAGTGACTGCGTAGTTGAGGATCCGTGTCCCGTAGCGCTTTTTTGCTTCAAATAACCACATCAGCCACCGCTGCCGATCCTTAGCAAACTTCAGCAAGAACTCCTGTTTATGGCAGCGATGTGTAATATGCCACACTTGCTCCGGTATGAAATGTCGGTTCGCTCTTGCCATTTTTCTTTGCCAAAACCTTAGAACCCCTTTTTTGACTATGAAAAAAGGTTCTAAGCCCTCAAAACCCACTACCAATCATTACTTTATAACGCATTTACTACGAGTTAGCTTGGTCCGACCCCAATGGCAATGGGGTACCCTGTTTTTCATTTTTCTTGTCCAGTACCTCGATAGGGTAATTGACATCGCATATGCCCACCTTGTCGATGTCCATGTTGTTGAGGCCTGGTTGATTTTGCACGTCAATCATCGATCAGATTTCCGGTCACTGTTCAATGTAAATTGTCGGATCAGGAACTCCAGCTTCTTGGAATCCTTTCTTTCTAAGAAGGCAGCTGTCACATTGGCCACAGGCTTTACCGTCTGGCGATGGATCGTAGCAACTATGGGTCATGCCATAATCAATACCGAGTTCCGTGCCTTTCTGAATAATTTGGGCCTTGGTCATGTGGATAAGAGGGGTTCTAATACTAATCCTGGCCATTTTTTCCACACCCGCCTTTGTAGCCAGATTCGCCATGCGCTCGAAAGCTTCAATGTACTCAGGGCGACAATCAGGATATCCACTGTAATCGATAGCGTTCACCCCTATGAAAATATCCGACGCCCCAAGCACCTCTGCCCATGCCAAGGCATATGATAAAAATATGGTATTTCGCGCCGGAACATAGGTTGCCGGAATCTCCTTCGACATCTCCTTTTCACTCCTGGCCTTTGGCACATCAATGTCATCTGTAAGGGCTGAACCACCTAGCTTTCCGAGATCAACATCAACAACCAGGTGCTGTTTCGTACCCAGTTGATCTGAGACTTTCTTGGCAGCCTCCAACTCTGCTGCATGACGCTGTCCATAACGAAAACTCAGACTATAGACTTCGTAACCTTCGTGCTTTGCGATCGCCATTGCGGTGGTAGAATCAAGCCCTCCGCTGGAAAGGACTATGGCCTTCTTCTTGTCACTCATTGAACAATAACTCCTCAGACTCCCCTCTGGTTAGGGGACCAGATAAACTTGTGGAGTTGAAGATGAAGTCTCACGTACAGACGATCTTTCAAGATCCACTCTGCCACCGTCTTTGGCTCAATCTTGCCAAAAACAGGTGAAAGGTGAACCGGACGTTTTCTGCAAAAGCCGGATGACAGACTTCCCAGCATCTCCTTGGCAAATTTATAGTCCTCGCGATTTGCGATGACAAATTTGACCTCATCATGGTCTGTCAACCTGTTCAGGTTTTCCAGATCATTCTGTGCGGACTCTCCGCTTGAAGGGCACTTAATGTCCACAATTTTCACGCAATGGGCATCGATCTGACTGATGTCTTGACTGCCGTTTGTTTCCACCAAGACACTGTATCCGCCCGCTAGCAGACGATTGACCAGAATTGGTGTCTCTTGTTGAATCAAAGGTTCGCCACCTGTGATTTCAACTAGGGAACACTGATAAGACGCGATTCGGTCTAAAATATCGTCGATCTCCAGTTCCTCGCCCTCATCGTAGGCATACTGCGTATCACAGTAGGAACATCTGAGATTACATCCGGTCAGCCTGACAAAAACACAACGACGGCCAGCATAGGTGGATTCACCCTGAATGCTATGGAAGATCTCGTTAACCTTCAGAGTCACACCTACTCCTCCCAATAGAAAGCGCCGGCCCCAGGGGTTTCACATACTTTGACCTTAGACACTTGCACGGAGTCAGTGTTCAACTTCCCCCCCAACTCATGATACAGGAACTTTGCAATATTCTCGGATGTGGGATTCACGTCTTTAAATGCCGGCAAATCGTTAAGATTGAAATGGTCAAGACTTTCGAGGACATCCGTGACTCCCCGCTTTATCTCCCTGAAATCGATGCCGATTCCGATCCCATCTAACTCTCTGCACTTCGCAAAAACCTCGATGATCCAGTTGTGCCCATGTACCCGAGAACAATCGCCCTGGTAACCTTTCAGAGAATGCGCGGCAGAAAAATGGGTTTTTACGTATACTTCAAAGACGCCAGGCATATGTCCTCCAAGATGATTTATTGTTTGTGGCCATCAAAAAATGTTGCTGGTTGACATTGTCCAAATATCAAAGGCTTATACACTTTGAATGTCAAATTTTTTGCGGGATTATAGGGATTATAGGGACGCTGGTTAAAAACCAAATATCTCAATCGGTCAATTCAAAAGCATCCACCCAGGCAGCAGCCGCACCTCTTTCCTCGGAGGACCCGAAATCAGTTCAACTTATTTTCTTATCAGCGTCCCGCTTTCTATCGTCCCGCTTTCCTGCTCAGCCTCCCTTTTTATTCGCAATGTCCGGTAGTTGCCACGGCCGACCCCAATAACCAATGATATTCCGTTGGTCATTACCAGTCCTTCAACCCCAGATCGATGATATGGATGGATAGGTTATGACAATCGGTGAATCCGTCTAGCTTGCGCTGGAAGACTTTAGACGCACCGGGCGGGATCTGATCTGGGTACGTGGCACGTATCCCGCGAACCGTCTTCCCTTCCCTGATGCAGGCGATACGGATGCCGATGCCCGTGACGGTTTTGTCACCCCGGTTCAGTAACCTGCCGACGACCGCAGTCACGCCCGATGAATCTGTGGACCAGTCCACGTCTTCAATGACAACGTTTTTTTTATAGGCCTCTTTCACGGCCTTGCCTTTTTCATAGGCGATGTACTCCAGCATCACCAGCAAGACCCGTTTGTCGTCACCAAGATATTCATGGGCCAATCTTACCGCCTCGTCGTGTTCGCCGGCCCGCACCTTCTCTTTTATTTCTTCCTGCTTATCTTCATCCGCCGCGCATCCTGTCAACAGGACGAAGAGAATGAACCATACCGCACTTTTTAAAAAATAGGGGGTAGATCTCGACATGGGGCAAATGGCATCCACCTGCTTTGGTCCGAAGCGGTGCAAAAAGTGTGGCTTGAGAGCAACAGGTGTCAGACCTACACTATTGACAGTTTTGTAAAATGTGTAGGTCTGACAGCATTCCCTCTTTTAGGCTCCCCCATTTGTCAAGATTAAAGATTTGACCCCCAAAGCCCTGCGTTTTCAGACCGTTAGCTTGGTCCGACCCCAGACAAGCCAGACAAGCAGACACCAGGTACTTGCAAGTCACCCCCCTGCGTAGATCGCTGTCTAAACAGCTTTATGGCCTCCTCCTCTGTGACGTCGGACCAATGCCTGTAGGCGTCGGCTACAGCAAAGCTGATGCCGGATCGGATGTTAGCACAATAGATGCGATGTAC
>Ga0209986_10004850_pt1 | contig 11317 bp, 11 predicted proteins | sample BlataG_FD_183168 | JGI IMG/M metagenome (GOLD analysis project Ga0209986, IMG submission 183168) | Deep subsurface microbial communities from Black Sea to uncover new lineages of life (NeLLi) - Black_00105 metaG (SPAdes) (version 2) | ecosystem: Environmental > Aquatic > Marine > Oceanic >...
ACAGGGAGAAATGCTAAAGGAGTAAAAAATATTTCATTAGATCTTAAAAAAAATGACAAAGTTATTGCTATAAAAATGGGAAAATTAATGGATATTTTGATAGGCACAGAACAAGGACAAGTAATCCGACTCCCAGTGGATTCAATTAGAATAACTCATAGAAAAGCAAAAGGAGTTAGAGCCATAAAACTATATGAAGACGACTCTGTTGTTGCAATAGGTAAATGCGCAACATACATTGACGATAAGGAAGAAAAATGAAAAGATTAACTTTCTTTTTTTGTCTATTTTTTGAGATATGGAATAAGGCATATGAAGACTAGATCGTCTTCACTAAGATTCTCTATTCCATGTTTCTCAAATGGAGGGATGTACAACACATCTCCGCTCCCAACTACTTCTTCCTTACCAGAATCGTCGTAAAATCTTCCTTTTCCGCTTAAAATGTAAATCTCGTGGTCTTGGGGGTGTTTATGAAGTGGTACCATGGTATCTGGTCTAATTTCAAATCGCCTCATAGCGAAGTTTTGAGCTCCATCATCTTCTTTGTTAATTACCCACCTAACGTAAACGCTTTTAACTGGAGTGCCATCAGTTAACGTTGCTTCTTTGTTTTCTACTTCCCTATAATTTTTTTTAATCATAATTAGAAATAAATTTTTAATCTAAATAAAATAATATCATATATTAATTTCATATCAAATTCAAGGATTGCAATTTCATGAATACTGAATTTAATATTGGTTTTGATTATTCCCATAAAAACAAGTTAATAATAGAAGACCCCGGATTCAACGATTTTATTGAATTTCTATTTAATTCGGATTTAAAATTGGGAAAAATTGAAGCGGGAATTACTTACGAAAAATTATCTGCTTATAATATATTTATTATAGGTGTCCCAATTGCTGAATCTTATCTAACTCCGGAAGAAATTGAGGATTTATTGAAATACGTTAAAGATGGAGGGTCTCTTCTAATCATAAATGATAAAGGAGGAGACCACGAGAACAAAAATAATTTATCCGAGTTAACAAAACATTTTGGAATTAAATTCAACCACGATCAGTTATTTGATAACGAAAATTTCTCGAAAGATAATTCGCGTCCGATAATTAAAGAATTCAAAAAACACTTTATAACTCGAGATATCACTCAAATTATTCATTCTGTAGGTTGTACTTTAGAAATTGATAAATCAGTTGAAAGTGAAGATATTGACGTTAACGCGGTCGCACTATCCTCTGAAGAATCTGCTTGGCACAAGTATTTTGATGGAGAAGAATGGCTTGATGAACCTGTTAAAAGTCTACCAATAATCGCAATCGGACATTATGGCATGGGAAAAATTGTAGCCATAGGGAACTTGTCTCTTTTTTCTGGCTTCCACGATTTATACGGCATTCACGCTGCTGATAACTTTCAGTTAATTTCTAACATATTCTCTTGGCTTATGAATAAAGCTCATTCTCAAGAAGCGCAGTTATCGCAACCCATATACACGACTATTCCCATTGAACAAGATCTATTTTATTGGATAAAAGAAAAACTTGAGGAAGGACGATGGAGCACCGTAGAAGAAATCGTTAACTTTGCGCTTAGAGTCGTTAAATTTAGAATGAGAAAGCAAGACTCTCAAGAAGAATAGAAAAAAGATCAATTTTAGCTATATTAAATAATAGGTTCAAAATATGTTAAAAACTAATAAAGAAGAATTGTTGATAGGTCTATTGTCTGACACGCACATTCCTCAAAGAACTAAAGAAATTCCACAGGTAATTATTGATGATTTTAAGAAAAAGAATGTGGATTACGTATTTCATATGGGGGATTTCGTTTCGTATAAAGTTTATGAAGCTCTTATCGACATTTTTGGCGAAAAAAAAGTAATTGCGGTTCTCGGCAACATGGATTTTGACTCAAAACTAAAAGAAACGCTTCCTGAAAAAAAGGAATTTGAATTGTTCGGTCATAAAATATTAATGCTACATGGGATGGGCGGTCCAAATATAATCATTAAACGGTTAATTAAAAAATTAGACTTGCTTAATTCTTATTATAACATTGTAATTTTTGGCCATACTCATAGGCCAGTTAATGAGATACACCACGATATCTTATTTTTAAACCCAGGAACAACAACTCCTATCGATAATAAATTTACAGTAATTAGTTCATACGGTTATTTGAGAATTTCAAAAGAGAAGGTAGAACCTAAAATTAAATATTTATAAAATATTTAAAATACGAAGAATTAGAACATAAAACTGATAAAATCCTGACTGATAAAGTGAACGAGTAGAGCTTAAGAGTAATATTAAAAATTAGACTTAAAAAATTTTAAAATTAAGGACTGATTATGGGCTTTCCATAGCTTTGCCACTCAATTTTTTGTAGTGGTTAAGCACAGCTTGTCTGGCTCCATATACAAATGCTCTTTTTACGTTAACTCCCGTAATAGCGATAGTTTCGTAAATCAAGGTGTGATCCATCTTGGCGGTATCTAAAACCTGTCTAATTTTTGATATCTCGACGATGTCTTCAAGATCTCTCTTATTGGCTAACACTACCATAGGTACTTCTGGTGGGTCAAATGGGGCGGATGGAATTAATTTATCCCCGTAAAACTTCAATAGTTCTTTTAATGACCATATATTCTCTCCCCATTGGTCAATTAGGGAATCAAAAGTGAAGATCACGGCATCGGTGCCCTTTAAAACGGTTTGGCGTTGGAATTTATGTCTGCGCTGGCCAGCAACGGTATATACTTGAAAAACTACATTAGATACTCTTGCAACTACCCGATCAAAAAACAAAGTTCGTCCAGTAGGGTCTTGAATTTGCTGCATATCTCCACTAGCCAACCCTTCGCGATGGTAAACCCATTCTAGTGCCGTAGTTTTACCCCCAAGACTTGGGCCATAAAAACAAATTTTAAAAACTAGCGTTCCATCTCCTCGTCTACTTGGCATTGATTAAAACCTCGATTATAATTAAAAAGTCAAGTTTGATTTTATAGAACTAATAATAATTAATATATATTAAATTTTGCAAATCAAAAACTTTGCTATTTTTAATAATTCAATTAATTCTAACTGAATGTAATTAATTCTAGTATCCATATATCACGAATAAAATTAGAAGTTCTTTTTTTTAAGAAAAAGGTATTAAGTTCAAATTTAGCTTTAGTAAAATGGGTTATGATATTGAGTACTTTCTGGAGAATAAATGGTTTTTTCCTTAATTTCCTTATCGATCAATCCTTCGATGTGACAAAGATATTCGTATTCGTCTTTTAAACAGAGTGTAATTGCAACTCCAAGTTTATTCATACGAGAAGTTCTCCCTATTCGATGGACATAATTCTCTGGGAACTTTGGAATGTCATAATTAAAAACATGCGAAATGTTGTCGATATCCAAACCTCTAGCTGCAACATCTGTGGCAATGAGTAGGTTAATCTTATGCGCTTTAAAAGCTTTTAAAATTTTTTCTCTTTGATGTTGAGACAAGTCTCCAGAAATGAGATCCACCTTATATATGAAATTTTCTAACGACTTTAACCTTTTGCTCAACCAAGACGCAGTCCTTTTCGTGTTCACGAAGACTAGAAGGTGATCTGGTTTTTCTCTCCTCAGTATTTTAAGGAAAGTTTTTAGTTTATCTCCATATCTGTCAATCAGATAATAGAACTGTCTTGTATTTCCAACAGTCAAAGTATCTCTGCTTAAGTTTAAAAATTCGAAACTATTTTTCGAATATTTTTTCACTAATTCTCTGATTCTGTTGTCAAAAGTTGCAGAGAAGAGCATGAATTGGTAATCCGAATGTATTTGATTTAAAATGTATTTTACATCTGGAGTGAAACCCATGTCAAACATTCTATCAGCTTCATCAACGACAACAAACCTGATTTCATTTAATCTTAACTTTCTTCTTTTATACAAATCAATTATTCTTCCTGGAGTTCCAATGATAATATTTATGCCGTTTTCTAGTTCATCTATTTGATTATTTATAGAAACTCCGCCATAAATCGGAAATGCTTTTACTCTTGAATTTCCCAAATCTCTAATTACTTCGTATATTTGATTTGCTAACTCTCTCGTTGGGACCAAGATTAAAGCTTCATTACGCGTAAATTTAAGTCTTTCTATTATTGGAAGTATAAAAGCTAAAGTTTTGCCACTACCCGTTCTCGCTTGAGCCATTATGTTTTGGCCCTTTAAAATTAGAGGAATAGCTTCTAGTTGGACAGGCGTGGGTTTATTTATGTTAACTTTTTTTAACGCGTTAACGTTATAATCGTTAATTCCTAATTCTGTAAAGTTCAAATTATTTGTTCACTAAAAAAATCTTTCTTTTCTCACTCTATTTCAAGTAATAAAATTATTTGTGAAAGATAAACTTTTCTAAAATTCTAATTTTTGATAAAAATGGCATAATGAATTAATTTAATTTACCATTAAATCTTAAAAACAACTTCTTTAGTCAAGCTATCCAGTTTCATTAACTTATGGTAGATAAAGGTTCTAACCTTCTCAGGAGTTATTTTTGGGTTGTTAAATACCAAGTCTTGTACTACGGTATGATATTTCTGGCTTTTTTTTGCCAATTTTCTATGAAGCTCATTCTGTTCGTCGTATAATGGTATTGGAAAAGAGAAAGGTCTTTTATGAATGTGCCTACTCGATTTTATGAGCTTAATGTTTTTCGAAAGTATTGGAGAGTTGAAAATTGCCGATAGATAATGCGCCTCGTTTTGTGAATTGGTGGAATAGTAGTAATTTTCTGAACAAATTATTATTTCCTTTTCTTCGTTATCGATAACTGCCGATTTCAGACGGGAACCACTTGCGTTGTATACGACAATATATTGTTTGTTATTAATTTGTTTCGTTAATTTATTCCAATAATTCAAGTTTGAAAAAAGATTATCGATCTCGCTCTTTTCTGTTTTGTTTTCTCGGTAAAATTTATTAATCTCATCGTAAAAGTCTAAAGCTCTTGGATTATTCCTAAGGAAGGTCTCATCGAATTCAAAATTCTCGTTAATTGGCAAAAAAACACGTTTAAATCGCTTTATACCGAATGGTATTAAATCTTTGTTTAAAAAAGCCTTAAAATTGAATTTGCTTTCAATTTTTTTATTTTGAAAAGAATACCTCCAATTTTTTTTAGCGTGTAATTTAACGTCAGGATCGGAAGAAATCTGTAGGTATTTTTCATTTTCTTCATCTATTTTAAAAAAAACAAGCGCTCGAGGTACCAAAGTCGCCCCTTGAAAGAATTTACGCCTGTATTGGCTTTCTGAAAGCGTATTTAAGAAACTTAGATCTTGTACTGGTAAAATAATTTTTGCTCCCTTCTCATTGAAGTCTAAGCTAGAGTAATTTGTTATCCGTTGAAGTTCAAGAGCGTTATCGTAAATTTTAGCTTTAATGGGATATTTTTCGGAAATTGGAATTTCCGAACTTTTTCCAATATATTTCGCTTTTAGACAGATATGCTCTACGTTAAAGAAATAATTGTTTGGAAAATCCCATATTTCAATCTTATTAAAAACTGAAAACGCGCGGAACTTATAGCAATGATCTCCGTTTAAAATGCTCTTAGTAAGAACAAAGAATATACTTCCTCCAATTTTTAAGAATGTTAGAGGGATTGCGTAAAAAAAAATTGTTGCTAGTTCAATGTGGGTGATGTATTGACTTTTGGGCTTAATTCCTAATGTTTCAGATAGAGTTCTAATCTTTATTTGGTAAGCTTTATTGATAATGTCTTTATACGTTAACCATGGAGGGTTTCCAATAACTAAGTCAAACGAATGATAAAGCTCCGATAAACTTGTCCTTAGGTTATTTTTGTTCTGGTCGGGAAAAAGAGCGTCTAATAGAAAGATATTTATTTTGGGGAGTTTATCTTTTTCTGCATTGTAATAATCGAAAAGTAACAATAATATATTTACCTTAGCTGTCAAGGTTACTAATGGATTAATATCAAAGCCGTAAATATTTTCAATCGCATCAAATTTTTCATTTTTTTTAACGTTGGAATTGAGGATTTTGATAATGATCTCTATTAAAAAACCACCAGAACCGCACGAAGGATCTAAAGTCTTTGCTCCCATTTCGTAAAAATCGTCAATCATTTTTTTAGCAAGTTCAGGTGGAGTATAGAATTCTCCTAATTTGTGCCTTGTTATAATAAAGAAAACTTGCTGATACAATTTTTGGAAGAGATCATGATTAGCAAAACGAGAATCTTTTAATAATATGTGTATTTGGTTAACAACATCTTTTTTGAGATCTGGACAAAAAAAGTATTCTAATTCACTCAAGTTATGATCCTGATAATATTTTTTAAGATTTTCTTTTCCTTGTGCGATAAGTTTTCTCACTACTAAAAGCTTTAGAATCAGTGCGAAGTAGGAATGTTTTAGAAAAAGAGAGTGATCAATATCGTTGCCATAAATGTGCTTAAAAATCGATTTCCAAAACCGATATTTCTTTTGGAAATCTACTTCTTCTAATTTCGCTTGTTTTTCCAGAAAATTAGTGATCTCGTTATAAATATCTGAGCCTATTCCAAATAGTTCAGAAATTTTTTTTGAATCAATTATTTTTTATCTTCTCTTTAGTTGTTTTTTTATAATAACTATCCATAGAAAATAAATTAAACTTATCTATGGAAAATAGACAATGACGAAAAAATAATTATATATGTGAATATATAATTAATTTTTTAAAATTAGTTTTTTGCTTGGGGGTCATATTTTAAAAATTCACAATCTAATTTTTTCTTAATGACTACACATGTAATATGCGATAATCCCGAATGTGGAAAAAAATTTAAATCTCAATATCAGATAGCAAATTTAGAAACACAAGATGAGATTAAAGGTAATAACGAACTTTGTCCTCATTGTGGGAGTATGACCTTAGCAGAAAAGAGAAATATGATAAATGAGTATCATATGGGAGATTCAAAGGGAACAGAAGCAGGATATCAATGTCCTAATTGTTCGGATATACAAGGAGATCCCGAAGATCATAAATATAATATGGTTATGTTTGAAGTTGGAGAGACTGAAGTAAAATGTTCTAACTGTGGAGTAATATTAACACGAAAAATAATTGAATAATTATAATTTTTGTTGTTCTCGGAGTTTACCGTCTCTGGCTAGGAATCTTTCAAATTTGGAATGCTTAGAAAGAAATTCAGTCTCCAATAGTCTGGGCAAGAGTTAGGATATTCTTTTTTTTAGAAAAGAAACAACTTTGGTTTTCTTATGATTAAAATTATATTCTATTTCTGGAATTGTCTCGTTATTGAGAATAACTTATCCCAATTAGTAAAATAATGAATAAAAATCTTTCAAAAAAAAAGAAAAATACAACTGTAATTAGAGACAAACCTGAACTAAAAGGAAGTGTTTTGTTTGCTTTTAATTTATATAGTAAAATGGAGATTTATATAAACTGAAGAAGCAAGTGACAAAACGCCAGCATTGGAATCCTAGAATGCACTTAAAGCATTTTGCGATAGATGAAAAAATCTATATCTATGATAAAAAGACTACGAAAATAAATTTAACATCAATAAATAATACGGCGGTTGGAAAGTGGTTTTATGATAAGGATAATAACATCGAAAATATACTAAATAAAATAGAAAGTAAGGTAAATAGAATATTTTTAAAGATAATCAAAACGGAACAAATTGACAATTTAACAATTGAAGAAATGAATAATCTTAATGAGTTTATGGTGTTGCAGGATCATCGAACTCCAAAAACTAGAAATCAATTTGAAACTATATACAAAGAAGGTTTAATAATACTTATGAATGCAGTGAGGGACGGTGAAATGGATGAAAGTTTGTTACCAGACGGAATGCCTAAAGATTTGTGGAACGATATACCACCTCCAAAGGAAAACTTCATTAAGTTTTTACAAATGATAAAAGAAGATCAAAGTTATTTTATGGAATTCAATAAAGAAAGTGCAAAGAGATCAACAAATATGGTCTTAAGTGGAATTTTACCAAGTGGAATTGATCTATTTTCCAAATTAAAACTTAGGTTGTTTAAAAACTCATCTAATGCTAACTTTTTTACATCAGATCATCCCGTGTGTCGGTATAATCATTATATGTTGGATTTTCTTGGACATATTACTATTAATGGCATAGGATATAATTCGGAAGGAATACAACTTTTTTATCCATTAACTCCAAAACTGTGTATAGTATTTGAAGATGTGACTGTGGTAGATCATGAGTTCGTTAATTTTGTGAACGCAAGGCTTATCCAGAACTCGAAGCAGTGGGTATATTCACAAACAGACAATTTTAAATATGTAGAAGACTATCTTCGAGAGTATCCACATTTTAGAAATCCAAATATTTTATTCGGATTATGGAGAACACCTAAAAATGATTTAGAAAGAGCTATATAGGAGCGTTTTTATGGAAAAGAAGCTCAAAGAAAGCTAAAAAATTATCTTGACCATTTAATCAGAGAAGGTGCAACAGAACAAGAAATTGAAGATATTCAAACAAAATATGATTTAGAATACCAAGTTGCATTAGAAAATAGCGAATAATAACTATTATATTTATTAATAAAATAAAAAAACTTAGAAATTTTCTGTGTTAAGTTTTATAGCAATTTTTTTGTATTAATCTTCAACTTAGACTATAGTAATACTCTTCATCTAAACTATCAATAACTTCTGTTTCTTCCTTTGTTCCTCTAAATTGTATTTTAAATTCTTGTCAAATTTGTCACTTTTTCTTTAAATACTTAGAATAATTGAATAATTCTAATCAAAAATCACGCGTAGAATTTTTCTTTATAAACAAACGCCGATTAAGAATTCAAATATAATTTGTATATTAAATAACAAAAAAAATAACAAAAAAAGGTGTATGAACATATGATTGATTTATTAAGGTTTATCTATCCGAATGTTTCGACTGAGACTCTCATTCAGATTAGTAACTTCTGCGTTTTGCTCGGTTGGTTTCTTATTTGTTTAGTAGTATTGGGTACTTCTGTAGAAGCAGTTGCACAAAGAAAAATAATATACGAAGGATTTCCACTTATTTTCATGGGGCTTTTTTTGGTAATACCCATGGGGATGCATTCGAACATATCCGTTACGAATTTTTTCTATTGTATTCAATTCCTAATTCCAAAACTATAAACCAAAAGAAAGAAGTGATTTAAAAACGTTTGAAGAAATACCGTTTGTTATAGGATTTTTACTGGTTTCGCTCGTATTATCCGTTGTATTTTTTAGAGTAGAGTACAAACCTCTAAAAATTGCAGTCCAAGTAGTAGCCATAATTGGAGTTATCGTTCACGAGATTTCGCACGTTCTTATGTGTATAGTTACAAATACAAAGATCAATAGCGTCACCTTATTAAAGAAATTGGAAAATGAGCAACCTAGTAATAAAATCTACGGTGGACAAGTAAACATTCAACCTGATCCAAGGATAAGTTTCTTACAAGCTCTCGTAGTAGGGTTAGCTCCGTTATTCGTTTCTTTCTGGATCTTCTTTTTTCTTCTCAGCGAATTATCTAACCCAAATATTACAGATTTTATGGCGATTTTTTACGTGTTTCTTATGGTATCATTACTTTTAGGCGCCGCGCCGTCTACTGCCGATCTATCTCAGATAGCATCTGCGTTCACTTATGATACTGCCTATTCGATATATCAATTACTACTTTTAGTTATTTCAATTTTTTCAGTGTGGATAATTATTACGGCACAGCAAATTCCTATTATACACGAAATCATCAATTACATTTTCATTCTATTGATATATTACGCATTTAAATACTCGTTTATTGGAGTAAACCGGTTGTTCCATCGTATCTTTAAGAATAGGCGTTTACCTGATTACAATCCCATTAAACGCAAAAGAGTGATGAGACAGTTTAACACTAAAAGAACAAGAGAAAAAGAAGCCCAATGGTGACGAAAAAGGAGGAATTTTATAAATAGAAATGGAAATAGTAGGATATAATTCAAGAATTGAAATAACACAAGTATTGCCTTGTGTAAGCGATGATATAACGGGAGATCCTGAAATAAGACGTAACAAATTATTGCGTACTTCGTGGTTATATGATCCATTTGGAAATAATTTAACTTATGGAGTGGTATTTAATGTTAATAAGGGTTTTTCATGGGAATTTTTCTTGTATGCTAAAACCGCCGAAATGACTGAAGAATTAGGTGAGGCTTTATTGATGAATCTACAAGAGAAATATAAAGGATTAGATGGAAAAGTGAGCGTGTATCCTCTCTATTCGAAATATTTAGATATAAAAAGACGACTTTATGAAATAATTATTCCCTCTCATCCTCCAATAAAATTTCAGTTTCTTAGGAAGATAATTAATTATTATAAGACACCTCAAAGAAAAATAGATGCAAATATATTTATTTTATGGAAAAGGGATGATTTACATATACAACCAGATCCATTGAGTTATATGCTAAGAATTTTCATTTCTTTAAATCCTAACCAAAATTATTTTATGAATTTCGATAAGCAAGAATCTTCGATTAACGCTGTTCTTAGATACTTTATTTCCGATATGTCCATACCACCATATATTAAAGCAGAATATAAGTTGCTCTCTCCAATTAATTGGATTGCTATATTAACCTGCAATGTATTTCCAAAGAGATCTGATCGTGGACTTGGTCCAGGTCAAAATCTTCCCAGAGAAGTAATGCCGAAATTTATGAGATCTGATGAGATCGACTTCGATATCCCACATGAAATGCCTTTGTTAAACCCTCCTGTATTAGAAAACAGAAATTCAATCAATTTGCCGATTTCTAAAAAGGATCCTAATTTCATTTATATCGGAGAAAAATTGAAAGATGGAGTCTTAAGTACTGATTTAGGATTAATTGAAATAGATGGTCTCACTACCCATTTGAATATTTTTGGGAAAACTGGAACAGGAAAATCAACGTTGATAAAAATGATATTGAATGACTTACATAATAAAAGACCAGATGTTGGAATATTAATCCTAAACTTAGCGAAGCCATTCCTAGAGGACGATTATCCTATGGCTCATGTTTATAAGTTTCCCTCTGAAAAATTTAGAGTGCCATATATTATACCTTTTGATAGGGCAATGATCTCAATTAAAGAGACTAGTAATGTTTTTGCGGCTTGTTTAGGATTAAAACATATGGGACCAGGGATATTTTCTGAAACATTTCAAATCTGTTATTCCAAACATAAAGAATTTCCTAAAAAAGTCAAAGCATTTTTTAGT
>Ga0209986_10004853_pt1 | contig 11315 bp, 8 predicted proteins | sample BlataG_FD_183168 | JGI IMG/M metagenome (GOLD analysis project Ga0209986, IMG submission 183168) | Deep subsurface microbial communities from Black Sea to uncover new lineages of life (NeLLi) - Black_00105 metaG (SPAdes) (version 2) | ecosystem: Environmental > Aquatic > Marine > Oceanic >...
TGATGATGGCGTGCATCTTCTCCATCGCTACAAATATGAAGGTCTTAACAAAACACCTGTTGTATTAAAAAGTACTGGGAAGGCAATACTGCTTACCTCACTTACTACAATGGCAGGATTTGGTTCATTAATGCTTGGTACGTATCGCGGCTTTGCGAGCCTTGGAATACTCCTGGCAATCGGCGTTGCAGCCTGTTTTCTGACAACAGTACTATTTCTGCCGTCAATCATCGGGCTTACAAGAAGGGGACAGGCTACTTTTCCAGAACAATAAAACGCAAAAAGTAGCCTGTCCCCTTTTTTAATTACTCAACCAGTATGATTTTTCTAACTGCCCTGTAATCATCAGCGTCTAAGTGCACAAAATAGACACCATTAGACAAAGGACAACCTGCCTTATCATTACCATACCAACACACAGATTTCACGGATTTATTCTGATTACACAGATCAACAGGAAAATCACGAACCAATCTTCCTGTGGCATCGTAGATCTTCAAGGTCGCGCGCGCTGTACTAACTGGTATGCTGAACTTGATATTCATTTTCTTGCTAAAAGGATTGGGGCAAAGCTCGAGTCTCACCATTGTCACATTATCCTGGCTTACTTCATCAATACCAACAACAAAGATACCATAGAAGTGCATTATAGAATCAAGGAGTGCCGCTTTTGTTGAGACGCCGCTGCCATCAGTTAAGCCACCGAGTTCAAATGAGGTACCGACTGTCCGATAGGTCCCAGCATCATTAGCGACACCGGCATCATATGCATTGTCAGTATCATAGAATATTAAAAAGCCAGTGCCAATCGGTGAGATATGGTCGATATAGGCATTTTCACCAGCATATGCGAAGTCCATACCTTCAGTAAAGGTACCAGTCTGACCAGCAAATGGTCCACCATCACTCGTTCCATCAGCAGTTGGATTGATGCCAAAGAGTGGACCAAAATTATAACCACCCTGGTATGGCGGGTCATAATACCAAACATCGCCACCTTCGAGATACATCCTGCCGCCATTATTCAAGTAATCAACAAGGGCACTGGCTTCTGCACTCGAAGCACCAATAATATAGTTATTGGAATATATGCCAACACAGACAAAAACTGCCTGATAAATGTCGAGTTCTGCTCTAGTTGGTAGGGTGGTCGAATAATTACCAGTGTAATTGAGCGCGGTGAGGATATTGTGCATCTCTTGACCAGATGTGGGTGTTGGATCAGGATTCCAAACGAGATAGTGATAAGTGCCGATCACAATATTGAAATTGAAAGTGTCTACAAAAGAACCATCAGTCGTAATAAGCCTAAACTCAGCAGAGTGTCCTTGAGGAGTAGTTCCACTTGCGGTAACCATGTATGGGTCACCTGTGTTCTCTCTTGTGCTATCAACTGGCAAAACACCAAAATACCCGGAATTGTCATTAATTGTTATATACGTATCTGAACATTCAATAATCGTCGTAAGAGCTGTGAAATCAACCCCACCTATATTCTTCAATGTCGAAGTCAAGTCTACTGTCTCGCCTGGATCCAAACGGCCATTATTATTACCACCTGGGTCATAGATAGTGGTTGTAAGAAGCGCAAGATAGTAATTAGACCCTATGTAATCAAGAGCAACGTCGTCGGCAAAGACCTTTGCCGTCTCACTCGCCCCTCAGCAATGATACGTTGAATCAAATAAGGAAACTTTGATCTTCTTAACATCTGCAGGATTAACACCGGTTAGGTTACCGAGTTCATCATCGATATTAAATGCATAATCATGCCAGAAAGAATCAACAGCAGGAATAATATGATGGGTCGAAGTGTTTGTCCAGGGACATTGCGTTGACCTATCACATATTCTGGTATCGCCCAAAAGCAAGCCGTCTTCATCAAGATAAGCTATAACCACAGCTGCGCCACACCAAGCACTCGAATGATTATCATAAGCATAGACTTTCGCAGTAACAGAGAATTCAAGATCCGTTGAGGGAATATCGACAACCTGATAGAGCCGTGCATACCCACTCCCAGACCCTTTGTATACATAAGCCTCATAATCTGGATCCGGATCATAAGTGGTGGCTCGATTAATAGTCACATTAGAACCGGATGTTGCTTGGAGCCAACCAGTACTCAAATCAAGTTCAAACTCGCCGTTGGTGAGAAGAACGCTGGCACTGCACATTCCAATAATAATAAATAAAGATATATACCGATACATATCTTCTCCTTATTTTAACCAGATGACCTTTCGCGTGCTTGTGTGATCATCAGATATAATCTTCACAAAGTAGACACCCTGTGCCAAAGACTTAAGGTCAAAGGTGAATTCACCTGAACCATTGAGCCGACCATAATCCTGATGCACAACCAAACGACCCAAGGCATCATAGACCTTAACCTGAACCGGCGTCTCCTGAACAAAACTATAAGCTATTTTATAAGGACGGCCGCGCGAAATCACTGGATATAAACGAATACCAGTAATCTGTGCACTTGCAGGAACCTCCTCAATACCCAGCCAGTCCCAATAACGATTATAAGCAGTATCAGCATTCGCCTGTAAATCACTTAAGTTGTCACCACCGATAACCGCAAACGCCACAACCCGAGCAGCCCCAGGATCAAGCGTAAACGGACCGGCTGAATTGCACGTCGACCAGTCATACGGACGATTCGATGAGGCATTCTGTATAGTACCATCCATAAACTGAATCTGAATATTGTCGGGTAAACCACCGTACGGATAAACATAGGTTGCATGATCGATTAATGCCAGGTTGGCATTAGACGTTGTACTGTCACGCGGCGGATCCAATGTGGCAACCCCAACATACGGCGTTGTCGCATACATCCAGGTCAGATTACGCGCCGCCTCAGATGAACCATAGTTCGAACTGGAAGAACCAATATCCCAATCCATGAAGACCGCACCATAAAGATCACTCAAGGTCGATGAACCCTCGTTAATCAAGACAAACTTCATGATCACAAAATCATTTGCCGTAGCATCATCCCATGCCCAGGTATATTGGTCACAAACCAGATCCTGAGGTGTCGGATGACCCGCATCATCATAACGCGCGGTCGTGTACTCATCAAAATTATTCGGCCCGGGCTCATACATCCTGACCATACCATCTGGACTCGCCGTAGTTTCCCAATCTGTATCATCAGCAGAACCTGACTCATAATAACGGTCTACCACATAACTGGCACTATTACCCGCAGCAAAACCACCATAATAGAGCTGACTACTACTGGAAATCGGATAACAGAAACCTTCACCCACAGTCCCACTCGAAGCCATATAACCCAACGCACCGTAACGCGTCACCGTAAACTTAACATTACCACAATCATGCGTGACATAATCAACCCCTAGCATGCCGATAACCAATGAAAAATCGAGCTGTGTATTATAACCACCACTTGCTGTAATACTGAGACCAAAATCAGCTACTGTTCCCACCGGCGTACTGGCAGCAGCAGTGATACTCCAGGGTGTACCTTCAACTGTATCACCCGGTGCTATCATGCCCCAATCACCACCAGTAGTACCATTAATCGTTATATACGAAGATGAACACTGCAATGTTCCGGCAACATCGTATGCAGTATCTGTTCCCACATTTGTTAAAGTTACAGTAAGATCGACCGTCTCCCCTGGGTCAAGTATCCCATTATTATTACCTAATGAATCATAGACAGTTGTTGTGGTCAGGGTGATGTAGATCCCAGCAACTGAGAAGTCTAAGATAACGTCGTCGGCAAAGACCTTTGCCGTCTCACTCGCCCCTCAGCAATGATACGTTGAATCGAGTAGCGAAATCTGGATCTTCTTGATGGCTGACGGAGTAATCCCGGGTAGATTGGTTAGTTCGTCATTAATATTGAAAGCATAGTTATGCCACAGGGAATCTACGGCATTGATAAGATGGTGGGTTGAACTATTGTTCCATGGGCAACCCGGGCTCCGGGCGCATATCCGCGTTGCACCCAGCAAAGAATTCGACTCGTTAAGATAAGAAATCAATACACAAGCACCAGTCCACGCACTTGCATGGTTATCCCAGGCATACAGTTTTGCATTGACTGAAAAATCAATGTCTGTGGAGGGAATATCAACAACCTGATAGAGCCGTGCATACCCACTCCCAGAACCTTTGTATACATAAGCCTCATAATCTGGATCCGGATCATAAGTGGTGGCTCGATTAATAGTCACATTCGACCCGGATGTTGCTTGGAGCCAACCAGTACTGAGTGGTTGCTCAAATGCACCATTGGTCAATAGATTCTCACCAAATAAACCTAAGCAGATAATGAGCGAAAGAACTAAAAGTCTTCTCATACCGCCTCCTTTAATATTATTATATGAGTAATCTATGGCTTGTCAAGTGGTAAATGGGGTCATTCTCACAGGGTGACCGAGAATTCAAAAAATGGAGTAGCGAGATTTGTCTCGCGCAAAAAGAACACACCTTGACTTTCTTCCTCAGTCTATTATAATGATTTAGATTCGAAGGAGGAATTATGAAAAAATACTTTTTTCTCATCGGCATATTCATGGTTTTCGGAAATGCTCAAGATTCACTGCCTTGGAAAGGAACTATTGTATGGGATACAGTTTGGGTAAGAGTAGATGATGCTGATTCTCTCTTTGGGCCACCTCCACATCGAGCAATTCATCCCCAAACAATTCTGGATGAAAAGAATCTAATTCTCTACACGGTTTGGGAGGATGATCGTGACAATGATAATAATCATGAGATCTATTTTGCATTTTCTGAAGATACAGCTAAATCCTGGAACTGGCCAAATGTAGACCTGAGCCAGAGTCCAAGCATAAACGATCAATATCCGTGGCTATGTGTTGATTCAACTAATCTTTATGTTGTGTGGCAGTCATGGAGAAATGGCACGTGGAAAGTCTATTTGACAATATCATCTGATGGCGGTACAATGTGGTCTGCACCGGATACTGTACCTGGCATCTTGGTGACCAATGCTTTCACTTCAAATATCAATGTTGGTCCACAGCCTAAGATCACCGTTGACAACAAAAGTAACCCTGACACGACATTTCTTTATCTTTTGTGGGCTGATAATGCAACCGGTCTAATTCAGATACAACTTGCACGCTCAATCGATTCAGGACAATCGTTTGTCGATTTCGGGATCGTTGATAATAATTTTACGAATGTAAATCGAAATCCTTATATTGTTGTCGATGACAGCGGATGGGTGCATTGTGCCTGGGCATGGGGAACAGGTGGGACAAATCAGGATCCCCATCCCTGGATTGGATACAATCGCTCCCAGGATAGAGGCAACACATTTTTGCCAACTGACTTGATTGCCAATGATGATTCGGGTGGCGTCTATAGAGGAAACCCATCATTAACCTACAATGCATCTAATGGTAATGTCTTGATCTCCTGGGAAGATTCTCGACGTGCCGGTGGAAATGCCAACCCTGATATCTGGTTTAGTCGAATCCATAGAGATAGTTTATCGTTTGCTCCAAATCAAAGAGTAAACTGGTGGGGTCCAGATACATCAATAAGATGTGACAACTTCAGACCCGCAATAATGATGGATCCTAATGGTATCCTCGTTGCTGCATGGCATGATGATCCTGAAACAAATGAGAATTTTGGAATTCACATGGCTGCATATAGTGATACAATTGGTAGATTCTCAAACAGTCAATCCCTTATCAATACATTTACTGGAACCAGTGGCGCGAGTTTTGGAAATGACTTTTATCCACCCTCACTCTTTGTGACATTAATTGATACTATTACCAACTTCTTCCTTGTTTGGCAGGATTATTACGAAGATTCACTGGGCGGCAATATCTATTCAGTAAGAGGTTGGGTCGTTGAGACATATGCAGATTTGGATGTGGATAATGACTCACTAGGCGTTGAAAATGACACTATGAATTTGGAGGTCCAACCTGCTGGTCCTGTGTATTATTATGCGAAGAAACCATTTGTCCTTGCAAATACTGATTCACTATATAATCCAGATTCTGAAGATGGACCTAGTATTTCGCCGGTGGATTCTCTAACCTACTCTTCAACACTGGACAGTGTGTTCATAATAGGTTTACCATCTTCTTTAAATGTAGGCGAGGCGGTAATATGCACGTGTGCGGTAGTTATTGCCAAAGGTACGCCAGAAGGTTCATTTACCGGAACTGTCACAATCCAGGGACAAGATTCACTGGGTGCTCTTGTTGAAGAAAGTTTTACCGTGATTGTTGAAGGCCCACGCGCAAGAGGCAGTCTGGATTCGTTGAGAATCGCACCAATACCGTTTAAACCAAATAGTGATCCAGAACATGATGCTATTCATTTCCAGGGGCTCACAGCTAATACTACGGTAAGGGTCTATGACCTATCAGGTACTTTGGTTTTTGGCCCAAAAACAGACAAGGACGGTGATGGACATCTTGCTTGGGATGCAGAGGTTGGAAGTGGCATATATATCTATTTTGTTAAGACATCAGATGGCAGTGAGCAGAAAAAAGGTAAACTCTCAGTAATTCGATAAGGAGGATGAGATGAATAAAATTATACTAACAACATTAATTACCTGCATTACTTTACTTTATGCAGGTGCAGGAGATGCGGGTGCGGCATTCTTGAAAATACCAGTTGACGCCCGAGTTGTCGGTATGGGTGAAGCTTCTGCTGCATATATTAACAATGCTTCAGCACTTTACTATAACCCTGCTGGCTTAGGCGAGATTGAATCGTTTGATTTGCACTTTATGCATAATTCCTGGTTATTAGGCATGAACCATGAATACGCTGCCTTAGCGTTTGCTGTTGGAAATGTTGGTTCCTTTGGTTTGGCATTCAATTACTGGGGTTCAGGAAGTATCCCTGTTATTACAATAAGAGGTGACTCAACCGGTGCTACCTTTTCGGCTTCAGACTGGACAGCAAATATCGGCTACGGAAAAAACTTTGGCGCATTAGCTTTTGGTGTGGGCTTCAAATACTTAAGTGAAAAAAATGAAGATTTTTCTTCATCAGCAATGGCATTTGATTTTGGTATGATGTATGATCTTCCAATAAAAGGGTTGCAAACAGGTATTTCTCTAAGTAACTTAGGTACAAGTGTTGAACTCGACCAAGAAACTTTTCCTCTGCCCATGCTTATACGGCTTGGCTGGAGATACAACTTACAGAAATTAGGGTTTGCTCAAGACTTTATTATTTCCAACTCTGACAAATTTGGCATTGCACTTGGCGCAGAGTACTGGTTTGCTGAGATTTTGGCATTGAGATTCGGATACCGAACTGGTACTGGTGCTGGTGGTCTATCTGGTTTAAGAACAGGGCTGGGTGTTTGCTTTAAGAACTTCGGACTTGATTATGCTATTGCCCCTTATGGAGAATTGGGTTTAACCCATAAGATCTCGCTCTCGTTCAAGATCAATAAATAAAAACACTATACAGAAACTTAAATGTCACGTAAGACGTCCCGTAGGAATATACATCCACGGGATAAATAAGACGTAGTGCTTGGGGCAATCTTGGGCTATTTGCTTCATTACACCATTTCTCATTCAAAGAAAAGAGGGGGCTTTACTCGCTTCCTAAATTGGATCGCCAAAGGAAATGAGAAAAACTTCAACGCACAACCGCCAAGCTGCTGTGAGAAAACGATGCGCTCTTTGCTGAGTGGTTGACTCATGATAATATCTTACTATAATGAATTAATAAAGAAAAATGATGAAAACCCACCAAAAATCAGTTAATGCGCACAAAGGTTTTTTGGCAGAAAAATTTTTTGAAAAAGAGGTTTCGCGGCGTGATTTTTTAAGAAAAGGAAGTATCTTTTTATTAGGTATAGGATTAGGAAACGGGCTATTCAATTTATTTGATGGAGATAAGAAACTGATAATGGATAAAGGATCATTGCGCGAGGCAATGTTTTATAAAAGATTAGATAAAGGCGTGGTCCAGTGTGAGGTCTGTTTTCGTGGTTGTGTATTAAAACAGGGGCAAAGGAGTTTTTGCCGCAACAAGGTAAATATTGATGGTAAACTTTATAGTTTGGTTCATTCCAGACCCTCAGCCGTTCACATAGATCCAATAGAAAAAGAACCTGCCTATCATATGCTCCCGGGAACTGAAATTCTCTGTTTTGGTACTGCTGGCTGCAATTTTCGCTGTAAATTTTGTCATAATTGGCATCTTTCCCAGAAGTCAATCGAGGAGATGGATTATATCTATGAACTTACACCTGAGCAGGGTGTTGATATTGCGATAAGCAAGAAAATACCTACGCTTTCTTTTACCTATAATGAACCCACATCATTTTATGAATATGTTTATGATATGGCAAAGATTGCAAAAGAAAAAGGGCTCAACATACTATTCCATTCAAATGGCTCAATGAGCCCAAAACCATTAAAAGAATTGCTAAAATTTACTGATGCAGTGACTATTGATTTAAAGGGATTTACCAACGAATTTTACGAGAATACCTCTTCTGCTAAATTGGAACCGTGCATGAAAACATTAGAGATTATAAAAGAACAAAACAAGTGGCTTGAGATTGTGAATCTTCTTATACCTAGCTTGAATGACAATCATGATGATATAAAAAGGATGTGCCTCTGGATCAAAGAACATTTAGGTGATGATGTACCATTACATTTTTCTCGCTTCTTTCCAAATTATAAACTCACAAACATACCAGCAACATCCATTAAGGGTTTGGAAAAGGCACACCGGATTGCCGTAGATGTCGGTCTTAAATACATTACGATTGGTAATGTGCCAGGCCATGAGTTAAACTCCACTTTCTGTCCTAATTGCCAGAAACGCATAATCCATCGTGTCCATTTTCAAGTCCTGAAAAACAATATAAAGAACGGTAAGTGTAAATTCTGCGGTTATTCGATTCCCGGAATCTGGTAATTTTTGCATTGGGATTTGGCTGAGCTAATGCAAAGCTTAGCTTGAATACAGGTTTATGAAAACACGCACTATATTTGCAATACTTACAATGGGCTTCAGTGGTATTGTTGCGCAAGTTTTGCTCTTAAGGGAATTATTAATAACCTTTCATGGCAATGAATTGTCAATAGGAATAATTCTCGCAAATTGGCTTATCCTGGAGGCATTGGGTGCATTCTTTTTGGGAAAAAGAATTGAGCATAAAAAGCACAAGATTGAGATGTTTGTTGGAGTTCAATTACTCTTTTCTATTTGCTTTCCTGTAGCAATATATTTAAGTAGAACTTTAAAGGGGATTATAGGTGTCACGCCTGGTGAGGCATTGGGTATATTACCAATGCTTTTTTCATCATTTTTTATCCTTGTTCTTGTAAGCATTACACATGGGGCATTGTTCACTTTTGGCTGTTCAATATATGATTACTTGAATAGGGATTCTCAAGGTGCTATATCAATCGGCAAAGTCTATATATACGAGACGATCGGCACGCTTATAGGTGGTATCTTTTTTACCTATCTCCTCATCCCCTATTTCCATTCCATTAAAATCGCCTTAGGAATAGCAATATTAAATCTCATTATGTGTCCTATTCTATTAGGTCAATTTTGGCGTAATGTACAAAAATTGACCAGAATTTTAGGATTTATATCTGTAGTACTTATACTCTTATTTTGCCTCATACTATCGACAAATGGCGCAGATAATATTCAAAGACTTTCCATAGCAAAACAGTGGCAAGGACAGAATGTTGTTCATTATCAGAATTCTATCTATGGCAATGTCGTGGTTACAAAAAGACAAGAACAATATACTATTTTTTCTGATGGCATTCCTATAATAACAACACCGACTCCGGATATAGCATTTATGGAGGAGTTTGTACATTTAACCATGCTTTTTCATGCCGCACCAAAGGAGATACTTATTATCAGTGGCGGTGCAGGTGGCATAATAAATGAGGTCTTAAAACATCCTGTAGAGAGGATAGACTATGTTGAACTTGACCCATTAATATTGGAGGTGGTAAAAAGATATTCTACACCATTGACTAATACTGAACTCACCTCCTCCAAGTTAAATATCCTTTATTTGGACGGTAGGTATTTTATTAAAAAGACCTCTAATAAATATGATCTAATCCTGATTGGTTTATCCGATCCCCAGGATTTGCAGGTGAACCGCCTCTTTACCAAAGAATTCTTTTTACTCGTTAAAAGCAGACTAAAACAAGAAGGTATATTGGTTTTTAACCTGCCTGGTTCTTTAACTTATTTAGGTGAAGAATTGAAGAACCTTAATTTATGTATACTCAATACACTTAAAGATGTCTTTTCATATATAAAGATAATCCCTGGCGATGGTGCAAACCTATATCTTGCTTCTCAATCTGAAGATATTTCTTTAATCAACCACAAAGAACTCATTCAGCGATTAAACAAAAGGGATTTACAAGTAAGACTGCTTACGCCAGCCCATATTAAATACAAATTACACTCACGATGGAGTAATTGGTTTTTGGAATCACTCGAACACGGGACCAACAGAATAAATAAAGATTTCCACCCTCTTGGTGTGTTTTACAGCCTTGCCTATTGGAATGCGCTTTTCTCGCCTAAGCTCAGGGGACTATTTAGATATGTTGAAAGGATAAATCTGCGAATTTTTCTTATTTTGCTAATAGTATTTACACTCTTGTTTTTATTTATTCAGATTAAGATTAAGAGCATATCTAAGGCTGCCATTCCTCTATGTATATTTACCACTGGTTTTGCTGGAATGCTATTTGATCTTGTCCTAATCTTTGCCTTTCAAACACTTTATGGCTATGTATTCTACTGGATTGGTATAATAGTCTCGGCACTTATGGTAGGAATTGCCATAGGTGGTCATATAGCAACTTCTCTTTTAGAACACATAAAAAAATATTTTAGTCTCTTCTCAGGAATAGAAATATGCATAATTGTCTTTTCCATTGTCCTGCCTTTAATTTTTCTTAATACTGCGTTTTGTTTAAGCAGACCTATTTTATTTCTTCTCCTTTCATTTGTTTCTGGACTCTTGATTGGGCTTGAATTTCCTCTGGCAAATAAGATATATTTGTCTATAAAAGGCAAACCAGAACTTAGCAGCACTGCCGGTCTGCTATATGGAACCGATCTGGTTGGTGGATGGGTTGGTGGAGTTCTTGGTGGTGTTGTTCTTTTACCGATTCTCGGTCTTTTAGAAACCTGTGCTGTAGTGTTTATGTTCAAACTAAGCACCTTTATTATACTTATCGCTTCGGTCCCCATATTAAGAAAGATGATTTCTTCCAGATAGGCACTCACTTTGTTCG
>Ga0209986_10004854_pt1 | contig 11314 bp, 7 predicted proteins | sample BlataG_FD_183168 | JGI IMG/M metagenome (GOLD analysis project Ga0209986, IMG submission 183168) | Deep subsurface microbial communities from Black Sea to uncover new lineages of life (NeLLi) - Black_00105 metaG (SPAdes) (version 2) | ecosystem: Environmental > Aquatic > Marine > Oceanic >...
GGAGTGGTAAATTTTCCCTTGACTTTTTGAGAGAAATGATTTATAATAAATGCAATCCATATAATCTGTGTAATCTGTGGCTATATAATCCGTGCAATCAGTGGCTAAAATAAAGATAATTCCCATTGAACTTCCATTTCTACCCACACTTGCGTCCTATGTGTGGGATAAATTTAGGAAGAACTCCCTCATGCGAGCCGTATGGCCCGACCTATCCGACATCCTCCTCATCTTTCCATCACAAAGAAACAAGTTTTATTTCCGAAGGTATCTCCTTAAAGCATCTGGCAAGCCCGGGATAATACCACCTACAATGCTTACTGTTAAAGAACTCTCAAACCTTCTATTTGAAAGACTCGGGGGAAAAAAGGGCAAGAAATTAGAAAAACTCGAAAGAAATCTTATCTTGAAATACGTTGTTGATTCCCTAAAAATAGAGTTCTGGAAAGACCTTGATTTTCTCAAGTTCATATCTGTAGGAGATAAATTGTTATCTTTCTTTGATGAATTACAAAAAGCGGATATTATACTTGATAATATAGAAGAGTTGAAAGAAAAACTCCACTTTCCCCAAAAATATGTTGAGAACGAGCTTGTAATTATCAGAAGAATATTTGACGAATATAGAAGAGTTCTGCAAGAATCAGGATATACAGATACAGAGTACGAATATGCACTTATAAAGAAAGAATTTAAGGCAGAGATGTTGGAGGATTTCAAATATATTTTTATATCTGGACTTCTTGCCCCTGCGAGAGTTGAGGGTACTATCATAAAAAAGATTCTCTCCAATCTGCCATCAGAACTTATTCTCCATTCAAAAAAAGAAGAAATCAAAGATGATCTTACAACTCCATTCTATAATCATAATAGGCTTATTCTGTTCCTTGGGAAGTCCGTTGAAGAAATAGTAGTTATCGGTGAGCAGTCATCGGTAATCGGTAAGAACCAACACCCCATCACCCCACAGTCATATCAAAAATCAAATATCAAAAATCAAATATCAAATATGGGCAGAGGGTTGCCTTTTAAGCAATCTACAATCTACAATCTACAATCTGCTGTCCACATAACAAGATTGAAGAGTCAAATACAGGAGGTACTATACATAAAGGAGATATTGAAGAAGTTGATATCTATATATGAACCTCATCGTATTGCTGTTGTCCTTGCAGATGAATCGTTAGCATCACCTATAAAGGTAGCAATAGAAAAAGCAGGTTATAATTGCAATCTCTCTATGGGCTTACCCTTCTCGCGGAATCTTCTTTATTCCTTTCTCTCCCTTTTAAGAGACGCCGTAAAAAAGAATTTTCACTACGAGGAGTTTTTTGCATTCATAAGACATCCCCTCCTGAAAAATGCAAAACTCGATGGCGAGGATGCAAGAGCCATCATATATGCACTTGAAAAGGAAATGATAGGAAAGAACAGGATTTTCTTTAGATTTGATGATTTTAGGGATGAGGAATATAGATCACTTATTAATATGATAAAGAAGTTTACTGATACAATAACGGTTCGACAGAGCCTTCGTCCCGAGCATTTCGTCCCGAGGCTCAATACCGAGGGGCTCAGGCCGAGGGGTTCACCGAAGACAGATAATACCTCTTTTTCTCTTTATATGAAAGGGATTGAGGAACTGCTCTCCCAGCTTTTATCCAGTAATCCCGAATTTCTGAAATCAGGCATACTGGGAATTAAGGAATTTCTTGATGAGACTCACAAACTGTCAAATCTTATAATTAGGGAGGATATATTTCCTACAGGAATGGAGAAGCTTGACTTTATCTTAAGGGTTCTAAAAGACGAGACATACTCTATTGAGGGAAATCCATTCAAGGGTGTCCAATTGATTGGAGTGCTTGAAGCAAGGAATCTTGATTTTGATTGTGTTATACTTCCATCAATGAATGAAGGGATATTTCCCAAAAGAAGCGAAAAAGACCTGTTTGTTCCTGCACTACTACGAAAAGAGGCAGAACTTCCTTATGATAAGGAGAGAGAAAATCTATTCTACTACTACTTTACCCAGCTTGTAGCAGGCAAAAAAGAGATTTTCATTTCATATGTTGAAAAAGAGGATAGAGACGTGTGTTCAAGATTTGTGAGTTTTGTGTGTGATAAAGGTATAGAGATAAAGGAATCGTCGTTGCTTTTTGAGAAGGAAAAGACAGAGAAGAAGGAAATCGTGCCAAAAGACGGTGTTCTTATCAAGAAATTAGAAAAGATGAAATACAGTCCCTCCTCTCTCAGGATTTATCGTAAGTGTCCTTACCATTTTTATCTCAAGTATATTCTTGAAATAGGAGAGCCTGAAAAAATAGTTGAAGAGGCGGGTCCGATAGAATGGGGAAATATAATACACAGAGCGCTTCAGAAATTCTACAGTGTGGACTTTCCTTCTCATTTTACAAGGGACAATTTGCATAATGCAGAGAGAATACTTTACTTCCGTATGAAAGAGACGCTGAGAGAAATTTTGGGCAGGCCAAAGGCGAGCAGCCTTTTTGACCTTGAGGTATATAAAGGGTATATAAAGAGGTTTCTGTATGAGGATTTGGAAAGGTTTGAGGAAGGTTACAGGGTACAGTATGTTGAGAAAAAGCTTGAAGAATATGAGCTACACATTGATGGAAGAAAAATTAAACTAAAAGGAAAAACAGACAGGATAGATACACTGGATGGAAAGTATTACATTATAGACTATAAGACAGGGCAATCGGTTAATAAAAGACTTTACAGTGTGGGTGAAGCGTTTACAGAGTTTCAATTACCAATGTATGCACTAATATTCTCTAAGAAGGATTTTGAGGACATCGGAGGACTTCTTTACTACTATATATCAAAAAACAGTGTGGGACCAGAGGATATTATGGAGGAAGGCTACATTCCAGCGTTCCGTGACGAGATACTCATTCCTACAATTCGTGAGCTTATAGACCCGAAGACGCCCTGGTATAGAACCAACGATGAATCAAGATGTAGAACCTGTGCGTATAAGGAATTCTGTGGAAGGTGACAGATGAAATGTGAAATGTTTAATGTTTAATGTGGAATGTTTAATGTGGAATGTGTAATGTGTAATGTGGAATGTGAGAGGGCTATCAAGCTATCGCGCTATCGGGAAATTAGGTAATTGGGTAATTAAGTAATTGAGTAATTAGGTAATTAGGTCATTAAAATATTCAATTATCAATGTAAAATCGGTTCAACTGAGTTCACCGAAGTTTAGCAATTAGCATTTGCCTTTTGATTTTCAATTTTCAGTAGTCAATCGAAAATTAACAATCTTGGTGTTCTTTGTGCCTTTGTGGTGAAAAATACTACAATCTGTAATCTAAAATCTATTTAAATACTCAGTGTGCATCTGCGTTAATCTGCGTCTAAAAACAGTATTATGCATAATATTGCTGTAAAATCATCTGCAGGGTCGGGTAAGACCTACGAGTTGGCAAAGAGGTTTCTGTCGCTATACCTTAAAGGTTATCCTCTTGAATCCCTTTACGGAATTACATTCACCAACAAGGCATCTCTTGAAATGAAGGAGAGAATAATCCACTACCTGGATATTCTTGCAAACAATAATCCCGCAAAACCCGACGAGGTTGGGATTGTAAAAGAATTTAAAGAGAGCCAGAAGGTAGCAGACAGGAGGAGAAAACACCTGTTCCATAATCTCTCTTCCCTGAATATCAGTACATTCCACTCTCTGTTTGCCAGTTTCCTGTCAACCGTACCATTTGAGGCAGGCATCCTTCCGGGTTACGAAATTATTACTGAAACAGAAGAGACTATTTTGCTGGATGAAGTTCTTGACAGATTCTTTGAAGAAGCGATTGAAAAGAAGGAATATGAAAAAGCAATTCTTGACCTTGTCCAGAATAGCGAAAGAAGGGTTAAAGAGTATATCTCCTGGATATTTATGAACATAAGGAATGATATAGAACTTATAAGGAGAAATCTTGGTAGCTTGGATGAAATAGAGGAAAATCTTGGAAGGAGAGAAGTGGAATTCAAAGAGAAGATAAATAGATTTCTATTGTTTATGGACGAGAATAAGGAGTATACCTACACTGCAAAGGGTAGGATGAATGCAAATATGGGAAAGTTTATTAAGAAACTTAAAAGTCTTGTAAAGAATAAAGACTGGATGAAAGCAGGAGAAGAATTGGTTAAAGGTAATTTTCTTTCCAAAAATTATTTCGAAGGATTTATAAATAAACTTTCCGATGAACGAGCGCAATTTGATGAAATTGTGAATTGTTTGATGGAAAACCTCAAGTCGCTTCTTAGTTCCCTCTCTGATAAAGAACTGTATATACATATGAGGCCTATTTATGAGATTGACAGAATATTGCAGGGAGAGAAGCTCAAGCGAAATTTCATCACATTTGATGATATTGAGAAACTTACCGAGAAGGCATTGAAGAGTGGAATAGATTATCTGTACTTTAAGATAGGGGCAAGAATTGATCATCTTATGGTTGATGAGTTTCAGGATACAAGTGTTAGACAATGGGAGGTTTTAAGACCGCTTGTAGAAGAAATTACATCCTACGGGTCAGAAGAGAAAAGCCTCTTCTATGTGGGAGACCCAAATCAGGCAGTCTTTCGTTGGCGTGGGGGAGAAGCAAAACTTTTTGATTTTGTTAAGAGAGAATATGAAGGCAAAATTATCGAAAACACCCTTGACATTAATTACAGGAGCAAGAATGCAATAGTAGATTTTGTCAACAAACTATTTGATAGAAACGACAGGTCTGAGAAGGAGAATACAGGTGGATGGATTCGTTTTGAGAGCATTGGATCTTTTAAATCCGAGGAAGGCAGAGAGAAGGTTAGAAAAAGAACAGTTGAGATTGTCAGGGAGTTGAAAGATGCCGGTTATGTTTACAATGATCTCGCAATACTTGTCAGAGGAAACAAATATGGCGTTGCGATGACTGATTTGCTTGAAAGTGAGGGTATACCCTGTATTAGTGAGTCAAAGGCAAGTATCCTCTCCAGGAGTGACACAAAGACAGTAATAAATCTCTTGAGATTTCTTGAGTGTCCTGAAGATGACTTCTCTCTCTCTCAGGTGTTACTCTCCCCTTTTTTTAGAATAAAGGAAAATACTATCAAAGGAATAAAGGACAGGGCAAAGGGTAATAAATCTCTCTATCTCTCACTTATAGACGAGCATTCAGATTGGAATGTATCAAAAAAGTTGAAGAAATTACTTTCTATGGTGGGCTTTTTTAGTCCATATGATATACTGTATAGAATCTATGATGAACTAAATCTACCTATAACAGGTTCTCTTGCTTCGTTACTTGAGGCCGCATTTTCCTATACAAAAGAGAAATCAGGCACCTTAAGTTCATTTATAGATTGGATAGAAGTTGCGGGCGAGAATATAGAGGTTGAAGAGACAGAAGACGAAGGTATAAGGATTCTCACAGTTCACAAGGCAAAAGGACTGGAGTTCCCTGTCGTGATTATTCCTGATACTGTATGGCAACTACAGGAAGAAAACAAACACCTTTTATATCACTACAGAGAAGGAGATATAGAACCTGACAAGGTATATTGGGCGAGTATTGGCAAATTGTTCCCGGAGATTGTTAAAGCGAGCGTGAAGAGAGTTATGGAGGATGAAAAGAAGGTACTCTATGTTGCCCTTACAAGGGCGATAGAGGGGATATACATACTTGGATTTGACCGTGAAACCAGTTCGGTCTGGTTTGATTTTATTAAAGAACAGATCGGATGTCCATATAAAGCTGGAGAAATAGAGAAGAGAGAGGAGAGAAGAAAGAAGAGGGAGAAGCGAAGAGAGAGGAGAGAAGAAAGAAAAGGGGAAAGAGTTCATTTTGTTAGAGAAGAGAGAGAGCTCTATTCTCCCACAGAGAGGGATGTTGAAATTGTAACCGCAGAAAGGCGAGGGAAAATAGAATTTGGGAATATTGTCCATAGTGCTCTCTCAAAAGTGGAATGGATTGATGGGAAAAACATTGAGGAATTGACCTCAAGACTATTAGAATATATAAAATCTGTTTATGTCAGGAAACCAGAGGATGAAGAGCTGATTGAAGAGAAGGTAAGAGGAGTTATATACGATACACTTAGTTTTCCTGACTTTCAGTTTGTTTTCAAAAAAGATACAAGGGATATTAGGCTAAAGGTAGAGGTGCCGATTTACTATGAGAAGGGGAAAAAGGATATATCAATCAAGATTGACCGTCTTATGATTGAACCCAGGAGGGTAACCATTATTGATTATAAGACAGGAGAAGAGAAGGACGAGGATACGAGACAACTTAGGTCATATAAAGAGGGAATGATGAAAGTCTTCCCCGAAAGAGAGATTGTTGCATATCTTCTATATATTGATAAGAAGGTGATAAGGGAGGTTGGGTAACAGGTGTAAGGTTTGATGTGAAATGTGGGATGTGAAATGTGTAATGTGAAATGACATTAAACATCAAACATTTAACATTAAACAAGGTATATATTTGATTTTTGATATGAGTACGGGGGATATTATGAGTATGAATGAGCTCGCAAAAGAAATAGCAAAATGGAGGAAAGAAAAAGGTTTTGTCACGACCTGGGATAATATGCTTGAGAAATTGATGCTCGTTGTATCAGAAGTATCAGAGGCAGCAGAATGTTACAGAAATGACGACGGGGAAGGATTTAATGAGGAGATAGCAGATACATTTATAAGACTTTTTGATATTTGTGGAACGCTTAAGATTGATATAGAAAAAGAAATACAGAAGAAGATGAAAAAGAACAGGGAAAGACCATATAGACATGGTAAAAAGATGGGGGATGTGGTAAGGTAGTTTTTTGCTTGACTTTTTAAGAAGGATATGGTATAATACAGAACCACAGAGGTCATAAAGTTAAATCAAAAATCAAAATGTAAATATCAAAATTACATACAAAAGCGCAACTGCAAAACGGGACTCTCTTAAGTTTTTGCTTTTTAATCTGGCATTTTGCATTTTGATATTTAATTTTTGCATTTTCACCCTTTGTGTTCTCTGTGGTTAAATTGAGGGGGGGATTTATGGCAAGGCATAAGAAGATAACCAAAAAGGACCTAAAACATGACAAATTTGTGGATACAGAGATAAAGCTTCTTAAATATGCAAAATACCACAAGAATATCACCATAGGAATAGCCGTAGGCATAATTGTTGTACTTGTTGTGATTCCCCTCTTGCAGGGCTACTGGAGGAATTTAGGGGAAGAGGCAGATAGTAAACTGATGCAAGCAGAACTTATATATCTCAAAGGAGATTTTCAGAATGCATATATGGAATTTGAGACCATACGCAGTAACTATACAAAAACATCAGCAGGGAAGAAGGCAATCTATTTTATAGCACATCTTACACAGCTCCAGGGAAAGCCTGACGATGCTATAAAATATTTCAATGAGTTTTTATCAACCTCAAAGGATCCTATTCTTGCTCCAGCAGCCCTTCTTGGTATAGGTGTCTGCTGGGCACAGCTGGGAGAAATAGACAAGGCAGTTAAATCCTACAAGGAATCGATAAGAAGATTTCCTGATTCATACTTTGCACAGGAAGCGTATCTCAAAATGGCAGAATTAAAGGAAGCAATTGGAGATGTAAATGGTTCAATAGAGATTTATAAAAAGATATATGATACCTATTCTGGAACAGACCTTGCAGAGCAAGCTGAGGAAAAGATAGCGTTCCTTGAGGGTATGAGCACTGTTATCCGTGTGAAAATACCACCTGAATTAGAAGGTACTTTTAATACAGATTAAAGAACCAGCACAAATTGCCTTTGTACCTACTTTTACATATTGCACGATTTGAAATCGTGCCTACATAATTACCTAATAACCAACTAACCTAATAACTAATTTTCCCTCTATCTCCTCCAAGCACGGGATTGCCAGTGACGCGCTTCTTTCTCCCATTTCTTCAGCTCTTTCTGCAGTTTTAAAACATCTTCTTTCGAAACCCACTCATTTTCCTTCTCGGCAATCTTATCAAACCTCTTTTGATGCCTCTTACCTTCAAATTCAGTTTCTATGAACAGTGTGAGCATTCTTTCAAGAGCATCATCGTTTATATGTTCACCAGATAAGGCCATTATATTGGCGTTGTTATGTCTCCTTGCGTATTCCGCCATCTTAGAGGAGAGACATAATGCCGCATACGCCCCCTTCACCTTGTTTGCCGCAATACACATACCAATACCCGTATTGCATATAAGTATTCCTCTTTCAAATTCTCCTTTTGCTACGCGTTCTGCAAGTGGAATTGCAATATCCGGATAATCTACTGATTTAGTAGTGGAGACGCCTGTATCCTCATAATCTATCTTTTTATCGTCGAGTATTGCCATTACTTTCTTCTTTAACTCAATTCCTCTATGATCTGCTCCGATTATGACTTTCATAATACCCCCCATCATCATATCAAAAATCAAACATCAAATATTAAAATCATAGTTTTAGGGTTTTAAAACACGAATAACACAAAATACGAACTACACGAATTAATTTTGTTCATGATAATTTATCCGATTCGTAGCATTCATGTTCTCATAATCATATGTAATCAGTGAAATCAATGGCTTATTTTTGATTTTCGATCTGTCATTTTGATATTTGATATTTAGTATTTAATATTATCTTCGTGGTTTCTTTTGTTTAATTATGCTATTCCATAATGGGGTTCCTCTTGCCACAAAGTTTATTGCATTATTTTTAATCCCTTCGATCCGATAAAAAGCTTCCTTCCTCCGTGGAGAAAGCTTGATCCTGTACTCTTCCATAGTATCAATAACATATATTCCCATTCTGCCTATTGCCCATCTATCCCTTGAAAATGGATTTGAGCAAAAGCAGGCACTATATCCTGATTCTTTGGCACAATCTCGTACAAGTTTTGAATGTCGACCAAACGGATACGAGAGAAATTCTACGGGTTTACCGATTTTATCTTCTATCGTTTTTTTAGAGAACTCTAACTCCCTTTGTATTTCTTTCCTTGAAAGATTTGTAAGGTCGGGATGTGTATGTGTATGAGAAGCAATTTCAAATCCCAGTCTGGATAATTCTCTGAGCTTATCCCATTCCATATGTGTATGTTTGGTTATGCCTGCGTCCCAGGAGTTCATTTTGCCAGCATAATAGGATACCACAAATATTGTAGCGGTGAAACCATATTTAAGTAATACTGGAAGAGCGTTTTTATAAAAATTGTTATATCCATCGTCAAATGTAATGACTACTGGTTTCGGAAGATGATCATCAACAAAAATGTCCTGTGGTTTAATGCATCTGAATTGATTTTTAAAGAGCCATCTTATCTGTTTTTCAAACCTCGTCTTTGATATCCAAACACCACTCAGCTCAAAGGGCGCTATACTGTGGTAAAGCAATATAGGAATATTAAATAAGATATCCATTCTAACTAAGAAATACCTTCTCAACTTCTACTTTTCTCCCCAGAAATCTATTCACCATTTTGCTTAAATTTTGCGGAATATCACTGAAATAAAAGCTATAAGTGGGAGTCCTTCTATTATTTTTTGTACCTTCTGTATCGAGAAGTTCACCGACAAATGTTGCTACCTCAACAGCGGAATCCACGAGATTTACCTCTTTCCCCATAACATCTTCTATAACATTCTTTAACATAGGATAATGTGTACATCCCAGAATAAGTGCGTCTATATTTTCTTTCTGCAATGGTTTCAGGTAAAACTCTGTTATTTCCCTTGCGAATGGAGTATTTATAAGCCCTTCTTCTACCAATGGAACAAAAAGAGGACAGGATTTTTGTACTATCTTAAATCTATCTCCCAGTACAGTTGAGTATATACTGGATTTTATGGTAGCCCTTGTTCCAATCACGCCAATAACCCTCTTTGCCAGCGAAAGAGCCTTTTTGACACTTGGTTTTACGACTCCCACGAACGGGATGTCCTTATAGTTACTTTCAAGCTCCGGCAGGGCATTGCTTGATGCTGTATTGCATGCTACTACTATGAGTTTTACTTTTTTTTCTAAGAGAAAGTCTACGATCTCCTTAGAAAATCTTGTTATCGTTTCCTTTGATTTTGAGCCGTATGGGACCCTTGCAGTATCACCAAAATAGATGATGTCTTCATAGGGGAGAGTCTTTATGATCTCTCTGGCAACAGTTAACCCACCTATTCCAGAATCAAATATGCCAATTGGTTTATTCATAATTCATCCGTTTTTCGTAGTCTGTCTTGAATTTCTTAATTCCTTCTACTATTCCTAACGCAATATTTCTTATGAACCATTCCTTCCTTAATTTTTTTTCACATTGGGGGTTAGATAGAAACTCCGTCTCAATCAGTACCGCGGGCATATATGTGCCCCTCAAAACAAAGAAATTTGCCTGTTTTACACCTATTGACTTTATGTTTTCCTTTTTTGTTATAAATTTTAAGATATATCCTGCGAGTTCTTTCGATTCTGAGAGATACTCTGTCTGTGCAAGATCCCACAATATAGACTCGAGGTCTGCTCCCAGTTCTCTCTCTTCAAATTTTATTACGCTATTTTCCCTTGCCTCTACTGCCCTTTCCCAATCTGTTCTTGCATGAGATAAAAAATATACTTCACAGCCGTGCGTTTTTCTACTCCTACAGGCATTCAGATGTATTGAGACAAAAAGGTTTGCACCATTTTGATTTGCAATTTTGGTCCTTTCCTCAAGGGATATGAATTCGTCTTTATCTCTCGTCAATATACAGTTAACTCCTGCCTTTTGCAGTTCACTGGCAACTATTCGTGCGATTTTTAACACAACGTCCTTTTCTTTGGTTTTGTTAGGTCCAATTGCACCCGGGTCTTTGCCTCCATGTCCTGCGTCTATTACAACATTTTTAATCTCCACTTTTTGGTCAAATATTATTATACCATTGTCTCCTTGCTCCGCTACCAGATTAAAGCCATTTTTCAGTAATGGTATAAGCATGGAAGAATGTAGAAATACACCATCCTCCTGTTTTTTTGCAGACAGAGGAAAGTTATATGGTTTTCCATTTAAAAGCACCCATGGCGAACCGTCTGTTAAAACGATGGTTAAATCTCTTTTTTGCCAGAATATCCTCCCACTCTTCTCAAGATAGTTTATCTTGCTGCCAAGAAGTTGAGATATTGGCTCTAAATTTATATATTGAGAACCATCCAGCTCTTTTACCGTAACCTGAACATTATTACCTTTATAACTTGCTGTGTACAAACATAAGAATAACAGTATCTTTAGCATATTTTCATTTTGAGGACGCAGATTGGCGC
>Ga0209986_10004855_pt1 | contig 11313 bp, 12 predicted proteins | sample BlataG_FD_183168 | JGI IMG/M metagenome (GOLD analysis project Ga0209986, IMG submission 183168) | Deep subsurface microbial communities from Black Sea to uncover new lineages of life (NeLLi) - Black_00105 metaG (SPAdes) (version 2) | ecosystem: Environmental > Aquatic > Marine > Oceanic >...
GGATGGCAAAATCGACCCCCAGGATAAGAAGAAATACTGCGTTGACGGCGCCGACCAGAAAATTGATCCCGGTTGTGATGCTGACATACTCGCGCAGATCGTTTGCGAGACCGCGAAAGCGAGCTAAGGTGGGGCTGTCGGCTGCAAAATCAGTCTTCATCTTGGATGTTAATCCCGGTGTAGACAGGAGCAAGAAAATGAACACTATCAGCATTATTAGAAGACCGGAGAAGAGACCGAAGATGCCTCCTAACAATGAGCCAACATATTTCATGAGTGGGTTGAAATCAATTCCCTGGAGGGAGGGAGTATCAATCCCGCGACCATTCAGGAACGACTGCAGATTATCGTTATGCCCTTGAAGGTTGTCCGTATACTCGGGCAAGGAGGCGATTATCCCACTGATCGAATTACCAAACAGGAAGATCACCCCCACGATGACCAAAAACATCACGATGATCGTGACCACTAATGCCAACCCGCTTGGCAGCCCTTTGCGCTCCAGCCAGTTAAGGAAAGGATCCACGTTGATGGCAATAATTACAGCCAACAGGATGGGGCTCAGTATGGAGGAAGTCAACTTCATCCCAAACACAATAATGAAAAGACCCGCCCCGCCAATTAAGACCCCGATTACCGAAGATTTTCCAGCACTTGCATTCATATATAACACACCCTTGCGAAGAGAAATTTAGTTTAGACCCTAAGGGTTAAGCAACTTCAAGTTGCCCCCTTAGGGTCTAAACGATCAGATTATGCAGTGGTACCTTCAGCGGCCTTCTTGGAGGCGCTCTTTTCCTTCAGGGATGCTTCCCATTTCCTCATTGCCGAATCGGGCGCGGACTGCCAGGCTCCGATTGCCAGCAGAACACCAAAGATTATCATGAAGACAGTCTGGACAAACAATCCGTGGGTGACCACATAAATAATCTGGCGCCGTAGAATCACCCGTACAACAGGCTGTTTGACGTGTTGGATCAAATCTCTTGAATTCATATTGCTACTTCTTCATGTTGACTGCTGGGAGTGGAGAGAAGAAAGAGCACCGGCGGGCGGTGCAGTTTGGTTTGAATCAAGGGGAGTGGTTCGGTCGTTCCGGGCGTTTTTTCACCAATTGACTGGCAGTTCTGCGAGCTTGTCGCGTTGCTAGAAGTGTATAGAAAGAACCGCTCGACCGGTACCGAATGCAGTAGTACAGGATGGGTCCAATTTTGTGGGCGGAATAGGACTCGAACCTACGACCTCTGCGATGTCAACGCAGCGCTCTTACCAGCTGAGCTATCCGCCCATGGCAAAGATTATACAACTACAACGGGAAATGAGCAAGTCGACGCAAGACACGGCGTAAGACAAGTCGTAAGACACAGCGTAAGGCGCGCTACAACTTGTTGGACAGCCCCAATGGGAGGTGTCCTTATGTTAGATGGCTGAGCTGAAAATCAGTGTTAAATGGTTGAGAGGAATTCTTCTATTGCCCCTGCCACCAATTGGGGCTGTTCGAGCATAACCATGTGCCCGGCATCGGGAACGATTTCCAGATGCGCATCTGGGATATTGTTGGCAAGTAACTTAGAATAGTGAGGGGGTGTCATTTTATCCTCCAAGCCGCACAATACTAGAGTGGGTTGGCTGATATTAGCAATCCGCCCGGATTCATTAAACTCGTTGCAAGCCAGAAAATCCCCATGAAGCACACTGGGTCGTGTCTCAGCCATCCGCTGAGAAGCCAGTTCCTTTAGTCGTGGAGAGGAATTTGGACTGAAAGACCACTGGACGATCTTTGCAACGGCGTTGTTGAAAGTTGTGGGGTTGGAGGTGCTGTCCAGGAGAATCTGCGAAACCTGCAGCCGGGCGCCGCCGCCAAAAAGAGCGAGAGCCGAGACTTGCTCTGGATGATCCAATGCCAATAAAAGAGAAATTGCGCTGCCCATTGAGTGACCGATAAAAACCGCCCTGTGAATCCCTATAGCTGCCATCCATTTGAGGACAGCCGCAGCATAAGCGGAAATGGATTGAAAACCGCGTCCATATGATTTACCGTGTCCGGGTAAATCCAGGGCGTAAACCTGGTAGCCGAATAATCGACGGATGGCAGGCGGCCAGAAAAGATGCGTTCCACCGGCGCCGTGGATCAGCACAATAGGTGGTCTAGCGGCTTTGTGGTTTTTAGAATAGAGATGATAATAGATCTCAGCGGCAATCGGCATAATGGATGGGGGGCAATTTTACCGTATTTTTGTCTATGCTATTCTATAATGGTTTGATACACGCGTGAAGATATGAGGTATTATTTTATGGATGGGTCGCTTGACAGCAAATACTCGAGAATAGGACGGGCTGCCCTGACAGCACGAGCCCGGTGGCTGAGGCGGTTTTTCTCGTCCATACTTAATTCAGCCATAGTGCGATTTAATCCGGATATCATGAATATCGGATCGTAACCAAATCCATGACGGCCGCGCTCTTGGGGTGTGATTTCGCCTTCGCATACACCTTCCGTGAAGCGAGCTTTTCCGGATGGCGCGACGATCGCGACGGTGCACCTGAATCGAGCCAGCCATGGTCTTGGCATTCCCTGTAAGCGTGCTAACAGATAGGCGCGCCGGTCTGCGTCTGTGGCGTCCGATTGGGGAGCAAAGCGTGCCGAACGCAGACCAGGCAATCCATTAAGAGCATCTACTTCCAAACCTGTATCATCGGCGAGAGTCAGTAAACCACTGGCGCGTGCAAAAGCGCGCCCTTTCAAAGCCGCATTTTCAGCGTAGGTCTTGCCAACCTCGTCGACTTCAATATTGATGTGCAATTGTACTGGGGTTAATAATTCAACGTCCATATCACCCAACAGCGCTTTGATCTCTAACAATTTCCCCTGGTTGTTACTTGCAATAAGGAGTTTTGACATAGCTTCATCCAAGAAATACCTTTTTACCACAAATTTTATTTAACAGAAACGATTTATCACTATCTTGCTCATTATTATTAACTGATGTAAAAGTGGCGCACGTCGGCATGTTATAATCGCACCCACTTTATAGATTCTATTGTAAAATAAACCTGACAACCGACTCCAATTTGGGATGTAATTATTGGGTGGAGTTTACCAGAGGGTGATGAAATTCCTATGAATAACTCGCAAAATATTCTACGATTGAATGTCGGGTTTGTACTTCATCAAACGGTTGGGTACAAACGGGATTTTTTAATTGAATACCCACACGTCCATCTCCCGCCGGATTTAGACTTGTACAACCTGTCAGGAACTGCGTGGGTTACCCGCGTCACGAATGGATTATTACTGCAAGTCGAGCTTGGGGCACAGATTACCGCCGAGTGTGCACGTTGTCTGGAGAGCCTTTCACAACCTCTGGAGATCAACTTTGCGGAAGTGTACACCTTTAAGCAGGATTCGGCGATCGAATCAGGGCAAGTCGTCCCAGAGGATGGTGTGATAGACCTGCAGCCTCTTGTACGGGAAGAAATGCTGCTCACAATTCCGATCAACCCGCTTTGTAGTCCAGATTGTATAGGATTATGCCCGGTCTGTGGTGGAAATCGTAATGTTGAGCCGTGCAGCCACGAAGAGCACCCCGGTGATCCTCGCCTGAGTGTTCTAAAATCCCTCTTGAAAGGTGGATAAGTTGTTTTTTTAACTGTACAAATCGGGACAGTCTTTTCGTTTTTAAGTTGAAATCATCATGGAGGGAGTAAATGTCTGACAATATTCTCGTTGCTGTAGCCTGGCCTTATGCCAACTCGCGTATTCACGTTGGCAACATCACCGGCTCATACTTGCCGGCTGATATTTTTACGCGCTATCATCGCCTCTTAGGGGATCAGGTGATTATGGTCTCCGGCTCAGACGCCCACGGCACACCGGTCACTGTACGGGCTGATGCTGAGGGGTCTACACCCGTGCAGGTTTACGAAAAATTCCACAACGGTTTTATTGAGTTGTTTCAGAAACTTGGTCTGGCGTATGACCTGTTCACGAGCACGCACACAAAAAATCATTTTGAGGTCTCCCAGGCGATTTTTTTAGCTCTACAGAAGAACGGCTATCTTTACACGGAGAAGCAGAAGCAGTGGTATGCGCCAGCTCAAAGAAGATTCTTGCCAGACCGGTATGTTGAAGGGACTTGTTATTTCTGCGGTTATACAGAGGCTCGAGGGGATCAATGTGATAATTGTGGAAATTTGCTCGATGCGACTCAATTGATAGATCCGCGTTCAAAGACCGATGGTTCCACTCCGGAGCTGCGCGAGACCGAACATTTTTACGTTGACCTGGGCGCATTGGAACCATCGATTGTGGACTTCTTGCGCCAGCGTGAAAGTTATTGGCGCTCCAATGTGCTGCGCCAATCCTTGGGTCAAATCATGTCCAAGGGTTTACATGGTCGAGCGATCACCCGCGATCTGGATTGGGGGATTCCTGTGCCGGTCGAGGGTTGGGACGGTAAATGCCTGTATGTGTGGTTTGAAGCGGTAATCGGGTATGTATCAGCCGCAATCGAGTGGGCGAAACTGGGTGGACAGCCTGAAGCCTGGGAAAAATGGTGGACAAATCCTGATGCAAAGGGGTATTACTTCATCGGCAAGGATAATATCCCTTTCCATGCGGTGATCTGGCCGGCACAATTGATCGGAGTTGGAGAATGGTTCGGGAAGATCTATAGCAATGAAGATGGGGTAAAACTTACCTTGCCGTATGATGTGCCTGCCAACGAGTTTATGAACCTGGAAGGGCAAAAAATATCGGGAAGTAGAAACTGGGCCGTATGGGGTCTGGATTTTCTATCTCGATATGATCCGGATCCGCTGCGATACTACTTGACTGTTAATATGCCCGAGAGTAAGGATACTGACTGGGATTGGGATGATTTCGTGCGGCGCAATAACGATGTGTTAGTTGCGACCTGGGGTAATCTTGTTAACCGCGTGCTTTCATTTGCTTATAAACACTGGGATGGCTGTGTGCCGGAACCGGGGGAACTGCGCCCGGATGACAAAGTGATATTGGAATCGGTCGCAGCGGGGTTCGAGAGTGTTGGGGAGCATATAGATGCGGTGCGCCTGCGGCCTGCTTTGAATGAAGCGGTTCGTCTGGCTTCGGAGGTCAACAAATACCTCGATACATCAGCGCCCTGGTTTGAGATCAAAAGTGACAAGGAGGATGCGGCTAAAACCATTTTCACGGCTTTACAGGCAATTGATTGGCTCAAGGTTCAATTGTCTCCGTTCTTACCGTTTACGAGCGAGCGGTTGAATCTCTATTTGGGGTACAAGCAGCCCTTGTTTGGCGAGCAATATGTTGAAACAGTTGAGGATTCGCTGGGCAAACATACCGTTTTGCGTTATAACTCCGCTGATGCGAGTGGTAAGTGGGAGCCGGGTCGCCTTCCAGCCGGGGGATCTATGGAAAAACCGGCGCCCTTATTCCGTAAGCTGGAACCAATTGTGGCGCAGGAAGAGCGAGCTAAGCTGGGGTAGTTCTGTTTTGCATGCCGTACGGTACCTGGTACCAGCACATCTCCTTGGGCACAAAAAGGAGCTCATACACCCTTTCACTGGGTACCATGACCAGGAAGTGGTTTCCTTTCTCATCCTGCCACTTACGTCCAACAGCGTCTATGGAGTACTGCACCCCTTTTAGTGTGAAGCTTTTTGGGAAGACTTCTCCCTCAATGTCGAATTGAACTGTTACACCAATTGGTATCATTTGATTATTTACTAATTTGTATGTTTGGGATTTGTTTTGGATAGCTCGTCCCGGATATAGTCTGCCAACAATTTCAACGCCTCTTCAGCGGACTGCTCCTTAACCTTCAGCCGGTCCCCTTCCCAGATGTGTTGCCAGGCTTTGTCCAGGCTGGGTGTGCTCAGCCCAATCCATACCAGACCGACCGGTTTTTCGGGTGTGCCGCCGCCGGGACCTGCAATCCCGCTGACTGCCAATCCAATATCAGAAGCCAGAGCATGGCGGACGCCTTTCGCCATTTCCAACACGGTTTCCTTACTCACGGCGCCGAATTTTTCCAGGGTTTCCCAGCGCACTCCTAACAAACGTACCTTGGCTTCGTAGGCATAAGCTGTGACGCTGCCCATATAATAAGTGGATGACCCGGGGACATTTGTGATACGATGCCCTATCAATCCACCGGTGCATGATTCTGCCACGGCTAAACGCAGACCGTGCTGCCGTAAAAGATCTCCTACAACGATTTCATTTGGTTTATCCATGATTACTCAATTATAACTGGAAAGCTCCTCTGCTATTTATCTCATGTTAAAATGATCGAATAATGGAAATCTCGGAACACATTCAGGGCATACTTGATAACCTGCCCCCTAAGCCGGGCTGCTATATGATGAAAAATGATACGGGGGATGTGATTTACGTGGGTAAAGCCATCAACCTTCGCAGCCGGGTGCGTTCTTATTTCCACGCTAGCGTCAAGCATGGATCAAAAACCAACCAGATGGTGCGGCGGATATCCGACATCGAGTGGATTATCGTGGATTCCGAGTTAGAAGCTCTGATCCTTGAAAACAACCTGATCAAGAAGCATCGCCCGCAGTTTAATGTACGCTTGAAGGATGATAAAACCTATCCTTATATCAAGGTGCATTGGGCGGATCGGTTTCCCAAGGTGACTGTCACTCGCAGGATGGTGCTGGATGGATCGCGCTACTTCGGTCCATATACAAGCGTGTGGGCTGTTCACCAGACCATGGGAGTACTGCGGCGGATTTTTCCGTATTTAACTTGTGATCGAGAGATAACCGGGGAAGATAAGCGTGCCTGTCTGTATCATGATATTAAGTTGTGCCGCGCGCCTTGCATTGGGGCGATTGAGCATGATCAATATCGCCAGATGATCGATGATTTATGCAGTTTCCTGGATGGGCGTACCGAAAAAATTGTTGCGCGTATGCGTTTGGAGATGGAGAATGCTGCTGAGGGGCTGCGCTTCGAGCGGGCAGCTACCCTGCGGGACCAGATCACGGCAATTGAGACGATCGTGGAGCGTCAAAAAGTTGTATCGAGTGAGTATATCGATTCGGATGTGCTCGCTCTGGCTCGATCGAATGGAGACGCCTGTGTGCAGGTGTTTTTCATCCGCGGCGGCAAGCTGATCGGGCGCGATTACTTTTTGCTGGAAGGTGCCTTGGAGACCTCCGATTCCGATGTAATGGCGGAATTTATGAAGCAGTTTTACGATAAGGCGCCCAAGGTGCCCTCCCAGGTCTTATTACCTCACGAAGTAGAAGAAGCCAGGATCATCCGCCAGTGGCTCAGGCAAAAACATGCAGACCAGAAAATTGAAATCCTGGTACCTCGCCGCGGTAAGAAGCGTGATTTGGTGCTGATGGCGGAGGAGAATGCTGTCGAAACGTTGAATTCGCTGCAAGCGCGCTGGCAGGCGGACCGGCACCGGCAAGAGCAGGCGCTTTCAGAGCTGCAAGAGGCGCTGGCGCTGTCAGAACCCCTGAACCGTATCGAATGCTACGATATATCCAATACCCAGGGCACAGCCGCTGTGGGGAGCATGGTGGTTTTTGAGGGTGGTGTGCCTAAAAAGAAACTGTACCGGCGCTTCAACATCCGCAGCGTGGTGGGACCCGATGATTTCGCCAGCATGGAGGAAGTCCTCACCCGGCGGTTCAACCGCTGGTTGGCAGCCAAAGAGATGGAGGTGGAACCAGGTTATAAACCCAACCATGCCTTCGCGCTTCTGCCAGATTTACTGATCGTTGATGGAGGTAAGGGGCAGTTGGGGCGGGCAGTGGATGTGTTGGAACGCTTTGATCTGTCAGCAATTGTGCCGGCAGTGGGGCTTGCCAAGCAGAACGAAGAGATATTCCTGCCTGGAAAGCCCAGACCAATCCTGCTGCCGAGCAAATCTCAAGGATTATATTTGCTGCAGCGTGTGCGGGATGAGGCCCATCGCTTCGCGATTAGCTCGCATCGTAAAAGACGAACAAAGGAGGGTTTAACCTCGCGTTTAGAAGCAATACCGGGCATCGGACCTGCGAAGAGGAAAGCCCTGCTGAACCACTTTGGATCAATTGAAAAAATAAAAAAAGCGACCATTGCTGAACTCAGCGCTGTGCAGGGGATTACGCTAAACCTTGCCAATGCGATCAAGGATCATTTGGAATAAACCCAGATTTCACAAGAGTTGTTTCTGGCTGAGGAATTGTGCCCCAAATCATCTCAGTTATAATAGAGAGGGAGGACATTATGGCAAAGAAGAAGAAAAGTTCAAATCGACAGATGCGAAATATGCGCATCCAGCAGATTTTATTTATCTCTATCGGTGTGCTTATCATACTTTCGATGGTGCTGGCGTTAGTTGCTAAATAGTAGGGGCGAGTGGGTAATCGATAGCAGGCAAATTCAGCCTGAGGCTGTGCGTGCTATAATTCAGGTGTAAATCAATTTGTGTGATCTTAAGTACGTTTGTGCGAGCAGATAGAAAATGCGGGTAGATTTTTACGCCACTTTGCGACAGATTGTTGGAACAAAAACGGTTGATTTCCCCCTCCCGGATGGCTCCACAATTGGTCGCTTGTTAGAAGAAGTCTTTATTCGCTATCCAGCTATGCGTTCGGAGTTATTAGACGACGAGGGACAGCTTCACGGGCATGTCCATGTGCTTGTGAACGGGCGTGATGTGCCCTACTTGGAAAATACTCTGAATACAGTCATTTACATCGATGATACCATCAGTATTTTTCCGGCTGTGGGCGGCGGATGATGCCCACCCGTGAAAGATTTGTCCTGGATGTGCGTGCAATTCCACAGTGGTTGCTTGAAAAGTATATACTTGACTTGGGGGGAGTTATTTCTGAAGACGGGTGCATTAACGAACACGAATGGACGGTATATTTGGAACAACAGGAAAATTATCGCATAGGCTCGCTTGAAGTAGGACAGATCGAACTGGTCTTGGAAGCGGAACCGGATGTATTTGATGTGATCAGATCTGCGTTAGAGAAGAAATTGCCTCGAGCGGGTGGTTAAAAAAAAGGAGTCGGCGCAACCAGTTTATTGATGCGCCGACTTTCGTAATCCAAACTAGGTATTATAGAATCTCAAGCTCCTTTAGCTTCGATTCTGGCACAACCCCTTGCTCCCATCCACGCGCTTCGTAGTATTCTTCCAACATTTCGTCCAGCTCGCAGACGTGTCCTTCTGAACCGGACATTGTAGAAGCTTCTTTCAAGAATCGTTCAGGGAGATAGTCGCTGCCCTCACGGAAACCATTTAAGTTGTTGTAGTGGCGCTCAAGGTTGTAGATTCGTTCGCCTGTTTTCAGTACGTCGTCTGCAGTTATTTCCTCTCCAAGCATGGCGCTGTACTGCAAAGCAAATTCTTCCGCTCCTTCAGCGAACGTGCTGAACTTGCATAAGTCCAGGCTGTCCGTGAAGGCAAACAGGTCTTGGAACAACTTTAACAATTCGCCTTTGCCCTCATAATCCAGCGGATCGGTCTTTAGTGGGATGAGCCCCAGCTCGCTGGCAGGCGTATAGCCTCGCAGGTGGCAGGCGCCGCGGTTACTGGTAGCGTAACCGATGCCCATGCCCTTCATGCCGCGCGGGTCATAAGCGGGGATGGCCTGTCCCTTGACCGTCATGGCGAGCTCGGGATGCCCGAAGGCAATGGCTGCTCTTTCGGTGCCCTCCGCAAGTGTGTCGCCAATACCTTCACGGAATGCGATCTTGCGGATGGTTTCAACCATTGCAGGTTGATCACCCCATTTCAGAACGCCAGCGCTGTTAGTGTAGCCTTTTTGGCTTGCTTCCATATAGACTGAAAGGACATTGCCAATTTCGATCGTATCGAGACCATAGTCATTGCACTGGTTAATCATGTAGGCAATGCTGGCGATGTCATCATTATCGCAGTTTGCGCCCATTGACCATGCAGATTCATATTCGACACTCTCCATGTGCAGACCGGCATAGGGACCTTCTTTGATCTCGACCTCTTTCTTGCAGGCGACCGGGCAAGCGTGACAGGTTGGGTCGTTAACCAATATGTGCTCTTTTACGTACTCACCGCTGATCTTTTCTGCTCTATCGCCAAAAGAGGTGAACTGGCTGTTTGAAGCGGGCAGTGCGCCCATATCGCTGGCGATGTTCATTAGCACGTTCGTGCCATAGACCGAGAGTCCGCCCTTGCGCGGGCTGGTGGCGTTATTCTCATCCATGATCGCTGCCAGGGCTTGTTTATGGGCCGATTTCCAGGCTTCAGGATTCACCGGCTTAGGGAAACTCTTTTCAGCCTTAATGACGACAGCTTTCAGGTTCTTGCTGCCTCCCACGCAGCCCGTTCCGCCGCGGCCGCTGGCACGATCCAATTCGTTGATCCAGGCGGCATAAAGGGAGAGATTTTCACCGGCTTGACCGATTGCGATCACGCTAAGGTCATCTTCGCCATATTTGTCTTTGAAGAATTTGACAGTATCGTGGACTCCTTTGCCCCAGACCTGCGAAGCGTCCAGGATTTCAACACTACCATTATGGACGTAGGCGTATACGGGTTTTTCAGCTTTGCCTTTGAAGATCAGTCCATCGAAACCGGCCCAGCGCAAGCGTGCCGCCGCCCAGCCACCTTGATGGCTATCGGTGACCGTACCGGTCAGGGGTGATTTGGTGACGACCGCCAGGCGCCCGCTCATATTGGCTGCCGTGCCGGTGAGTGGTCCGTTCATGAAGCATAATATGTTTTCCGGTGAGAGGGGGTCAACTTGATGACCGTTCTCAAAGACGTATTTAACACCCACACCGCGCGCGCCTATATATTTTTGCGCCCACTCTTCTGGTATGGGTTCATAGGCAATTTTGCCTGCTGTTAGATCAACATGACCAACTCTATTTGCATAACCTCCAAGTGCCATAGCTTCCTCCGTAATATAGATTCTAGTATTAGAAACAACACTGAGTATTATTTGTAAAAGTTTCGATTAAATCTGGCTGACGGGCACCTCCTTTATCTAAAATGCTACCATCCAATTCACTGGAATAGGGCAAAAAATTTATCGAGACTATGTTCTTTATTTCACAACTAATATTAACATTGTATGGGCTGCAATGCAATTCTAAAATAAAACTTAATGATGGGGTGGGATTTCATCAGGACTCTTAGTTAGAGGCTGCATCCCTCCTAAACGCTTCAACTTCATACTCACTTCCCGCCATTGTACTTTGGAGACACCAAGTTTCTGGCGGATCTTGTCGCGCTCCATTCCAGAGCGCCAATCGTTCAGGGCGCACGTCCAGCGGCACATGTCGAAGGAGAGGTGC
>Ga0209986_10004857_pt1 | contig 11309 bp, 9 predicted proteins | sample BlataG_FD_183168 | JGI IMG/M metagenome (GOLD analysis project Ga0209986, IMG submission 183168) | Deep subsurface microbial communities from Black Sea to uncover new lineages of life (NeLLi) - Black_00105 metaG (SPAdes) (version 2) | ecosystem: Environmental > Aquatic > Marine > Oceanic >...
AAAGTTAAAATGTTTTTCCTCACCTTTATGGACTTGCAGATTCGATAGGTCAACGCTATTCTTGGCAATCCTTGGCGAAGTACCGGTCTTTAACCTACCAAGGTCGAGTCCACACCTTTTTAATGATTCGCTTAATGCAGATGAACGAGCTTCTGCAAGTCTACCGCCAGCAAAACTATCCAAACCAATATGCATCAATCCATTCAAAAAAGTTCCAGTAGTTAATACTATAGCACGTGCCCGATATTCATTTCCAATACTTGTTTTAACACCAATTGCACTATGACCATCAATAATAATCTCACTTGCCTCTTCCTGTTTTATCTTAATATTCTTTGTATTTTCAAGAATTTCCTGCGCTACCACTCTGTATTGTAAACGATCATTCTGTGTGCGCGGCGACCAAACAGCAGGTCCTTTTGAACGATTTAACATCCTATATTGGATGGCTGTTTTGTCAGCGAGCAAACCGATTTCACCGCCTAATGCATCAACTTCTTTTACAAGATGTCCCTTTGCTAACCCACCAATCGATGGATTACAGGACATTTGACCAATATTATCGATATTCAATGTCAAAAGAAGAACATTAAATCCCATACGTGCCGGTGCCAAACACGCCTCCATACCCGCATGACCACCACCAATTACGATTATATCATATTTTGAAGATTGCACCATAGTATATAATAGTGAAAAATAAAAAAAAATCAACCCAGCTATAATAAAAGGCACCGTTGTTCGTTTTACGGCAACGTAAGTATATTGACAACACTGCAAAATTATATATAATGTAACCATGGGTTTAGTTGATATACAAGAAAAACAAAGCGGGGAGAGAAAAAGAGAAAAAAGATTGGTTCATTTCACCAATGCTACAAGCCGCGCTTTTCAAATCTCAAGAGTTCTAAAGTCCAAGACAAAAACCTACAAAGATAATGCAGACTATGTTGTAAAAAGCTTCCTTGACTATCTCTTTTTCGATCAGCACAAAGAAATACGAGAAATCAATGACACACACGCAACGCACTTTATGCTTGAATTTGCGCCGCATAAACTCATCTTTTCACCAGAGGCAGAGAAAAATGTCGCTGAGATATTGTCAAAATTCCTCATCTTCCTGGACGGCGAAGGACATATTCACAATGGTTCTGAATTGAGTTCTGTAGTAAAGAAAAGCAATCGTGCATTTCTCCAATTGTTACCAAAGTCTAAGCGGACATCAACTAAAAAAACTACCAAAAAAAGTAAAGCAGTTGAGAAATCTATAACCAAAAAGAAACCTGCGAAAAAAGTGCAGCCTGTAACTAAAGTTGGCAGGAATGACCCATGCCCCTGCGGCAGCGGCAAAAAGTATAAAAAATGCTGCGGTAGATTGAAGTAAAATGCGGTCAAGCTCTTCCCTCTATGTCTGACAGCACAAGTGCTGTCACTCCACATACAGAGTGAACCGCCACGTTGCTTGGCGTATGCCACTACATAATTACTTAATAACTGTGATTTTTTTCTGGCAAAATAAAGACCAATGCCAAGTAGACAATGAATTCGATCATAATTAAGGTATTCATTATATCATCCTTCCTTTCTTATGATAAAAAATGATAAAAAAACATTGTTTATTGCAAGGCTAAAGCCTTGCCCTACATCTCTCATCTTTTAGTAAAGCGATACAAATTTTTACATCTCCGTAATCTTGTTTTTATCACTGCCTGCCCCGTAGGATGTCAATCGTACGGGGTAATCGATCGCTCAGTAGAGCGATACAAAACCCTTTTTTCGACCATATCTGTCCATGAGCAGAAAAACCCCCATCCCAAAAGTGACCCAGACAACCAATATCAAAGAGAGACGTAGAAATATCGTACCAAGGTCAAACGGAATGTGCTCACCGAGGAGCAAATGCCTTACACCCATTACACCATACGTCGTTGGTAGAAAAAGGGATACTTTCCTTAAGAAAATAGGTAGCACTACCAATGGATAGGCTATCGGCGTAACGATTACCATCAACGTACTCAATACTTCAGATAAAACCCACCATTGTTTAAGACCTATGGTAAGACCAGCAATCAACACACCGAGCCCATAGAGACCGAATAGCATCAATGCGACGATGAACAGGACAGATAGAATACCTGTGGTCTTAAACGAAATAGCGAAGACAAAACTGATGATGAACGCTTGAAACATCATGATAAGTCCTTGATGGAGTGTGGAATGAAAAGCCATACCAGCAACATACACCCATCGCGGCACAGGAGCCGCAAAGATAGTATCGAGCGTTCCATACCATTGTTCCTTACGCAATGACCATCCCATTGCCCAACAAGCGGTATTCAGAAAACCCATGATAAGATAACCGATGAATGTATAGGCAATCATATCGCCAATCCCAGTCAAACTCCTTAAGTGCTCAGAAAAACGACCACCCAGTATTGCAACACCAAAGAGGAAATATGGCAGGAGATAAATAAATGGTCCGATAAACTGACGAAAGAAATCTGGCTTGTACTTCCACTCAATCCGCCACTCTTTTATGTTTTCGGCATTAATTGCTCTGAGATAATGGATTATTCTACTCATCTGACTACCTAATCTCCCTATCTTCAATTTTCGCGGGCAGCCCGCCCCGCTTCGCAAAGCGAGGCCGAGGAAGCCCGCTCCCACATTTATCATTCGCCATTTTTAATTCCATCTCCTCTTTTCCCATCTTCCTAACTTCCTAACTTCAAAACTTCCTTTTTCTCTGTTTCCCCTTGTCCCCCGGTCTCCTTGTCTCCTTGTCTCCCGGTCCCCTTGTCTCCTTGTCTGCTTTTCGTTTGTGTAATCTGTGTATTAGTAGTGTGCAAGCGTTCCCCTTGTCTTTGTCCTCTTCTCAATAAGCATGAATATCCAAATACCTAACGGTACGATCACGGCATCTAAACCAAGCAGAACCAGGCTATTCTTTACAAAATCAAACTCAATACCCAACAAAATACCGCGCAGCGCGACTAACGCATACGTTAGGGGAATAAACACGCTCACTGCCCTCGTTATAGGATGAACTTCAACAGGATAACGAATCGGTGTAAAAAGAAAGAGGATGTACTCGAAAAGATGAAGAATCCCCTGTGATTCTTTAATAAGTAGTGTAAGCGCAGCGGCAATAAATCCAACTCCATACAATCCGATCATAAGCAGAAGCAAGAAGAAAACAATCGGAATAATCATGGTAATCGTAATGGTAAGGCCAAAAAAAATGACACATATTGATATTTGAACTGCAACGAAAAATGTCGACAGTATTGAGTTGTACAACGCCTTACCCACAAGAATGTAGAACGGTCGCACCGGCGACGAAAGTATGTGTTCGAGCGTCCCATAAAACATCTCATTTCTCAATGCATTTCCCATACTCCAAATTGCAGTAAACATATAGGTGCTGAAGATTCCACCGATAAGCACATATGGGATGTATTCGCCAGTGCCTGCAAGATTACTGAACGCAGTACTATGAAGACCTCCAATAAGTGCTTTACCCTGAAATATCAAAGGCACAACCCATAAGAGAGGTGAAATGATCCAGAATGCAATCTCAATAGGATAAGCGAGCAGGATTCTTACATCTTTCCGCATCTCTTCAATAATGATCCGCATACCTATATACTTATAACCGCAGATAACGCAGAAAACCCGCACAATACGCAGAGGATTTATTATTAGCGGTCTCTGCGATCATTCTGCTGCCTCTGCGAATAGTCATCTTTCAAACTCGCACCAGTGAGGTGGACAAATACATCTTCTAATGTTGGAGAGGTAACAATCACTGAAAGAACCTTAACCCTATCTCGGACTGTATCGATAACACGACTCAAAAGGCTTTCTGGATTATCAGTGTTCATCCGAACATAGGTTAAACCATCTAATTTACCAAGGTGTAAGCTCACAGATTCTGGTAATTGTTCAAACATCTCTTTGTCGAGATCTCCAAGACACTTAACTTCCAAAACCTGTTCCTGAGGCATACTTTGTTTTAATAAAACTGGTGTATCAAGCGCTTTTATTTTACCATTATACATAAATGCCACACGCTCGCACAATTCATCAGCTTCATCCATATAATGAGTAGTCAAGAGAACAGTCTTTCCAAGCTTCCCGTGCAGTTCATCTTTTATAAAACCACGAACAAATCTCGCAAAATATGGATCTAAACCAAGTGTAGGTTCATCAATCAACAGTATTGGAGGATCGTGAATTAAGGTGCGCGCAATCGATAGTTTCTGTTTCATACCAGAGGATAGCCGCTCAACCCTTTCACGTGCTTTGCCCTTGAGGTCCATTAGCTCGAGTAAATAATCAATCCGTTCAGCGGTCTTTTTTCGAGGTACACCGTAAAGTGCTGCGAAATACTTGAGATTTTCAACTGGTGTCAGTTTCCAATACAGAGATCTCTCGCCACCAGTTAGCACACCAATCATCCGTCTCACGCCTAAAGGATCTTTGTTGATATCATGCCCACCTACTGTAGCAGTTCCTTCATCAGGTATGAGCAAAGTGGATATGCATTTTATAAGTGTTGTCTTACCTGCTCCATTCGGACCAAGCAAACCAAAAATCTCACCTTCCTTGATTTCAAAACTGACCCCATCCACTGCTCTAACTTCATCCTTACGCTTTTTCTTAAATAGCTTTACGAGCCCCTTGAGTACGATGTTTTTCTTCTCAGACATAGGAATAATATTATCCAATTATTTAAAATATGCAAGTACTTATGGAAAAGACATCAGAACAACGGAGATATTGACTTACACTGAAACCGTATGTATAATGGATTGTATGATATATCAAAAATTCGGATTGATAATCATTTTGATTATCCTGGTGATTTTTGGCGGTACTGCTGGTTATCAAATTATTGAAGGTTGGACATTCATCGAGGCTCTCTACATGACCATTATTACAATATCAACAGTGGGATTTAAAGAAGTCGGACAACTTTCAAACGCAGGTAGAATTTTTACTATTTTTTTGATATTAGGTGGAATCGTCGTAATTACAAGCGGAATTAGTTTAATATTCTCCTCAATTATTGAGGGAACATTTGGCGAAATTATTAGGAGGCAAAGAATGGAGAAAAAGTTGGCAAAAATTAGAAACCATTTTATAATCTGTGGCTTCGGAGCAGTTGGTGAAGATGTAGTAAATGAATTTATCCGTGAAAATAAACCATTTGTTTTGATAGAAAAGGATAAACTTATTTTAGACAAAGTATTAAAAGAATTTCCTGATACAATTTATGTATTTGGCGATGCCACAGACGATGAAATACTAAAGAATGCCCAAATTGAAAAAGCAAAAGGTGTTCTTGCTGTATTAGGAAAAACCACTGACAATCTCTACATCTGCCTCTCTGCCCGCTCATTAAATCCAAAACTAAGAATTATTGCGCGGGTTATTGAAAGTGAATCGATTGATAAATTAAAAAAAGCCGGGGCAGATTATGTCTTTTCTCCTGAAAAAATCGGAGGTATACGATTAGCTGCAGCTGCGTTGAAACCAGCAGTCACTTCTTTTCTGGACGCAATAATCAGGGGTGAATACCTTGACCTTGTTCTTAATGAGGTCGAAGTTCAAGAGCATTCTTCTATTGTTAGAAAAACATTACAAGAATCAGAAATTTCAAAAAATATCGGCATTATCATTTCAGCGATAAAATCTGCGAATACGGATAAATTGATATTCAACCCGAGTTCTAAAACCATAATAAATCCAGGTGACATCCTTATTGTATTCGGCTCATTAGACCAGATTAAGCAACTCAAAAAAATGTGTTCATAATTACGTAAAAAAATCGAAATTATGGTACTTAAAAAAGGACTTGGACTCTTAGGTGTATTTGCTATTGCAGCCGGAGCAATGATCAGCTCAGGACTGTTTATTCTCCCCGGGCTTGCCTTTGCCAAAGCCGGTCCGGCAATGATTCTCGCTTATATTATCGCCGGTATTTTAGTAATCCCAACAATCCTCAGTAAAGCAGAACTCGTAACCGCCATGCCCAAGGCGGGTGGTGATTATTTTTATATTACAAGAAGTATGGGCTATACCATTGGAACAATTGCCGGATTTGCAAGCTGGTTTTCACTAAGTCTGAAGAGTGCATTCGCTCTTGTTGGTATGGGTATTTTTACATTATTAATTAATCCTTCACTCAGTATGTTTGAAATAAAAATCATTGCCATTGTTTTATGCCTTATTTTTATGTTGATAAATCTCTTGGGCATAAAAGGAGCAGGTACTACCCAGATTCTTCTTGTCTTCTTCCTAATTGCAATACTGATCTTGTTTGTTGTAAAAGGGTTTGTAACTATTGTACCTGAAAGATACACTCCCTTTGCACCTTATGGATTATTGCCAGTTTTTTCAACTGCGGGTTTTGTCTTTATCTCATTTGGTGGTCTAACAAAAGTTGCAAGTGTTGCAGAAGAAATCAAAAATCCAAAGATTAACGTGCCAGCAGGTATGTTTCTTGCTTTTATCGTTGTTTTAGTCCTTTATATAGCCGTTGTCTTTATTACGGTAGGTGTACTTAATTATGATATATTACATAACTCCCTCACACCAATATCAGATGGGGCAAAAACTTTCTGGGGTATTACCGGTGTTATCATAACTGCAATTGCTGCTATGTTAGCCTTCATCTCCACTGCTAATGCCGGCATTATGTCGGCATCGCGCTATCCTCTGGCAATGAGTCGTGACCATATTATGCCTAAGTTTTTCTTAAAAATAAATAACCGATTCAAAACACCCCATATCGCAATTATATTCACCACCTTATTTATGGTGACCATTATCTTATTTTTAAACCTCAAAGTATTAATTGAAGCCGCATCAACAATGCTCCTGCTTTTATATATCTCAGCAAATCTTTCAGTCATTGTTATGCGTGAGAGCAAATTGCAAAATTATCAACCAAGTTTCCGCTCACCTCTTTATCCCTATATCCAGATTATCGCTATTTTGAGCTATGGATTTTTAATCTATGATATGGGCAAAGATACTCTGTTGATAACAGCAATTTTTATCAGTTTCGCAATTCTGTGGTATCTTTTTTATGCTCGACCAAAAATAAGTAGAGAATCAGCATTAATGTATGTGGTTGAACGTATCACTGATCGACAAATAGTAACCGATACCTTGAAAGAAGAGCTAAGAGAAATTGTTAAGGAACGGGAAGAAATTATTGAAGACGAATTTGACCATCTTATAAAAGATTCACTTATTCTTGACTTTGATAAGAAAATACATTTTGATGAATTTATTAAAATCGCATCAGAAAAATTGAGTGAAAGATTAGGGGTGGGATCAAAAAAATTCGAAGAAATTTTCATGGAAAGAGAAAAACAATCCTGTACTGCGCTTCGTCCAGGACTTGCAATTCCACACATTATCATAAAAGGCGAGAAAAAGTTTGATATTCTTTTGGTTAGAGCAAAAGAGGGCATCATCTTTCCCGATGCTCCAGAGCCCGTACATATTGTTTTCGTCTTAGTTGGAACACAAGACATGAGAAATTTCCATCTCCGCGCACTTATGGCGATTGCCCAAATCAGCCAGCAACACGATTTTGACAAAAAATGGTTAACTGCTAAAGCAACAGAGGATTTACGCGATATTGTGCTATTAGGAAAAAGAAAGAGGACATGAATTCAATTATTACTGTTTCCAAAAGCATATAGTAGCAGCAAAAGTCTTGACTTTAATAAATTCCAGAATAAAATAGAAAATGGTCGGTATTGGCTATGATATACATCGATTAGTGGATAACCGCGAATTATATCTCGGCGGTGTAAAAATTGATTTTGACAAAGGACTATTGGGTCACTCAGATGGTGACGTTTTACTCCATGCTATTTGTGATGCGCTTTTAGGTGCTGCCAATTTAGGTGATATTGGTCTCCATTTTCCACCAGATGATGATCAATATAAAGGAATATCAAGCAATGAAATATTAAAAACAGTTGGCAAATTTCTTGAAAATTCAGGATTTTTTGCAAAGAACATTGATGCTATAGTAATTGCCGAGGCTCCTAAAATATTAACCTATGTAAAACATATGAAACAAAATATTGCCGGCGTTCTAAAAATTTCAAAAGACTCAATTTCGATCAAAGGCAAAACAAATGAAGGACTCGGAGCCATTGGTGAAGGAAAAGCAATTGCTGCCTGGGCAATCTGCGAAATAGCGAGGATAAATGATACCCCTGAAAGATGATCTCCGATTAGCTTCTCGACCAATAATCACATACATCATATTAGGATTAAATATTATAGTTTTCCTTTATGAATTGTCATTGGGACAACATCTTAATAATTTTATAAGACAGTTTGGAGCAATCCCCTTTAATATTTTTCATCCAGCTGGTCTTCTTTCATACGCCACTCTATTTTCAAGTATGTTTATTCATGCCAATCTTATGCACATATTAGGTAATATGCTCTTTTTATGGGTCTTTGCAGATAATGTTGAAGACAAACTTGGTCATATAAAATTCATTCTTTTTTATTTGGTATGTGGCATTACAGGTACTTTATTACATGGTATTACCGCTCCTGGCTCAACAATACCTATGGTCGGTGCGAGTGGCGCGATATCCGGGGTCATGGGAGCGTACATATTATTATTCCCTAAGGCAAGAATATTAGCACTTATCCCTTTCTTTATCTTCTTTAGAATTACTTATTTACCATCTATCATTTTTTTAGGTATATGGTTTTTATTTCAATTTTTATTTGGGATCTCTTCAATTGGTGGACGTGGTGGAGGCGTGGCTTACTTTGCCCATTTAGGTGGTTTCATTATAGGGCTTTTGCTCGCCCTACCATTTAGGAAAAGAAGAAAAAATTATGAATATGAGATATATTAATATAAGGGCTCAAGGAGGCTATTAATAAAGACAAGGAGACTGGGGGACAAGGGGACCAGGGAATCAGAGGATCGGAAGATGGAATTAAAAATGACAAATGATAAATGTCAAAAACACAGATTGCTCAGATGACAAGGGGACGGGGAGACAAGGAGATTAGGGAATCAGAGGATCAGGAGATGGAATTAAAAATGGCGAATGATAAATGTGGGAGCGGGCTTCTGCCCGCGAAAATCGAGCCTAGAAAGGCTCTCCCACAATTTTCCGAAAAAAGATGGAAAGTAGGTTATGGGTTTACCCAGCACTTTTCAAAAAAGTGCTGGGCGCGAAAATCAATGTATTCAGCTTTGGCTGAATAAAAGGAGGTATAAAATGATACAACTATTATGCATTTTTTGTACAATTTATTCCACTCCTTTACAAGAGAGTGGAATGTATGGATATCGTGCACCGCTGCTAAATAAGGTTGATGCACGATGTTATGAAAATGATTATGTTCGCGCCTGGGTATATTTCACTGATAAAGGCGTAAGCACAAATAACTACGATAAAGTTATCCAGTCCGTAAAAAGAAGAATGGGAAAATCGTCATATGATAGAAGGTTAAAAAGAGGAGGTACTATTGATCATGCTGATGTTCCCCTGAAACGAGATTATATAAATGAAGTTGAAGCACGGGGCGGTTTACTCATTAGAGAATCAAAATGGATTAATGCTGCAAGTTTTTGGATTTCTAAAGAGGACCTCGATAAAATTGCTGAATTAGATTTCGTTCAAAAAATCACAACAGTAGCTTCTTTTATGAGTCCAAATGACACGGAGGCTGCTTTTTTAGATTCTACCATATTTGGCCTCACATATAACCAGCTAAGTATGTTCAATATTGATAGCCTACATGATATTGGGATTTTCGGCTCTAATGTGAAAATAGGCATACTCGATACCGGAATTAGAAGACAACATACAGCATTAGATAATGTAAGGGTTATCGCCGAATATGATTTTCTCGGAGGCGACCAAATTTATATTGAAAATAGCCCGATTTCTGAACGAGCGGGTGTATACAGTGATATGGTTTTTTGGAAAACAAACTCACGCCTCAATCTTTTCTTGACCGGTGATACTATAGCGTATAGCGTCTATCCAGTCCGGGATATAATGTATACCTATTCTACAGACGGCGGTTCTGTATGGCAACAATTAACAAAGATTACAAGTAATTTTAATAATTGGGCAAGAGAATTAGCAGTATGTGGTGGTGATACAATGTTCATTTTTTATCAAGATCGCGATGGCTTAAAATACTTGGTGGTTGACACGACTGTTTTGGTGCAGCCAACTACTCTTGTCTCAGGAATCTCTTACCGAGAACCCTCAGCAACTCAAATTGATGATACAGTTTATGTTACTTACCAGGATAAAAATAAGCTTTATCTGAGAAAAGGCAATATTTCGGGATTTTCTTCAAGCATCATTATTGATTCCTCCACCACAAATATTAAAGCACCAGAAGTAATCAAGGGCGACTCAGAGATTGGTGTTTTCTACCATACATATCCGGAAGACTCTTTATATTTTCTAAAGTCGTCAATTCCTGTAACAACATTCACCAGAAAATTCGTCGGTATGGGAAAAAATGCTAAAGCAGTATCTTATTCTAACACAATATCATTAATCTGGAAGGATAAATCCAATGATCCTTTATTTAGAATTGCCTTTTCTAAATCGGACAATTTTGGTCAAACATTTACAGAAGCTGTATATCTCTCAGACGATTTAAATTCGATTGGGAAAATATCTCTTGAGAAATTCAATGAAACAATCAAAGTAATATGGGAAACAGAAGGGAAAATCTTTTTCAGGACTTCATTTGATAATGGAAATAACTTCAATACAGTCGATTCTTTGAATAAAGAATATGTTTATTTGCCCACCCTGGGAACAAATAATTTTGATATTTTAAAATTTTATTGCACACGTGGTGATACTTTAACTGATGGCTATTCTCCAGATGACCCTTCCCATTACTATTATCCTCATCACGGCACAAAAATGATCGGATTAATTGGTGGATATCTCAGAGATAGTTATGTGGGAGTTGCACCAGCTGCCCAGTTCCTTATAGCGAAAACGGAAAATCCAGATAATCTGTATGAATTCCCTGTAGAAGAGGATACATGGATCGCTGGCCTCGAGTGGTGTGAATCAAAAGGAGCGGATATTGTCTCAAGTTCATTGGGTTATACAAATTGGTATGACTGGCCTGAAGAATATGACGGCAACACCTCACCTGCTTCTATCGCAGCTCAAGAAGCAATAAAACGCGGTATGATAATTGTCAATGCTGCAGGCAATGTGACCTCTGCGCAAATCGTTATTCCGGGTGATGCTGAGGGCGTT
>Ga0209986_10004858_pt1 | contig 11306 bp, 10 predicted proteins | sample BlataG_FD_183168 | JGI IMG/M metagenome (GOLD analysis project Ga0209986, IMG submission 183168) | Deep subsurface microbial communities from Black Sea to uncover new lineages of life (NeLLi) - Black_00105 metaG (SPAdes) (version 2) | ecosystem: Environmental > Aquatic > Marine > Oceanic >...
TAAAAAATGACCAAGCTACAATTCATGGAAATTAAAAATTAATAAGTACAAAGTAACTATTAACAATTTAACAATTTAACAATTTAGCAATTTAACAATTTAACAATTTAGCAATTTAACAATTTAACAATTTAGCAATTTAACAATTTAGCAATTTAACAATTTAACATATAACAGCTATTCACAATTGGTTTACATTAAAACTCACACAAAACAGAAATGAAGATACACAAAGTAGGGATCATCATGAATGGCGTCACCGGCCGTATGGGGACCCACCAGCATCTGATGCGTTCAATCGTTGAGATCATAAAACAAGGAGGCGTACCTGTTGGTTCAGATGAAGTTATCATGCCGGACCCTGTCCTTGTGGGCAGGAATCTTTCAAAATTGGAAAAGCTAAAAATCATGTCAGGTGTGGAGAAAGTGACCACTGACCTGGATAAGGTTTTGGCTGATTCAGCATACAGTGTATATTTTGATGCCCAGACTACCGGCAGAAGGGCAGAGGCAGTAAAAAAGGCTGTTGCTGCGGGTAAGCACATTTTTTGCGAAAAACCGACAGCTACAGACACTGAAACAGCCATGGAGTTGTTCAGGATTTGCGAAAAGGCAAGAGTAAAACATGGTGTTGTACAGGATAAATTATGGCTCCCCGGACTCATAAAACTAAAAAGACTGATCGAAAATGGATTTTTCGGAAAGATACTGTCTGTGCAGGGAGAATTCGGTTATTGGGTTTTCGAAGGGCATACTATTCCAGCACAAAGGCCTTCATGGAATTACAGGAAAGAAGACGGAGGCGGTATGATCATGGATATGCTGCCGCACTGGCGATATGTGCTCGATAATATTATTGGAAAGGTAAAGGCAGTATCCTGCCTCGGGGCAACCCATATTCCTGAAAGGGTGGATGAACAAGGAAATCCATTCAAATGCACAGCCGATGATGCAGCTTACGCGACCTTTGAAATTGAAGGAGGAATAGTGGCACATTTCAATTCTTCCTGGGTTGTAAGGGTCAGGAGAGATGATCTGCTCACCATACAGGTGAACGGCACAAAAGGATCTGCAGTGGCTGGTTTACATGAGTGCTATTTCCAGCATTATGACAATACACCAAAACCGGTGTGGAACCCGGATGTCGTTCAGCCTATTAACTTTTATGAAGGTTGGGCAAGGGTTCCTGAACAGGAACAATACGGCAATGCATTTAAAATTCAATGGGAACTATTTCTGAAGCATGTGGTGAAAAATGAACCGTTCCCCTGGGATTTGAAGGAAGGCGCCAAAGGAGTCCAGCTCGCGGAAAAGGGGTTGGAAAGCTGGGAAAAACGCAGATGGATAGATGTGCCGGAACTTTAATTTACTACTATTATTTGAAAAATAAACGAAATTTGGTTTATACAATCGTTAATTGCAAGCGGAAAAAATAGATTTGTGGAAATTCGTCAGACCACTGATAATGTTATGCCGGTGAATTTAATTTTAAACATTTAATGATGATAAGGTATTTTTGTATAATTAAACATTTTAGTGGTAAGACGAATAAACATAAATGACAGGACACTAGAGCCTGACGGTTGAATTTTGTTTTACGGAGCTATAGAATGCTTCGACTACTTTTAAGACATCTACTCCTTCTGCGCCTGTAATGGGCGCTTCTTTTTGGTGGAGAATAGATTTGGCGACATCATTGACATAATCCAACCCCATAATACCTGAATATCCTTTTAAATTAAAATCCTAAGGATTAATTTCCCAATTTGAAATGTTCACAAATTTCAATCTGATTTCCTCATCTGTTTTATCACCTAATATACTTGAATGTGCCCTGTTATTTGGATTCCCAATTGGTTCCGGATTTTGATATTTAGGAGTGTGTTCTATCAACTGATTACAGTTTAAATTGTATATGTCATTAACAATCACACTAACAATAAAAAAGAATAAGGGATTCTTAAAATCTGTAGTTCCTTTCTTATATTGTTTTCCAAGCAATTCACGGCTTTTTTTGGGTGTCGTATACCTTTCCCAATCAGATGATAATGATGGTCCACTTGTTGGAGTGTTTTTGAATGCTGCAGGTCTTGGAAGTCCAGTTTTGGGATTTATGTTTTGTTTGTGAACTCTAATAAATAATTTATCTTGTAATGGAATTTCTTCTTTAGGCCACATTAATAACTTGTTAAACTTTAAATACTTTCAACCAATATGCAAAAAATTCATTTATTTCATTAATTGGAATGTTCCCTTTAATATTATTGTTTTCTGTAAAATAATCACCATAGTAACTTGCTGTAGTTTCTGCTTCCTTAATATTCACTAAGAGTCTTGCTTGTTCTGAAGACCAAGTTAAGTCAATTGAACCATCAGATACAGCAGCAATATCTGGTTCATTAATTATAATATTTTGGTTATTATAAATCCATTTTGAATAATTAGAAATAAATAATGTCGCTTTTTCCCAAGTATTAAAAGAAATTTGCAGAGCACCTTCATCATCCCAATTTTTATCTAAATCAATGATATTTGATGAATCTTCAATTTCATTTAAGATATGAACCAATTCAAATGGGAATAAAAATTTCAAACCTCTTATTTGTTTTTCAATTTTATTAACAGGATAAATAACAAAGTCTTCTGATTGTCTAATAGTTAACTTTTTGTACTTAATTAAATAATCTTTTTTATCAAATTCCCAAAATTTTCTATGAAATAGGGAATAGGTATCTTCAGTAAAAGATCTTTGCGGTTTTCCTGGAAGATATTTGCGTTGCAAAGTCTCAGGCATAGTCTTTATTCTTTAATTTCAATAAAAGTAATTTCTTGATTTATCTTGCTTTTTATTATGTTTTCTTTTTCGATAGCTCTTTCTATCTGTTCTTTTAACTTCTTTAAATCAGCTAAATCCAAAGCAAAAAAAGATTCTTTGATTTCTTCATTTTGTTGATATTCCACTTTCAAATTATGAATAATTACAGCTTGTTTCGGGCTTTCATATGGTTTGTCTAAGAATATTAATCTAATATCACTTATTACTCTACAGTCTGTGAATATTTTATCATATTCTGATTGTAGTTTTCTTGCTTTAAAAGTCAGATTAATTTTGTCAATTGAATTTAAAATAGTTATTAAATTATTTTTTAGATTTATTATTTCATCTTTCCGAGCTTCTTTATTTTGAAGTGAGTATGCTTGAGTTAAATTGTCAACTAAGTGATCAATGTTTTCTTTTTGTGCTAAACTAATCAAACTAAAAATAGTAAATGATATTAATGATAAATCCAATTTGGATAAATGTTTATTATCAGATAATTTTTTAGCTAAAGTTTCTGGCCCATCACCTATATCCAATTTTTTCAAAATATCACTAATCTTGTAGGTTAAATCTTTATTTAAAAAGGAAAGTTCTTTAAATCCAGAAATGAATTCTTCTGGTATTATATATTTAGCCATTTTTTATGATTTTTTTTAAAATTACAATAATTTAACGGAATTATTCAATATTTGGTATAATAAGCATTGCCCATAATCTATGTAATGATAATACCAGGTAGCATAGTACAACAGCCTTATCCGAATTCAGGGCCGCTTATCAAAAACTGTTTGTCAATAATTCCGGGATATGGATTATCCTTATGATACATTCTTATAAAGTGACGCTGTGTGGTAAACCCCATGGAATTTAACCAATTCGATAAAATGTCTTTATCTTGCAGAATATCTATAACAACCGGCTGACCGGCCAGATTTTTCAGTGCTTCAGCAATAAGGATTTTAGCGTCATTTGTTGTTAAGGCAGAGACCGGTCCTAGCCATGTGTTATTCGTTATCCGTTCGTAAAAAGGTTTCAGGTTCCAAGTTCCAATGACACATTACCTGTTGTAGTAATAAATTCGTCTGCAAACCACAAACATATACAATTAACATATAACTTATCCCATAGGGATGCCTGTGGCATAACATTTCATAACATTCTGCTTCTTTTCTTCTTATGCCACAGATCAGTTACTAGCCGGAACCTTAAATTGCACTAATAGTTGTAATCAGCTTGTGATACATGTAATAAACCATAATAGAGATTAAAATAAACCCGAAAATAGCAATTGTATTTTGTATTTTATTATTTCGGTGCTTACCCATTACCTTTTTGTTGTTCAGCATTAAAAAAAGTCCGGCCGCAATCAACGGAACGGCAAATATAGAGGAAGCCTGAGCCATAATTAATGCATAGATAACATTACCACGGAAGAAAACAGCGATCACCATACCCAAAAGCAAAATAATCGATATAAAAATTTTAGGTATTTTTTCATTCATCGAACGGCCTAATCCGAGACCATCAGCCAACAAACCTCCGCCAATAACAGCATTTACCATTAATGATGAGAAAGCTGCTGCACAAAGTCCTGTACTGAATATAATTTTTGCAAAACCACCGAATAATGCTTCCAATTGCAGAGCCATATCGGCCGCGGAGTTCACTTCGATCCCCCGGGGATGCAGGGCAGCTGCTGAAGTTATTATTACTAAAGCAGAAATAAGGGCAAGCATAAATATACCCGTGTAAGAGTCATTTATGCTGGTTTTTAAATTACCCGGATTCCAGCCTTTATCCTGTGCCAGATATGACTGGTATATAGCACAATGAAGGACAAAAGTTGTCGCAACCAGAGCAGCTATTACGTCAAAATGATCAATCGATACAGAAAGAGGCACAAAACTTTTTCCTATTGAAACCGGATCAGGTTTTGTAAGGGCAAGGTTGAATACAAAAGCAATAATCATAATCATTACCATAATCATCATAAGTTTTTCAAGAACCTTGTATAAGTTTTTTGCCCAGAATATAAGGACCATTCCAAGAGGTGTAAAAATTAAAGGCCAAACACGTTCATCAATACCGGTAATTCCCTGCATGCCAATTCCAATTCCCAGGTTATTGCCGAACTGGAAGCTGGAGGCAGCCATAAATGCGGAGATGCCGATCAAGACTGCAAACCAGCGTCCGTATGTTTCCGTGATGGATTGAAGGATCGATTTATCATGTAATACCCCAAACCGGGCTCCCATTGAGGTATATACAGCCATAGATATGGCGGCTATAACAATTACCCAGAGAAAGGCGTATCCATTTTCAGATCCAATTCTTGAAGCGACAGTTATGCTACCCGGACCTAAAACAACAGAAGCAATAATAAAACCGGGACCAAATGATTTGAATATTTTCTTAATCTTCCCTGACATCTTAAACGATTATACCGCCGTAAATATAACCCGGTCGCGCCCAGCACAAGGCATGTGGTCCGGCAAGTTTTGCCAGACGGGATTGAAGGATCACGCTGGTTTCAGTAACTTCTCCTGCCATGGCTCCCTTGTGCTGTAAATATGGCAAGTGGGTCGTAGGACATCGGCGGTTTAAAACCGGGTTTGTAGTAAGGGTATTTATCAAACATATCACCTTTGCCAAAGGCTCTCGGGTCACCTGTTTCCATGAGTTCTTCCATAAGCTGCTTCCGAAGTCTTTCCCTGTCCTTCCGGTACTCCTGTAAACCAACCACATTCTGCAGTTGACCCGGATCCTTGCGTAGATCATACAGCTCTTCATAAGGTCGTTTCAGGAATGCCAGCCCGAACAATTTAATCACTGCAGGGTCCTTTGTGTGTTCCATCATAAAGCGTTTGGTGGGGGAATCATCAATATCGCCATAGGGTCTGGCGGGGTCTGATGATTCATAATCATGGGGATCACCAGCCGGCCAGCGCTCCGGTTCGAAGTTTATGATATACAGAAAGTCTTTTGTACGGATGGCCCGCATAGGGTATCCAAGCCCTCCTTTTCGTACCCAGGCATGCCGCTCCTTGCCGAGGAGCACATGATCCCGTTCATTGTCCACCTGTCCCGATTTTTCTGAAAGAAGAATGTTCATCAGGCTTTTCCCGGTTGTTTGGGCAGGAATGTCGATACCTGCGGCTTCCAGAATGGTAGGGGCCATGTCGGTGAGGCTGACAAAATCGGCTACTACCCGTCCTCCTTTAACCTTATTACCCCAACGAATAGCAAGAGGCATTCGCGTGCCAAAATCATACAGGTTGCTTTTACACCGGGGGAAGGGCATTCCGTTATCGGATGTGCAGATAATTACCGTGTTTTCTAGTTCACCTAATTCTTCAAGTGTATTGATCATTTCCCCCAGGTGCCGGTCGTACCATTCAACCTCAAAGTAGTAATCCAGAATATCCAGCCTCACTGTTTCTACATCAGGCAAACAGGATGGGACAAGGGCATCTTCAGGTTTTTTCCCTGATCGTTGTCCGCTCCCTTTTTCATATCCCAGGTGTGGTTCAAAACTCCCATACCAGAAACAAAATGGCTTATCTGCTGGTTTGTTCTTCAAAAATTTACTAAAATTAGCAGCATAGTCAACATTATTGATATACCTTGGTGATTCAGTCTTTATGTTATTAAATGCCTTACCTGCAGGATTTTGCTGCCTTCCTCCCTTTTCTATCATCCCCGGGCCCCATCCTTTACCGGTATACCCGGTGTAATATCCATTATTTTCAAGTATTTCCGGATAGGAAACAAATTTTTCTTGCAGGGTACTCCACAGATTACCTCCTTCTTCCAGGCGCCAGTGGTATTGACCGGTCAGAACAGCGCCACGGGAAGGAGTGCAGGATGGGGCAGAACAATAGGCATTGGTAAACAGAATTCCTTCGGTAGCTACCCGGTCAAAAGCAGACGTCTCAATTCCTTTAGCTCCGGCAATACTTGCATGTGGCCATGACCAGTCATCAGCTATGGCAAAAAGGATATTTGGTTGCTTTTCCTTTTTCCCGGAACAACCTGAGACCAGGATCATGAAGATAAGACCCAAAAGGATAAAGGTAATGCTATTGAAAATTGTTTGTGATTTCATTTTGTTATTTATTATATTATGAAATGTCCGAATAAAGAAGTGCCTAAAGTTTTAACTTCTTTTCAACTTTAGTTCACTTAATGATTTGTGGAAGTTCAGGCAATAATCACCTCTACCCCGGCGCTTTCAAGCCTCTGCTTGTCTTCATCGGGAATCCCGGAATCTGTTATTACAACATCAATTTTGGAAATTGGGGCTATAAATGCAAATCGTCTCCTTGCAAATATACTAGAATCGGCGACACCAATAACTTTTTTGGCTATCTCTATCGTAGTTGTTCCTGAATCCGGGATGATTGTGTCTCCTTCCTCAATGAATTTTATAGCTGAGCGACCAATTCTTTGTTTTTCGTGAAAGTGCTCTTTCCCTTTTTTTGATAGTGGTGAATCAATTCCAATATGTTGAAGTTTTATCTTAAAAGCGCAACCTCTTGCACGAATTAACATGTTTTGTTTTTCAAGTTGAACTAAATCATTTCTGATGGTTACTTCACTTACATGAAAGGCCTTACTTAACTTGACAACAGAAACCTGCCCTTTTGAGTTCAGTTCTTTCAGAATCTCAGATCTCCTGGAAACAGTTGATTTACCATGTGATCGACTCATTTTTTATATTTTTAGTATATATGAATGATCTGTTATCCATAAATTTTCTTTGTGTGTCCTTCGTGAGTAAGTTTATTGTATGCCCGGATACCATTGTATGGCATTCTCATAATAGATCTTTTTCAGCACTTTTTCATTCAGATCCAAGCCTTTAAAGGAGCCATTGACATTTTGGGAGATCATTTCATCATCCGTGGAAAAATACCTCCAGTCTGCCTGCCATTCTTCTTCCATCCGGGCTTTTCTTTCTTTCAGATCACTGTTTTCACTAATACCAAAATCGGTACCATAGAGAAGCCTGTCCTGGTATTTAATGATGAAATCTCGTACTTTTTGCCTGTCCTGTACCTGAAAATGGCAAACGCGTGCAGCCATGTCGACGGCATAGTTTGGATAAAGCTCCAGACGCCTGGCCAGCTTATCCACATTCCATTCCAGGCTGCCCAAATGTGCGCCCACTAATTTCAGACCGGGGTGTTTGGCAAGTAAATTATCCATTGAAGCAACCTGGTCTTCATAGGATGGATAATCCGGATGCAGGTACATATGATATTGAGGATGTTCTTTGTAATAATTTCGGTCATTGTTGACCGTCATGGAGTCGAGGGGTAGCCAGCAGTTCCTTGGTTCTCCGATATGGGCTACAACCGGTATGTTATTTTCGACCACAAAATCGAATATGGGGTCAAAGCGCGGATCATCGATCATAATAAAATTACCCAGGCTATCACGGAAGGTCATGCCGATATCTTTCCATACCTTCAAGGCAATGGCGCCTTCTTCAAAATCTTTTTTCAACTTCCGGAGCGCTTCTTCCTCCCAGCCGGGAGCTTCAAAGTTTTCCATAGAAAAGGTAGTGGCGTATGACACAACTTGCGGGAATTGCTCATGCACCTTTTTGGCAAAGTACAATTGCTCGTCAATGTATTCCCGGCTGCCTGAACGGGTGCATATGGTGAAGAATTTAAAATTCTCGGCCATGGCTGCCTGAATGATGCCCGGATCGGCAGTCCGGATATGTACGTGGGCATCGATTTTGGACATCTCATAATAGAGATCGGTTTTATCCCCGGAACAGGATGAAAAAATAAAAGCAAAAATTCCGAGTGCAGTAAAAACAAATGTCTTTTTCATTACTAAATGTATTCAATTTATCAATATTAAAATAAAGATAAGAACATAGCTTCGCAAAGTAATTAAAAAGGTTAATACTATTCAAATGAAACTACTGAATTTGAATGATTGTGGAATAAGGCTGAGGGCGCCTACGCTAAAGCTTCAGCGACAGCGTGCTGAGGCTAAGGTTCAGGAAAAAAGATAATAAAGAAGAATTAAATTAATCGTAACTAATCAGTCTTATGAAAACACTGATTAATAATAATGTACAGCTTTATAGTTTAAAAATTATGTAATTTAAGCCGAATAAATAATGAATTTTGCCACCATCCCGAACCCGATAGCTATCGGGTATCGGGTTTCGGGACGAAGACACAAAGGAACACAAGTTGTTTATCTTGGTGAAACTTAGTGCCTTTGAGTCTTTGTGGCAGGGAATAAACCTCACTGATTAGTTACAATTAATCTAATTATCCTAATTGACCTAATTCCTCCCGAAGGGATGCCTCGGCAAAAGAAAACACAAAGAATTCGTAAATCTTTTCGGCTTTAGTTTAATTAAGCGTTGTAATTCTAATTCCGTGGAATTTAGTGATTTAGTCCCGAAAGCTTTCGGGATAGTAGCATATTTTTTCTTTGCCACAAAAACACAAAAGCACAAAATCATCACTAAAATCAACGTTATTTTAAACTAAAGCCATCTTTTCTTGTAAGCAGTTTATATTCAAATACAAAAACCTATTGCTTATATCGAATTCACGTTAAGTAATAAATGGATGTATAGAAAGAAGAAAGTTGTTTATCTTTATATCGTGATTATAAGTCTTTCAGCAGAACGGATTAGTTATTAGATGAAATTAATAAATATTACCACCGGTAACCGAATCATATTTTTAATCCTGTTCTTACAGTACATCTGTTTCACTCCGGTATTGAGCTGCACTACCCCGGTTTTTCGTTACGCGCTGGAACGCTGGCAGGCATACTTATATACGGTAGAAGTTGTACACAGCGGAAATCTTAATGACGCCCAGAAACGCGCCCTTAATTATCTGAAAGCATCATCTGTAACCGGCATAAAAGCAAATTTGAAAGTTGTAGAAATTTCAGACACAAAAAATGAAAAAATCAGGAAAGATGAATTACCTGTGATCCGTTTATTCTATCCGAAAGAACATAACAGACAAGGATTGGTTTGGCAAGGTGCGCTTTCAAATGAAAATGTCAGGAAACTGGTAGACTCCCCGGTTCGCAGGAAAGCAATTCATCAAATTCAAAAAGGAGATGCCGTGGTATGGTTTTTCCTTGACAGCGGAAAAAAGAACGAGGACAATAAACTTGCCGGGTTATTAGAGGAACAGCTTAATCAGTTATCAGATGAATTAAAACTTTCATCTTTTGCAACGGATGCTTCCGGTAAACCAATAGATGTTATTATTCCCAATAGCAAGGTGAAATTTTCGATGGTAAGGGTTTCGAACACCAATCCGGCAGAAGAAATTTTTGTTAAAATGCTGCTTGGTAGTGAACCTGACCTTGCTTCCTTTCATGTCCCGTTAGCCTTCCCGGTTTTCGGAAGAGGGCGTGTTCTATATGCCCTTGCAGGTAAGGGGATTAGACCTGACCTTATCAAAACAGCTTGTAACGCTATTATTGGCTGGTGTTCATGTACCATTAAGGAAGAAAATCCCGGTACCGACCTGCTTTTAATGGCCGACTGGGAAAAAGCTATCGGCGATACTTCCTGGATTCAGGAAGGAATACCTGAAATAACCGGATTATCCGGCTTTATCCCTTCGGGAAATAAAAAAGAGGTTGCTGAGGTAATCGGAAAAGAGGAAGGAAAAGAAATAGAACCTGAAGCAAAGGAAACGACCGGAAAGAACAACACCGATACGGTTATCGGGCAAATTGTTGTGGACAATGATGTTGAAGAACCGGAGGAGCTTGTAAAAGATAAGGAAATGGTTATAAACAGCGATGAACAAGATAAAAGCGCTATCGGGCCATTGTGGAGAAATATTTTAATGGTTGTTGTCTTGCTTGTGATTGCAGTGCCAACTGTGTCTTATATTTTAAAGAGAAAAGCGAATAAATGAACATAAGCACACTGGTAATTAAAGAGATGAAACGCCGTAAGCTCAATTTTTTCTTAGGGCTTCTATCCGTTGTATTTGCAGTTACAACAGTTACCGGGGCATTGACCATGTTACAGATTCATGACCATAAAACCAATGAGATAATAGCTGAAAAAGAAGCGGAAACGGATGTACGAATGGCTTTGCTGGAAGATGATTATCGTAAGATCATGAAAAAGCTGGGTTTCAATTTATTGATACTTCCGAAAGACCAGAACATCAACGATCTGTTTGCCAATGATTATGCTTCGAAGCTTATGCCGGAGAGCTATGTTGACAGCCTTGCAGCTTCCCGGAGTATGCTAATTCGTCACCTATTGCCCAGTTTGCAGCAAAAAATTGAGTGGCCGGAGAGGCATCGTACGATCATACTTATCGGAATAAGAGGCGAAGTGCCTTTCCTGCATAAAGATCCAAAAGAGCCTATGGTGATTGCCGTTCCAAAAGGGACTATGGTAATGGGATTTGAATTGCATGATAAACTGGAGTTGAAACAGGGAGATGAGGTAAAACTTTTGGGC
>Ga0209986_10004859_pt1 | contig 11305 bp, 9 predicted proteins | sample BlataG_FD_183168 | JGI IMG/M metagenome (GOLD analysis project Ga0209986, IMG submission 183168) | Deep subsurface microbial communities from Black Sea to uncover new lineages of life (NeLLi) - Black_00105 metaG (SPAdes) (version 2) | ecosystem: Environmental > Aquatic > Marine > Oceanic >...
GTCAGAAAAACCCATGGACCGGCTTATCTGCGGTGATGTGGGCTTTGGCAAAACTGAGGTGGCCATCAGGGCCTCCTTTAAGGCGGTCATGGATGGAAAACAGGTGGCCATCCTTGTTCCAACAACTATTTTAGCTGAGCAGCACTATCAGACCTTCACGACACGCTTTAGCTCGTATCCTGTCAGGATCGCTGTTCTGAGCCGCTTTATTTCCGGCTCGGAACAGAAGAGGATAATTCGTGATTTGCATGTTGGCAAAATTGATATTGTCATTGGAACCCATAAGATCCTCTCTGAGAGGGTGATGTTTAAGGATCTAGGCCTCTTAATAATCGATGAGGAGCAGCGGTTTGGCGTGAGGCACAAGGAAAAATTGAAAAAATACCGTCACTCTGTTGATGTTCTCGCTATGACTGCTACCCCTATTCCGAGGACACTCCATATGTCCTTGATGGGCGTCAGGGATTTAAGCATCATTCAAACCTCGCCTGCTGACAGGCTATCTATCCAGACCTATGTAGCTGGATTTGATGAAGGTGTCATATCACATGCTATCGAAAGGGAGCTAGACAGGGGAGGACAGGCCTTTGTTGTCCACAATAGGGTCCAAACTATTGAGGCAATGGCGGATACAATAAGAAGGCTTGTGCCCAGAGCCAGGATTGAGATTGCCCATGGCCAGATGAAGGAGCGGGATCTCGAAAGGGCCATGATGAGGTTCTTGGCTCGGGAGATTGATGTTCTGGTATGTACTACCATAATAGATTCAGGCCTGGATATACCGTCAGCAAATACGATTATTATTAATGATGTTGATCGCTTTGGCCTCGCTGAGATCTATCAGCTCAGGGGCAGAGTTGGCAGAGCTGATGTGAGGGCTTATGCCTATCTTTTGATTTCGAGCAGCTCTTCCCTCACGAATGATGCACAGAAAAGGCTCAAGGTCCTGATGGATTTTTCTCAGTTAGGCTCAGGAGTCAACATCGCCTTACATGATTTGAGGATAAGAGGAGGGGGAAATATCCTCGGTTTTTCTCAATCAGGTCATATCAAGGCTATTGGCTATGAGCTGTATCTCAAACTAATAGAACAGTCGATTGCAGAGCTGAAAGGAGAGGTGTGGCAGGAAGAGATATTCCCCGAAATAAATACTGACATGCCGGTTTTTATTCCCCATAGCTACATCGAGGAGAGCGATATCAGACTCGAGATATACAGACGCTTGTCTACTATAAGGGAAGAGTCGGAATTAGATGAGATGGTAAAAGAGATTCAAGATCGGTTTGGTCCCGTGCCACCAGAGGTTTCAAACCTTATCGCTGTTATCAAGATCAAAATAGGGCTCAAAAAGATAGGCTCACCGAGATTAGACTTTAATGATAGCTCAATGATCTTTTCCTTCTCTAAGGATACCCCGCTATCATCCCGTAAGTTGCTTGATCTGGTTGCTCACAATCCAGAGAGTTTCCGTTTCTTATCCGGCCAAAAACTTGAGGTTGCGAGCAAGAAAAAGGGTCTCCCCGCTACCCTTGAAGAGGCTGGGGAGGTGATAGCTCAATTTGGCGCGTGTGCTCGTAACAATTGAGTATGGTGTAAAACCAAAGAATATCCAAATTCTCCTTGCAATTTTCCCAATAATATTGTTGTTTAAGGTGGTTAGGGCTCTTTTTTTCTACCTCTTCCCACGGTGATCTGGCCGTATGCTGGAGCCCGCTGACCGTCCGCCAGCGGCGGGCCAGAAACGATATATTTTTCCATCTCCCATGTGGAAAGGCAAGGCGTGACATAACGGAAAAAGCCATATAGTTTGGTTCCGTTCAAAAGTGTTGGCATGAACCATAGTGAGTAGTCGTTCACGTTCTAAAGGAGGTCATGGCTGTTTTTGAAAGGCCTGCCCGCCATCGCTCTCGCTCAGGCGAGGCGGGCGGGCGATATCTCAAAAAAAAATTCCACCGGGTTTTGCAGTGGTCGAATATGTGGGGTTTACACTGTGGAAGCCCTGAGAGCTTTAGCCTGGTTCAGCCAAACCCCATATATTTGGCCACCTCCCTTGAGGCTTATAGATAGCGCCTCGAGAAAATTGGCATGACCTCATAGAGGTAATTGTGTACACATTCTCTAACTAATATACCATTGAGTAAACACTTTTGAACGATACTAATAGTCTACAAAGGTTTCCCGTGGTACATACTAGATGTCTTCATGGCTCAAGATCTTAACATTTATTTCAAGTTTGTTAAGGCTACTAAGGTGAAAAAGATAATTGGGATCGTAGAACGGTTGCGGTTGCGCAGCTCGAATCGGTTAACGGTTAACGACATACGAAACCAGCAGCGCAACCGTGGAACGTTAGACGAAACCAACATCCCTTCGCCTCAAGCAATGTATATGATTTTTCTCAACTCGTCGGTTTGCCCGTCCCCCGATGGAATCGGGGTACGGGCCGGGAAGGCAGAGCTTTGCTAGTTTTATGAGATATCTTATTCTTTTGCCTCTTTGCGTCTTTGTTCTTTTCACCTGGTCAAACTGCTCTCCGAAAGGGGGATCAAGTCAGAGTGTTGTTATCAGGGTAGGCGATCGAGCAATTACACTGGGAGATTTAGAGAGAATCGTAGACATTACCTCGGTTGAAAATGGAATTCCTAAGGGGGTGGTGTGGTTATCTGTCAATAGTCTTGTAGACAGAATTGTGGATGACTCTCTCATGCTTGCATATGGAAAAGAGCAGGGAATTAGTGTTCCGGAGATTGAATTGGAAAGGGCCATACAAGAAATTGTTAAGGACTACCCGGATAATAGCTTTAAGGAGACACTCCTATCGAGGTGCATAGACTACAGTGAATGGAAGCAAAGATTGGGAGAACAGCTCTTAATTGAAAAGATCATTCGGGAGCAGGCTGGCTCCCTTCCCCCTATTTCCCATCATGCCATTAAGGCTTACTATGAGGAGAGGAAAGAGGAATTTTGTCATCCCCCGCGGGTTAAACTACTTCACATCATTACCAAGAAAAGAAAAGAGGCTGAAGACCTGTATGCCCGTCTTAAAGGGGGAGAGGATATGGCACAGTTATTGGAGAAGCAATCTGTGGATTCTGCATTGCAAGGCGATTACGGTACAGAGTGGCGCACCAGTGATATGTTCCCTCCCGCTCTTTCTCATAGAGCATTTTCGATGGAAGTAGGTGGAATTAGCACTATCATTAAAACCGAATACGGCTTTCACATCATCAAAGTCCTTAAAAGAGAACCTGCGGGAAGGAAAGGGTTTTTGGCGGTGGTCGCTGAAATTGAAAAAAGACTTGTCAGTGAGGCAACGGAACAGCGTTATAGGGTTTGGCTTCAGGAACTGAGGGATATGTATCCCATCAAAGTTGATTACCCCTTATTAGACAAAAAGAAGGCTGAATATGCGGGCAGCTAAACTAATTTATCTCCTTGCGCTTTCGGTCATTCTGTTTGCAGTTCCAACCGGTTATCTCCAAGCCGAGATTACGAACAGGGTCGTAGCCACGGTTAACAGCGATATCATTACCCTCCATGAGCTGAATACCTCAATCAAGCGGGTAACAGGTTTGAGTCCGAGGGATTTACGACAGAGAGATGTGGAAAAGTACTTTGAGTTACGCAGAGCTGTTTTGAATACGAGTATCAACGAGAAAATAGCTCAACAAGAAATAGCGAGATTAGAAATCAAGGTGACAGCAAAAGACATAGAAGAATCGATCGAGCAGGTAAAAAGGGAAAATAATTTCACGCATGAAGAGCTTATACAGGGCCTGAAAGCAGAAGGTATAACACTAGAGGAGTATAAGGAGAGGATAAAGGAGGAGATTCAACGTTACCGGTTGGTAAATTATGAGGTAAAGTCAAAGATAGTTGTAACCGAAGAGGATGTGAGAAGGTACTACGAAAACCACATTGATGCATACAGGGCGGTCCATGAGGTCAGGCTGGCCAGGATTTTTTTGAGGGTTAGAAACCCAGATGACGCAGAAGAAATTGCTCGGGTAAGACACCTGGGGAGTGAAATACTCCAGGGACTGAGACAAGGCCGCGATTTTTTCGAGATGGCCAAAAAATATTCCCAAGGTCCTACTGCTTCAGAAGGAGGAGATCTGGGATGGGTAGCGCTCAATAACCTTGAAACGAGATTAAGAAATACGATAAGCAAGCTTTCACCAGGGGCGTATACTGATCTCAATCCTGCTCCCTCTGGATTCCAGATAATAAAGGTTTTGGAGGAGAAAGAAGGAGGGGTCAAACCTTTTGAAGAGGTACGGGATGCTATCCGTTCCAAATTGTATAAAGAGAAGGTAGAAAAAAAATATTCAGCGTGGATTGAAGAACTGAGGGAGAAATCTTTTATCAAGGTGATATTCTAAGGTGAGTAACGTTAACAGTAGTGAACAGGCACCTGACACCCCAGAAGAAATGAACCTGGGGAGCCTGTTAAGAAAATCCAGGGAAGAACGCCATATCGACTTGGATGCAGCAGTCAAGGCGACCAGGATCAGGCGGCATAACCTGGAGGCATTGGAAAACGAGGAATGGGACAAGTTACCATCCCAGGTCTTTGTTAGGGGATTTCTGCGATCCTACGCTGAGTTTTTAGGGCTGGATAAGGAACTCGTGCTCAGCCTTTATCAGAAGAGTTGTCCCTTTAGGCAGTATCAGCCGCACGTGCTTCAGGGAATAAGTGCTGAATCTGGAAGATGGCGCCTGATCATCATTGTTTCTTTTTTGGCGATAGCCCTTGTTGCTGGTATAATGTATATCAAGGGACAGAAGAGCTCGGTTACTGGAAAGGCCTTTCAGTACCTGGATACGCAAAGCATGTCGGAAAAGAAGGAGGGAGATACCGCAACCACGGAAGATATCCAGATACAGGATAATGCAAGAGCAGAAGGGGCTTTTGCCAAGAAAGAAACAGTGTCTGAAGATGAGATGGGGATTCCCACGGAATTGGAATCTAGTGAGGATACTACAGCCCAGGAGGAGCCGATAATTTTAGAAGAGGTAAAGGATGAACAACCTCTTTCGCCAAAATTTGTTCTTACAGCCACTGTGAATAGCCGTACCTGGATTGCCATAAGTATCGATAATGAATCATCTAAAGAATATCTTTTCCGGCCCGGGGAAACGATGAGATGGACGGCGGAGGATAGTTTTGACATTCTCATAGGAAATGCAGGGGGAATTGAATTCTTGCTGAATGGAAATCCGATCGGTCATCTGGGGGCCGAGGGAAAGGTGGTGCGGTTGAAGCTTCCGGAAGGACAGGAGAGAGCATCATATTAGAGCTGAGGGCTGACTATTGTTATGGGAGGGCTGTAATTGAGAAATGTATATGATATTTTTGAGGAAAGAGGCTTCATTGAACAGGTAACTGACGAGAATATGCTCAGGGAGCTGCTGACCAAACCAACTACCTGCTATATCGGCTTTGATCCCACAGCAAAAAGCCTCCATGTGGGCAGTTTGCTTCCGATTATGTCTCTCGCACACATGCAGAGGCAAGGTCATAGACCCCTCGTTTTGGTTGGAGGCGGAACGGCCCTTGTAGGCGACCCCAGTGGTAAGGATGAGGTGAGACCTGTCATGACCAGGGAGGAAATCGACAGCAATGCTGAGGGAATTAAGAAGCAGTTGTCTCAGTTTATCGATTTCTCCAATGGCAAGGCCCTTATGCTCAATAACGCTGACTGGCTGTCCCCTTTGAATTACATAGACTTTTTAAGGGATATTGGTAGACATTTCAGTGTAAACCGGATGTTGGCGGCAGAAAGCTACCGTCATAGGTTAGAATCCGGACTCAGCTTTTTAGAATTCAATTATATGCTTCTTCAAGCATACGATTTCTGGTATCTCTCGAGGAACTATGATTGCCTTCTGCAGATGGGAGGAAATGATCAGTGGGGGAATATCCTGGCTGGTGCCGACCTGACGAGAAGGATAGAGGGGAACATCGTCCACGGCCTGACCTTTCCCCTCATAACTACCGCTGACAGTTCGAAAATGGGCAAGACAGCCAGAGGGGCCATATGGCTTGACCATGAATTGACATCTCCTTACGAATATTACCAATACTGGGTAAATATAGATGACAGTGATGTGAGGAGGTTTCTGGCTTATTTTACGTTTCTTGCCATGGAGGAGATTGAAAAGCTTTCTCGGCACGAGGGGGAGAGCTTACGGAAAGCCAAAGATGTTTTGGCTTACGAGGCTACGAAAATATGCCATGGTCAAGAGGAGGCCAATAAGGCCCGAAGCGCTGCCAGGCAGCTCTTTAGTCAAAACGGTATTCATGATATCGAGGCAATTCCTACGTACTCCCTGATGAGTGCTGATTTAGAGAAAGGCATTGAGGCATATATCCTTTTCAGAGAAGCAGGTCTTTGTAAGACAAGGGGCGAAGCAAGAAGGTTGATATCCCAGGGGGGTGCCTATATAAATGGGAAAAGAGTCCCGTCCTTTGAGACAATAGTGGGTGCCAGTGATATTCAAAATAATATCATCTCGCTTAGAGCAGGAAAAAAGAACTACCGCATCGTTACTGTTCAAGATGAAAAAGCTGGTTAATCCATTCCCCATCACTCCATATGAGTGGTAGAAATCTAGTGCCACTGAATAGCTCATGATTTTCCTCTCAAGACGCATAGAAATTTCGATACCAGCGGGAACCTCCTAAAGATCTTCACCCAGTGTTAGCAAAGGGAATAAGAGAACGTGAAAAAGGTTACCGGTAGTCAAAAAAAGACAAAAGGTCTCGACACAGATGCCCAGTATGACCTGCAGCCTGTGCCCGGCAAGAGAGATGGCTCTTTAGTTGCCTACGATCCTCTGCAGATGTATTTATGGGAAATAAGGAGGTATAGGCTGCTTACCAAAGAGGAGGAGATCGAACTTGCAATACGATATAGAGAAAAAAAAGATCAGGAGGCTGGACAGAAGCTTGTTCTGGCTAATCTCAGGTTAGTGGTGAAAATTGCTATGGATTTTCATAGATACTGGATGAAAAACCTCATGGATTTGATTCAGGAGGGGAACGTTGGTTTAATGCAGGCAATAAGGAAATTTGATCCACACAAGGGAATCAAGTTTTCCTATTACGCCTCATTTTGGATAAAGGCCTATATCCTTAAGTTTATTATGGAGAATTGGAAGCTTGTCAAGATTGGGACTACCCAAGCCCAAAGAAAGCTTTTTTATAACCTTGCAAAGGAGAAAGAGAGGTTACTGTCTTTGGGTTACGATCCTGAACCCAAACTCCTTGCCGAACGTCTGGATGTAAAAAAAGATGAGATTATTGAAATGGCACAGCGGTTGGGTGGATGGGAGGTTTCCCTTGATGCCCCGGTTAAAGAAGATTCTAAACAGGACTATAGCTCGTTTTTGCCCTCTCCAGAAAGTGGCGCTGATGAACTGATTTCTGTGAGGGAAAGAAGGCAGTTACTCCGGGAAAAGTTGGAGGAATACAGAAAGACCCTCTTTGGAAAACAGAGAGATATATTTGATAACAGAATATTGGCCGAAGTGCCATTGACCCTTCAGGAACTCGGAGATAAGCATAGCATATCCAGGGAAAGGGTGCGTCAGATCCAGGAGAAGATTCTCAAAAAGGCCAAGGAATGGCTCGTGGAAAACATACCAAATTTTGAAGAAAATTTCTCTGATCTTCTACATGAATAGAATAGCTGGAATAGTATCTATCTGGTTTTTGCTTTTTTTTGTTGCGTTTGCTCTGTCCTGCGGAGGCATAGAAAAAAGATTACCTTTGCAACAAGGGGCCATTGAAAAAGCAGAGATGAAAGGCGAGAAGGATAGTATCCAACATGCCTATGAAAACTATGCCTTTGCGTCTCTAGCCATAATCAATGGCAACTACCAGGATGCAGAGATCTATCTTAAAGAGGCCCTCAAACACGACAAAGACTCTCCCTATTTGCTCCTGAAATTGTCCCAGGTACTGGTAGAGAATGGCAGGATAGAAGATGCCCTGGCTCTTGCCCAAAGGTCAGTCGCCCTGGCTCCAGGTGATCTCGCAGCTCGAAGGTTACTGGCAGAGATCTACTCCAAGCTCCAGGAATTTGACTTGGCTATAGCTCAGTGCAGGGAGATCCTTGCACAGGATCCAGAAAATAAAGAGATAAGGCTTCAATTATCCACACTCTTTATCAGATTAAAAAAATACAATGCTGCCCTACAGGAGCTGTCGATTTTGACAGAAAAGGAACCCGACCTGATCATAGCTCATTACTACAAAGGAAAGATACTTCTGGAGCTCAAAAACTATGATGAGGCAAAGGGGGCATTCCTGAGAGTCCTGGAAATAAATGCAAGATTTCTTCCTGCCCTTTTCGATTTGGCAGCCTTATACACCACGATAGGTAATACTGATTTGGCAATAGAAACCTATCAACAAATACTGCAATTATACCCTACCGATACAACTGCCTGGGAAAGGCTGATCGCCCTGCACTATCAGAAGGGTCAAGTGAAATTGGCAGAAAAATATATGGATGAGATGAAAGAGGCATTAGGCCCGGAGGATGTAAAAAGAAAAAGACTGGGCTTGATATACCTCAGGTATGGAAAATTAGACGAGTCCATCGCCGAACTCTTGTCGATAGTATCTGCGTGGCCAGATGATCAGGAGGCCAGATACTACCTAGGAACTGCCTTGGAAGAGAATGAAGATCTGGCTGAAGCATACAAAAACTTTGATCTGCTTAATCCGGAAGGCAACTATTTTATTAGCGCCCGGATCCACATGGCCTATATACTGGAAAAGCAAGGCAAGACTGATAAGGCCATAGATCTCATCAGAGAAACCATTAATCAGACGAGTGATAACCCTCCTCAACTATACCTGGTTTTGGCATCACTCTATGAGATTAAAGAAGAATATCAGAGCGCTATGGATGTCTTGAATGAAGGTATACGGTATGATGAGAAAAATACTGACCTTCTATACAGACTCGGTATTATATTGGGGAAGTCAAAGAGGACCGAAAAATCCATCAAACAGATGGAGATAGTTATCAAGATAGATCCCCGGCACGCCGACGCCCTTAACTACATCGGCTATACCTATGCAGATGAGAATATTCACCTTGATAAGGCTCAGGAGCTCATTGAAAAGGCTATACGGTACAAACCTAATAGCGGTTATATAATTGATAGTCTGGGATGGGTGTATTTTCGAAAAGGGCTCTACCATAAGGCTTTGACGGAGTTGAAAAAGGCTGTTGAATTGACACCGAATGATCCTGCAATTGTCGAGCATTTGGGTGATGTATACATTAAGAAAGGTGACTATAAGAAGGCCTTGAAGGCTTATGAGAAGGCGATTTCGCTCAAGAATGCGGAAAAAGAGAGATTAAAGAGAAAGCTCAAAGATGTTATGGAGCGTCTGGAAGGTTCTGTCCCTTGAATTTTTTTTGGAGAACAAAACATGAGAGAGACTATCTCTTCTTTGAGTTATGTAACCCGAGCGAGTTCTTGAGTCAAGTGGATATGAGATATGAGATATGAGATGGGATCTAAGGATTATCAAAACCCACATCGCACATCGCACATCACACATCTCTCGAACTTTAGTTCGTTACCATATAGAAGATGGATCCATGGTTTATCCTATCTGACCATTCTTGTTTTAATCTTCTTGATAGGATGTGCACCACTGGTACCTTCTCCCCCCACTGCACCTTTTACTCAAACAGAGACCGCTCAGCTTATTTCTGAACTCAGAGCAGAGGGAAGAAGAATATCCAGCTTTCATGGAGTTGGGAGTCTACGGTATAGAGACAGGGAAGAAGAATCGGAGTTGAATCTGCTTGCTGTTGGTGGCAGACCATTCAAGCTCAGGCTTGAAGTCTCTCACCCCTGGGGAAGGCCTCTCTTTTTTATCGTATTAGATGGAGACAATACATCCGTATTATCCCTTGTTGACCATAAGTTCTTCAAAGGCCAATCAAACCGCCTGCCGATGGATGTGCTTTTTTTACTCAGGCTTGATCTGGATTCAATCTGGCAAATACTGTCTGGTAATGTACCGATACTGCATCATTCGAAGGCATCTAGTTTAAAACCGTATGAGGTCACTCTCTACAATGGGGAGGGAAAGGTTACACAAATTATCTCTTTTTTTCCTCGTTCCCTTTTGCCGCGATCGGTCTTCTTTCCATATGAAGGAATTACCATAATGTTATCAGATTTCAAGCAAGGTGATTTCGGACCGAGGCCCTTAAGAATTGAGATAGCACGGAAAGATACGGATCAATCAGTGGAGATACGATACAAGGATCTAACTCGTAACAAACCAATCCCAGAAGAGGTTTTCTCCCTGGACCCTCCACCGGGGTTTGAAGTTATTGAGCTGAACGAGTGAAAAAAGCGATCTGTCGGCGTGAGCGAGTCCTGTAAGTCTACAGTGAGCTGAAAAACACACAACAAACCCAATGAACACAACAAAGCAAATCTTGTTTGTGGCTGATAGCATGCTTGGGAAGCTAGCACGGTACTTGAGAATTATGGGGTATGATACCATCTACCAGAAAACCTACTCGGGGCAAAGATTATCTGAGCTGGTTGCGGAGGGAAGAGTTCTCCTGACAAGGAGCACTATAAGAGTCAAAGAATATCCTCACGCCGTCTCTATCGATAGGGATCTGGTTAAGGATCAACTCACGGTACTTGACAGCAATCTCAGGCTATCCCGGGATCAAGAAAAATGGTTCACCAGATGTAGTATCTGTAACTCACCGCTTTCAAAGGTTGATCGAGAGGGAGCTCAGGCGCATGTCCCCGACTATGTTTTCCTTCGCTACCCTGAAAAGATTCAATTTTGCCCTTCCTGTAAGCGATTCTATTGGCCTGGCACCCACCGGGAGAGGATGTTGGCAAGATTGAAGGACTGGGGTTTTTGAATCTTGTTGTACGTCACCTGTGACGAAAATACCCTGAACGTTGTTTCAATAATTCATAAGCGCCCAGCGAGGAGGTGGTTGTGGCGAAAGAGAAAGTTTGATCCCGGAAAATGGCAAAAGGAAAGATGACCCCCGCTCGGAACTTTCCTTATTTTTTGTCAACTTAGTTTTTTAAGGGCGTGCCCCTTTCCACTCGGTTTTCGCGCCTTTGAGCAGGTCTCCATTACGGAAGCCTTCAAATAGGAGATCGGAATTTGTAGAGGAACAAGCAGGGTGACGCCTTTGAGAAGATGTGGATGGGCCTCGCGTGTACGAGAACAGCCCTCAACTGGCTGTTGTCCAATGTTTGAACTTAGCTCCGCTTCGCTCCACAATTG
>Ga0209986_10004861_pt1 | contig 11304 bp, 8 predicted proteins | sample BlataG_FD_183168 | JGI IMG/M metagenome (GOLD analysis project Ga0209986, IMG submission 183168) | Deep subsurface microbial communities from Black Sea to uncover new lineages of life (NeLLi) - Black_00105 metaG (SPAdes) (version 2) | ecosystem: Environmental > Aquatic > Marine > Oceanic >...
ATTACTTGGCCCGCGAGGAATGCGAATAGTGCTGGTGATTTGCTCGCTGGCACTGCTTGTCTTCGGCGTGGTTTTTATTTACACTGCCGGCAGCACTTTGATAAATCTAATCCTGGCAAAAAGTCATTAGCCAACTTTCAGAAAGAAGGAGACTGACTGTGCGCATTGAGAAATCACGAAAGAGCCGGCGGGTGCTCGGGAGTGTATTGACCCTGCCGGTGGTGTGTTTGACTGCCGGGCTGGTTGTGGTTCTGGCGGCGGGCGGTTGTGCGAGAATCACAAAAGGTCCTGTCCTGCTTGGCGTATCTAAAGATGGAGCTTCGCTGATGTGGGAGACTGACGTTGTGGGGGCGGGCGAGGTCCTGTATGGTCAGGGCGACTCGCTGAGCGAAAAAGTTACAACCCGACCTCTACGAGTCGAATATGAGATTGTGAAGAAAGGCGCAGCCGTTAAGGCGAGAACCGCCTTTATTCATAAGGTCCGTCTCGAAAATCTGGAGCCGGGCCGGGCTTACAGCTATCGTGTTACCGGGCCGGCCCAGATACAAAGTAGAATTTACAAATTTCATACTGTGCCGGCTGATACTGATGAGGTGACATTTCTGGTGTATGGCGACAGTCGAAGCAGACCTGGGACTCACCGAAAAATAGTAGAACTGATGATGAGTAAGAAGGTTGATTTCGTGGTTCACACCGGGGATTTGGTGAGCAGTGGTGACCGTTATGAACAATTTGGTCCGCAGTTCTTCAGGCCGTTGAAAGGTTTGGCCGAGACTGTGCCCATCTATATCGCCAAAGGCAATCACGAGGGTAACAGCGGCAATTTTGAAAAGCTGCTGATTGGCGAGGGAGATAAGAACAGCTTCGGCTTCGACTATGGGCCGCTACACTATTTCTGCGCGGATAATGTCTCCAAAGGTCTAAAGGCCGAGGAGCAGTTAAAGCTGATAGCTGAAGATGCCCGAAGCAGCAAGGCCCGATGGAAATTCGTGAGCTATCACATACCAAGCATTAATTTCGGCGGGCACTGGTCGAAGTGGGGGTATCCGGATGCGCTGCGGACTCTGGCCGAGGCCGGCGTCGATTTTGTCCTGACGGGCCATTCGCATCAGTACGAGCGATTTCGCCCCATCGCCCCGGCACCCGGCACCGAGGGCAGTTACGTAACCTATATTACCTGCGGCGGCGGCGGTGCGCCACTATATGATGTCAAGCCGTGTCTCTACCACGCCAGCGCAAAGAAGGTACATCACTTCTGTTTGTTTCACATCAAGGGCAATAAACTTACAATGGATACCTTCGATATCGACGGCAAGATAATCGACCATCTTGAAATAACTAAAACCGATGGTCGGTTAAATAAACAGTATCTGCGGACAGCAGTGCCGATGGAGGAGATTCGGCGCTATCAGGAGTTGAAGCGGAAGCGATAAAACTAATCTTCAAGCTCGTCTCCAGGCAGCCCATAGCAAACTGCCAGGCCGAAAATAGTTCTGATGTAGAACGTAAGTAACTTTGTAGTTGCTCACTCCTAAAAAAGCTGATTGACACTCAGTTTCACCGTATTGCTGGATTTTGACGGGTCTGCAAAGCTGCTTTATTGTGTTTGGGAGTCCCCGATAATTTGTTTTAAGTTGTACTGGGCTAAAGCGTTTCGCTGGGATTGAGTTATTTGTCCGAGACCGTCCGGCTGGTCGGGTGTTGACTGTGCAAAACTCACTTCGGCTACGGCTGCGCCAATATCGGACAATCTGATATTTGCCGGTTCTTTTGCCGGGACAAAGCCGAGCTTTGGTTCAGAGGTCTTCATTATAATCCCGCTGGCAACGAGATGGTCAAGTATCTTTTCACTGAATTCAGCCGGTATATTCAATTTACTGCATATAACCTCAGGCGAGACCGGAGCTTGATTTGCCTGAAAAGCGGCCGCAATCTCTCTGACAATATTGATGGCGGTAAGGTCGTTAGCTATGAAATATTCCTCTGTCTCTTTGGTGGCGGCAATCTCGGCGGCGTCGAGCGTCTTTAAGTGCTGAGTGGTAAATGTCAACTGCAGGCCGAACATGACGATGAGCCACGTAATATAAATCCAGAAGACGCTCAGTGGTATAAGGCCCATAACCCCGTAAACCTTACTGTAAGGGATAAATTCCGTAACGTATTGTCCAAAGCCCCACTTTGCAAAACTCCAGACCAACGCAGCCACTGCCGCTCCCCCGATAGCGGCTTTTGCCTGAACCTTTGTGTTTGGCAAGACAAAGTAAAGCAGGAAAAAGGCGACAGTCGCAACGATATAAGACAGAAGAGCTGGGGCGATATTTGACAGGACGGTTTCTTGTATCTGTGCCAGAGCAGCGTATTTTGTGCTGGCGTACACTCCCAGACCAAAAAGCAACGGCCCAAGCGTCAGGAGCGCCCAGTAATTGATTATTCGGTGCAGAAAATTCCTGCTGCGAGCAACGTGCCAGATATAGTTAAACGCTCTCTCTATGGTCAATAGCAAAGCCAGCGCGGCCCAGATAACAATTGCGGCACTAAAGAGCGCGATGGAACCTTCATCTAACCTTGTGAAGAAACTTCCGGCTATATTGTCGAGATATTCTGTGAGCATTATTTTTTCATCCGGTTTTTCGGGGTCCGGGGTGTATTCAATAGTTGAGAGATGAAGCTGCGCATAAACTACATTTTTTACTTCCTCGCCTACGTTACTATAAGCGGGGAATAATCGAAATATTAAAAGTAATAAGATGGTCAGCGGGACAATTCCGAAAATTGTATGATATGACAGGGCGGCGGCCTGCTGGCCCGCGCGGTTCTTCCTCAGCAGTCTTGCACAGTGCGACCACAGTTTAATTTGAAAGACTGCAAAGCGGCCGGCCTTGCCAAGCTGTGTGGTAGGTGTGGACAAAAGCTTCTTCAACATCTCTGTGCCCTTTCAACTTTGAATTACGGCTCACCTTATTTACTTAAACAATCCCTCAAGGCCCTTTAGCAGCTCCTGCTCTAATTGCTTTTTCAATTGCATTTCGAGCAGCTTGCCGAGGTCAAGTTCGGGCTTGTCGATGGTGCCTCTAAGCGGCAGCTGTATCCTTTGGCCTACAGTTTCCTTATCGACCCTTGCGGTTCTGCCCTTTAGCGTATAAGGTAAAGTTACCGTCATATTCAAACTCTTATCCAGCCCGATGACGCCTTCGAAATTGACCGGATTATCACCAATATCTATTTGCATATCGTCATATTGAACAAAGCCATTTCGCAAAACAAACCTCGTTGGGTGAATCCTCATGTTGACAATGGGTTCTCGCTGCCCAGTTGGAGAAGTGATTAATCCTAACAATCCGGTCGGCCAGAGCTTTAGATTATCTATGGCAATCGTGCCAATGACTTCCAAACGATTTTTGCTTGCACCAGCCAGCGGTATCACGAGTCGCTCAGCACTGAAATTGGCCACACCGGTGGCATCAACAGGGTTCAAGAAGATTGGATTAACGTACACAAGAAGCCTTCGGCCTATCACTTCATTGATTTGGATATCTTTCATCGCAACAGGCTGAGAGGTTTTCAAAAGAGTTGGCTTTTGTTTGAAATCCGCTTCGGCGGCAAAATTAAATTGGCCGTTATTGACCGTCGTCGAAAACGGAGCAATTTTCAACAAGCCATTTTGGATTCGAATGTCGATCTCGGTCGGGCCGAAATTGAGGCCCATATACTGGGCCTTTTCGAAGCCCAATTTGGCCTTTGTGTTGAGATTGGCCAACAGTTTATCTGTCTGGCCGGTCGGGTATTCGCTGGTGAAATTGATAGCGTCTCTTCTTTTGCCCTGCAGTTTCAGACCCTCGGGCAGGAACGGCCCGGCAACGGTGCTGACCGCCGACCAGTCATATTCGCAGTCAACTTGCCCCTCTAATCTGGTTTTGCCGGCTTTGCTGACCCGGCTGAATTCGCCCTTGTGAATCTTTATTTGCGGACTTATCAATCGCAGCTTTTTGACATTAACAGTTTTTTGTCGGGGATTAACTTCAGCGTCAAAAACGAGCGAGACTTCGTTTGGCTCAAAAGGCTTCTTTCCCGGATAGCTGAGCTTTAGATTTTTAATTTTTGTCGAGTCGGTTGTGATTCTGTAGATGTGCTTTTCAGAGAGGAGAGAGATATCTGATTGAGCAGCGCCGGCCAATTGCATTTCCTTCGGAAAAGATGCGAATAAGACCGCAAACGGTTGAAGCTTCGCAAGGTCGACATCATTCGCGGAGACAACGAGGTCCATAGGTTTCTGGGCCTTTTTGCTCAACGGCAGAACCGAATCTTTTATACTGATTTTACCAAGACTCACCTCCGCCTTTATAAAATTAACGTCAACAATACGTTTGGCCGTATCAGCGATAACTGAGAAAACTATATCGGCTTTCGGCTCGAACGCACTGACGCCTTCCGCTGAAGTCAACCGAAGGCCCTGAACAAGAGATGAGCCGGCAACGCTAATTTTATCTTTGCTGCCGGATATTTCACCTTCGCTGAAAAGCTCACCAGCTATTTTGTACCGGCCTATATTTATAAACTGTCCTAACTCGGCTTGAAGCCCTGCCAAATTTACGTTGGCAGTGTATTTGAGTAATTCACTGGTGCCCGTGCAATTGAACTGGCAAAATGCAGCCGACACATTCAACCTGTCAAAGTTTATGCCGGTTTTATCTGAAGTTATTTCGGCGGTCGCCCTCACCGGCTCTGATATCGCAATCGTCTTTCCCTCAACTTCACCTGCCAATCCGACGAGACTTCCCCGGCCGTTAAATTTCCTTTTGCCGGCTTCGGTTAGTGTCTCAATATTGCCGCTAAACTGTCCCGAAGTTATTTTCGTTCCCTCTTTTACTTTGAATGTGTGCGGCATTAAAGAGCTTGCCGCGGCGAGGTCGCAATCGAAGCTGCCCTTTAAGTTGTAAATTGAGTCGGCTTTTATGAAGTCAGCCAGGGACTCAAATGCGGTCGGAACATCGCCGCTTGCCTGCGCCGTCAACCAGTCGGTTTGAATTTGCAGCTTCTGAACATTTATCAGTTTCTGCGATTTTTTAAGTGCTACGTCAATGTCTAAAATGCGGGTCCTGAATCTGTCGCCTTTTAGTTCGGAGCCGATTACATCCAGAGCCTTGCCTTTCAGTTTTGCGTTCAAGTTATCAATTTGGCCATCTTTAATTCCGCCGATTACACTGGCGGAGAGCAGCCCTTCGGCCTGAACGTCAACACCGGCTAATGCAAAAATTGGCCCTAACGACTCGAGGTCTAAATCGTTGACCTCAACAGTCAAATCACCACTTGTTCCTTTCAGGGTCCAGCCGGTTTTTGCCTTACCGGGCCTAATTCGTCCGTCTGCGTGAATCTTCGACTCTTTGCCTTCATCGACGACGGCCATATCTATATCGAAACTTGTTTGCCGGCCCGGTGGCCGTAAATTCACTTTAGAGTTTATTTGCGAAAGCTCAACAGTTTTGGCTTTTGAATCGGTTACTTTCACATTGCCGTCATTGATAGTGAGGTCGATTTTTTTAATGGGCAAGATAATTGGTTGTGCTCTTTTGCCGGCCGATACTTCTTGCCGAGAGCCTTCAACCTTTTCCGGTAGCGGGCGCTCGAGCTTTATCTCTACTTTCGGCTCATCAATTATCGTTTTTCCAAACGACAAACTACCTAACAAAATGGAACCGTAGTGGGGTTTTGTAGTGATTTGTTTTATCTCAACAAAAGTAAGGCCGGCACCGTCGTTAAAACTAAAGTCTGTAACCTTGATGCCTTTCCACCAGCTCATTGAAAGGCCGGCAAAATCTGCTTTACCGTCGATGGAATTGTTGATTTTGGTCAGTATTATTTTTCGGCCTTTCTCGGATGATACAAATGCAGGCACAAGAAACACCACTAACGCAATCAAAACAACTGCAAGTGCCAATACCCACTTGAGTATTCTTTTTTTGGTTTTTCTTTTTGGCCCGGCCTTGGTTTTTTTTGGGGCTTGCATTACTTTGTCCCCCAAAAGATAGTTAAAGTTCCGAATCAAAACGGCATTCTAAAGAGCACAAGAACACGAGGTCATAAGAGCACAGACTAAAGACTATACTTGTGGCTTATGCACTTATAAGTTATCGGCTTTTTATCAGGGTCAATCGAGCATTATCTCGTCGGATTTGTTTTTGACTACGGAATCAATCTTGTCGGTGTATTCTTTGGTAACATCGTCGATTTGTTTTCTGCCGGTCTGGAGGTCATCTTCGGTGATGAGTTTGTCTTTCTGCTCCTTTTCGAGCTGCTTATTTGCGTCTCTTCGTATGTTGCGAATAGTAACCTTTGTCTGCTCGCCCATCTGTTTGGCCTGGCCGGTGAGCTGCCTTCTTCTTTCCTCGCTGAGCGGCGGAATGTTGAGCCGGATAAGTTTGCCGTCCACGACCGGCGCAATGCTCAGGTCACTGCTTTTGATTGCCTTTTCGATTTCTTTGACCGAAGCGGGGTCGAACGGCTTAATCACAATCATATCCACCGTTGGCGTTGCCAGGGTCGCCATCTGTTTTAAGGGCGTAGGCGTGCCATAAAAATCGGCCTTTATATTTTCAACCAGCCCCGTAGAAGCTCTTCCGGTCCGAACAGTTTTTAATTCGACCTGCAGGACTTCGAGCGCCTTTTTCATTTTAGATTTGCTCTCGGAGAGTATTTCTTTAGCGGGCATCTGTAATCTCATTTCGTATTGCGTATATCGTATTTGGTCTTTTCCTTCACGTGATACGCATCACGCACGACGCGTTACTATTTTGGTGCCGACTTGCTCACCGCAAAGGGCCTTTGTTATGTTTCCCTTTTTGAAGATATTCAAAACGATAATAGGAATATTATTGTCCCGGCAAAGACTTATAGCCGAATGGTCCATTACTCTAAGGTTTTTCTTTAACACCTCATCGTAAGATAATTCTTCAAACAATTCGGCATCCGGATTTTTTTCGGGGTCGTCGCTGTAAACACCCTCGACCTTTGTTGCCTTTATAAGCAGGTCTGCATCGAGCTCCGAAGCCCTTAAGGCGGCACAGGTATCGGTGGTGAAGAAAGGGTTTCCGGTTCCGCCGGCCAATATCGCGACCCTTCCCTGTTCGAGGTGGCGAAGGGTTCTTCTGCGAATAAACGGCTCACATATCGCCGCGACCTCGATTGCGCTAAGAACTCTCGTCGGCTGACCGAGCTTCTCAAGCGTCTCCTGCAGGGCACAGGCGTTGATAATAGTGGCTAACATCCCCATATAATCGGCCGTGTTTCTGGGTATTTTGCAGACTTGCGAAAAATTCTCTCCTCTAAGGAAATTGCCTCCACCAACCACGATCGCGACCTGTGGCCCGAGCTTGCAGATTTCCGTTATCCTTTCGGCAATTGATTCGAGCGCAGAACCGTCAATGCCGAATCCGCCGGGCTCGCAAAAACTTTCCCCCGAAAGTTTCAGTAACACGCGATTATATTTGCTCTCTACCATTATGTGTCAAAATAATCTTTTTTGTCTTTGTTCGTTTTTCAACCGTTCCCCTGAAACCCTAATGTGGAATTCATAAATTTTCGATATAATCGTTTATAGTTTTCTCAAATCTGTTTATGTTCTCCAGAATCAATTTCCCTGGATTTCTCCTGTTACCCGGGCGCAGAGCAAAGAAGCCATCAATATATGCTTCCCATACTTTTTTCATTTTTTTGAATTTATCAGTCATTTCAATAACTTCACAAACTATAATAAACAACGAATAAGGATGAATTCTTTTGAACATTTCTGATTCTGTAACTAAATCTCTAAACATGTCTAGCGAAACATATTGTTTGCATTCGATAATAATTTTAGGAACAAAATATTGTTTCTCTTCAATCCCAATGCTTAAACCGTTTTTAAGAGTTAATTTTCGCCAATCTCCGATTACCAAATCTGCACCATGTCCCGTAACCAGCAATTTTCCTTCTTCATCAAATCCAATCCACGAGATAATATTTCCTGGTGGAATCTTATCAAGAATCAAATTCTTTCCCTTGCACGTCTCAAAAAATAGAAGATAAACGAGCTCTTCCAAACGATGTCCAATAAAAGTTGAAAATTTTCGTTCTGAACCGATTGCTTCTCTTATTTCCTGAAAGTGTGAGTCAAAAAAATCATCATATTCAATAAATTTCTTCTTCAAAGTATCACTGTCTTTGGCATTTACCCACAATTCATATTTCTCTTTTATTTGTAATAAAACTGGCGCCCTTCCACTTTCTTCAATGTACTTTTCTAACAATTTTCCATGCACTTTTAATTTTTCCAATTTTTACCTCTTTAATACAAAGTTGGTTTCAGTATCCGATAATTCATAAATCTCACATATTTTAGTATCAATCATACTTTTTATATCCTCATCATATTTCTTCAGCAAAATGTTTGTCATTTTAACAATTTCCAATTGTTCCTTTGGGGCTATCGGTACTATTGGTAAAGTATTTAAATAACTTACTAAAAAATGTAAATATCCATTATTTACATGCCCCCCCTTAAATAAAATTGAATAATAATAATTAAGTAATTTTGAGTTTAATACAGCAACAAGAAACTTTAGCGAAACGCCTTCTTTTTCTGCTCTTTCAGTTAATCTGCCAGAAAAGAATACATCTTTTAAATACCATTTACCTTCACTGTCAACTGCCACTGTGAGTTTTTCAGCATTTTGCCGTATAATTAATTTTGGTGTTTCGAATATTTTTCTTGGAGGAAATGGATTATTTATTTTTTTAGCTTCTTTCTCATTATAATCAATCCAAAAACCATTCCATCTAATCTGATATTGAAATACTTCTGAATCTCTTGAATAAATATCAGCTCCAAGTATTGGTTTGGGATTTAAACCTGTAGGCTTTCTAAATACAAAGTCATTTATAATACCTTTCTTATGAAAAGATATTCCCCATCTTATATCAAGATACTCTTTCAAAAAATGATGCCGCAAGGACATTCTTTCATATATTTTCACCCCTACATTTTCTTTTGGTAAAGTGTAAAAAATGAAGTCTTCAGTGTTGATGAAGTCGCTCTGTCTTATTTTTGTCGGTTGATAATCACCTGATTTTACTTTTTCAAGTCTATCAATAGAGTCATAGGTTCTTGTTCTATTATCTTTTTTCTTTTGATTTTTTATAAAAAGTAAAATGGGATAAACTGAAATATTTTTGAAAACATCAAGATTTGAAATATCCACTATTGCTTCAATGCTAAAATTGTCTAATATACATTTCCTTAACCATCTTGCTGATTTCAAAACTTGAACCTTATTGGGGATAATATATCCAAACGCACCACCTCCATTTAATAAATCCAATGCCATTTTAATAAAACAAAAATACAGATCAAACGCTCCTTTTGCAACTTCAGGAAAGTTTTCTCGACATATCTTTTTCAATTCGTCGGGCATTTTCTTTGCTTCCAAATACGGAGGGTTCCCAACAACAAAATCAAATCCTTCTTTGAATTCCCTTATCCTATTTTTTAAGCGAAAAACTGTTTCTTTGTCAGCAATATCTTTCCTATTCACCGAGTTGGTCAAAAATAAATTAAACCCCTTAACCTTAAATGCTGGGTTATGTCTCTTAATTCCTCGCAATGTGTCAAAAGAAGCCAGCAGGAGATTTAATTCAGCCAATTTAAGTGAAAACGGATTTATATCTAACCCCCATATATTGTTCTGCAAAGTTTCAAAAATAAAAGGGGGGTCATATCCTTTATGTTTTAGATTTTTGATTAAAGTATTAGCTGCTCGTAGAATGAACGCTCCACTGCCGCAAGAAATATCAATTATTCTTTTATTCTTCAAATCAGCGTCCGATGTATATCCGACATGGTTTAAAATATAGTCTATAACTTCGTCAGGAGTATAAACTTGTCCCAACAATATTCTTTCTTCTTTACTAATAAAGTCTTCATACAGCTTGCCTATCAAGTCGGTTTCTGCGTCCTTAAAATCATATTTATCAAGTAAATCTGACAATTGTAAGTCAAGATGTGGCGGAGGAATATAATAAGAATATAATTCATCGTGTGAAAGATTAAAGTATTCTTTCCCAAATTGCTCATAGAACTCATTTATAGACTCATATAAATTATTTTTTAATGGAACAGATAAAAAATCATTATCAAGGCAATACCTCATAAAAATTGCTTTACCAAAATATAGGACAGTTGCTTCTAAAATAAATTTGTCCTTCTCTTCTATTTTGGCCGTTTCCCAAAACATTTTTGTATTAGGTGAATTTCGAGTGTTGTCTAAGAATATTTCTAGCAAACCATGAAATTCTTTCAAGATTGTATTGAAAATCTGTTTATCAGGGAGTTTAATTTTTTCTTTAAGCAGATATGGCATTACTCATTCCTTCCCTTTGGCTTTTGCATGGTAATAAGCTCTCTGCAAATTGTTCAATTGCATAGTTAAGCCGCTCACCTGTCAAGGGTTTGAAATATTCTGGCAGGTGTAAAGGGTTTTTAATATCTCTGTCCCCATCCAACAATGTGATAACATTTATGTTTACTTGTGGAAACACACGATTCAGAGTTATCACGGAATCACTTCCCTTTGCTCCAATTTTCAGCCCGTAGTCACCACCCAAAAAATTTTCTAATTGAACTACAAAAAAAGCGTTTATTGAAAGAACAGCTTTTTTCAGAAGAGTTGCGTCAACTAAAATCTCTTTATACACACCAACTTCGGTATAGGATTTGCACTCTACACTAATCCTGAATACATTATCAATAAAGATATGGAGATCTTGCGATAATTTATATACCTCATCATTCGTCTTAATGACAATCTTTTTTCTGTCCATTCTCAATCGACCTTCATCAGAAGATATTCCTGACCATGCTATCTTTACGAGATTTTTTGTAATATCCTCAACTATTTTACCTTTGATAGATCTTATAGCACCAGCAGTATCTTTGGTTCTTCTAATAGCATAAAGTTCTTGACATTTGAGAATGGCTCTTTCATATTCGTGTTTAATATCCTCGATGCTTACCACACTTTATCCCTAAATTTGTCCCACCTGATGGGGATTGAAACTCCATTTTATCCGACTTCGAATCGGACGAATCTTTTAATTTTCGCCTCGCCGCCGGTTTGTTTGGCGGCCTCGGCGAGGACCTCGGCAACAGATTTGCTGTCGTCCTTGACAAATCGCTGCTCGAGAAGACAATTCTCGACAAAAAACTTTTTTATCTTGCCTTGAACAATCCTGTCTATGATGTTTGCGGGCTTGTTCTTGACCTGCTCGGCGAAG
>Ga0209986_10004862_pt1 | contig 11304 bp, 11 predicted proteins | sample BlataG_FD_183168 | JGI IMG/M metagenome (GOLD analysis project Ga0209986, IMG submission 183168) | Deep subsurface microbial communities from Black Sea to uncover new lineages of life (NeLLi) - Black_00105 metaG (SPAdes) (version 2) | ecosystem: Environmental > Aquatic > Marine > Oceanic >...
AGCACCCGCCGCCACTGTTAAACCATCATAAACCGTGCCCGTAACGTCATCAATAACAGTAACGTCAAAGCCGTTTAAGTAAGTATCTACCAGCACAGTAGTCGAGCTTGCTTGCGTCCCTGTTTCATAGCAATCCAAATACACATCAGGGGAAACCTTTTCAAGCGACCACTTTAATGTAGCAACACCGCCCACATCTTGCCTAGACATAAGAAAGTATACGTTATCCTTATACACAGCAACATCTACACCGCCGCTGTATTGGCCTGAAGGGATTGTGCCATCAGGAAAAGGCGTACCGCTAACCCATGTAGACCAAGCCAATACACCTTGCTCGCCTAATGAATTCATTACATCAATGCTAGAGTTTGCATTTATAACGTATAGCCTGTTCCCATTGTCGCCTTGGTCGCCTAGTGAAGCAGCCATAGCTACAGGAGCGCGCATTAAGTGACTAGCATATAAAGATAAACTGTCACTATTGTATGACTTTGTATCATTGCTAAAAACAAACTGCCTAATAGCCCCGCCTGTACCGGCAGGAGAAAACAGCCACTCACCCGGTGTATAATCCGATGACGATTGAGAGAATATAATCCGGTTATCCATCGAGACTGTAGGGCATTCATAAACAGAGCCAAAAGAGCTTTGAGAAGGAAAAGCAACATTCACAGGAGTAACAGGTAATTGTGGGCAATAATATTCAGCCTTATCGGTAAATACACACAAATGTCTATCAGAGTGTAGCCCCGTGATTATCTGCACATCATTAGTGTTTAAAGTAACTGAAATTGCCTCATTATCAAGAGAGCGATAATTCTTAAAGCTAAAGTATTCACCTGTGCGTGACATCCATAAAGACTGTGGTCTTAAAGTTGTAGCCGCAAAAACTAAACGGTTTTCATGGAATTCAACACAATAAGGCCAGCCCCTAGTCGCACTCCATACGGGTTCTTTTCGAGAGACGCCGGGTGTGGTGTTAGTAGGCGCTGTAGATACAGGTGCCGCGGCAGTTATCTCAGGCACTAAGTTTACAGACTCGTAATCATCAGCCGCACCGTTTGCGAATGTGACCGTAAAAGTCGTACCCGCTTTAAATACACAAGTAACGTCACCCGATATATAATTATTCAATACTTGCTGAAAAGCTAAGCGGATGTTTGCAGCAGTATCAGCCGTAATTGATGAAATGGGGAAAGCTTCTGACTGTATACCATCTATGGAGGCTCTTGCTGTGTCTCCTGATGTGCCGCCGGGTAGCGTCAAATCCCATACAGCACTTGTGGGTGTGGGGCTTGACCCATCGTTAAAGTCATAGTTTGGAATGTCCGAGAATGTAATAGCAGTAGCAGCCCACGTTGTAGCCGCTGTGGTTGTAATTAATACAGGTTGGTCTACGCCGTTGCAAATAACAACACCATCACTTGATACCGCATAGTCAAAAATAGGGTATTGTGTGGTTAGTGCTATTGTAAAATAATCATTACCAGAGCCGTTAATATTTGTTTGTAATACATCATCTAAATAAACATAAACAACATAGCCAGAGCCGCCGGTTAACCCGCTGACAACCAAAAGATAATCACCGAAAACAACCATCTTCATTCCAAGGTTTGACAGATTGCCGATACCTAGAGTGTCAATAAGCTTCATACCATCACGCTTTACAGCGCCGCCCTGTGTTTGAGGCAAGGCATTCTCGCAAGTGCTTAAGCCATTATAATACTGCTGTATATCTATTCTAGCGTTTAGCTTTGGCGATAGTACACCGGCATTCAATGAGCTTTGAAACTGGTATGTCTTCATTAATAACTGCCGGATAAATGGGAGTCAAGGAATGGATTGGTAATTAAAGGGTTAGCTGGTCTATTCATAGAGTCAGCAGCACGAGCAATATTTAACTGCTCAAGGTATTTACGCTCGTAAATTTGGTTTAAGCTGTCTTTGTCTGTAACCCCTATAGCCCCATCTGCCGCTAAACGATAGACGAGAAGCTTAACAAAGTAAGGAGGTAAGACAGATTCATCAGGCTTATAGGTGTAATCTATATCTAGCTCTGACTGGTTAGAATATAACTCATCACCAAATATCTCCCACGACGTCCCAGTTGGCCTAACAGTCTGCATAGCTAAGAAGTCAGCAGGTAAGTCATACTTATACTGGTATTGATTTAAAGGAGTAGGGGATGCGTTAAGAGATAAGGCAGCCTTCTTTATTGCAAAGCGCCAATAATTCTCAGTAAGCAAACATTCTAGCGTTTGCTCGTAAATTTCGTTCATTGTTTCAGCGCCATTGCCGGGGTCGGAAAACGCTGTAATTGTGTTGTCACCCAGTAGCTTTAAAGCCTGAGATGCTATCTGTACATCAGTGAAAGCCATGAATCACCTAAAGAAAGAGATAAGCCCCCATTTCTGAGGGCTATCTAGTTTATGCAAATGCTACTGTTTTACCGATTGTGAAAACACCTGCAGTATCTACAACTTCATAGAAGTCTGTACCGTCAGATTGATAACACAAGATAATGTCAGCACCTTTCAAGCCATAAGTATCACCAGCGTCATCAAAATAGCCCGATGTAACTACAGTCGCCGTAGCATCCGTAGTTGTATAAGACCAAACACGCCCAGAGTTACTATTAGCCATAGCACTTAAAGGAATAAAATTTTCTGCATTAAAAGCCATGTCAATTACTCCTGAATTACGACAGTTACGATACCTTCAGCATCACGCGCAACCGCGCCAGCTTTATAGATACCATTACACAACCACGATGTTTTCTGAGGTACATAGTTCACTTCAGTTTTTGCATCAAGGTTAACCGCTAAGCCTAAAGCTGCTTTATGATAAGCAAGACAAGTACGGTCACTACCGGCGATAGGTAATCCGCCTTCGTCACGCGTCTCAATCATCTTCCAAGTAAAGCCCATGAACGTGTTAATTTCACCTGACATCAACAAACGCACAGAGTTGTAATCTTGGTTTGTTACTGTAGAGTCATTTAACAAGTCTTCAAGACCTGCAGGAGAATGAACGAAAGTACGATCCATACCAGGTACAGCGTCATCGTTTAGCTTTTTAGAGGCTTGAGTTACCTTAGCCAAAGTTAAGCCAACACCACCAGCCGCGATTGTTTTGGCAGTTCCAGAGTTTACAGCAGCATCAATAACTAACTGGTCATCTCTGCGACCTAACGCCATAGCAATAGTAGACGCTAATTCGTTACGCTCATCAAAGTTAACTTCAGCTTGATCAAAGATGTCCGTATATTCTGGAGCATTCCAGTTTTCCATTGTCGCAGTCTGACGACTGTGAGTAATGTCCATAGGGGTAACATCTGCTTGAGATGCTTTCTGATTGGCAATACCTTTGCCCATCTTGGTGAATTTATACGCTTCACCCTTTACGCCTGTGCGTACAGTTACAGTTTGACGTAGAGTCTGCGAGCCTTGGTAGGCATGCTTAACTTCGTTGTCAAATTCTGTAATGGCCGCATCTGATAGATACTTAGACATAATAATGTCTCCATAAAAGTTTAATAAAAAGTTGTAGCTTAAACTTCGCAGGAGTGTCCACAAAAGGGGTCTGCTACGTTTAGCAAATCCTATCTTCTATGGGCCTTGGAAAGGGTGTCCGTGATAGTGTTACCATTATACACTATTGTTTATAAAAGTAACACCATGGCGAGTGGCAATATAATTAACTAAAACTCTCTTCTATCAGGTAATACTCAAGCTCTGCCTCAGCAATTGTGCCATTATCGGAAACCTGCTCAACAGTAAACTTAACGTCTGTGCCTGAGTTTATAATCTCACCGCCTATGTCAGTCTCACTAAAGCCTAAGCCTGTGCTTACCTCCATCGGCCTAATAGCAGCCCAAGCGCCACTTCCTACCTCTCTTGATTTTAGCGTTATGGTTGCTGAACCCGCTGAGCCGTTAGCCCTAATTATAGATGCTTGAGTACGCTTAATGATTGCAAACTTGCCCACAGGGATAGTCTTAACACCTGTAGTAGTTTTACCGAAACCCACAGGCATATTAAAAAATACATTAGCTGTAGTTGTGGCTTGCCTTCCTGTGATAACGCCAGCATTAACGCCACCTGAACCTGCCTTGATTATTCTAGCTTGTGGGGCGCGTATATAATTACCCGTTAGAGTAACGCCTGTAGCACCGTTAAGGATAACAAAGGCATTAGTCTGCTCTGTAAAATCCTCATCTAGCAATTCAAAAAGAATAATAACTGCCGCACCCGTACCGCTATCAGTAGCTACTCGGTAAGCATCGCCACTAGCAGGGATATGCTCAGAAGAGTCGCCATTGTTAAAGTGCCATACCGTTAGCTGTGTTTCACTATCAACCGTCTTAACAAGCCCGTAAAAGCCTTGAGTATCATTTAAAACAACATCACCAACAGCTACACCGTCAGTAACGAAAGTAGCACCGCTATCTAAAATGGTAGTGTTAGTGCCTCCCGTAGCTGTACCAGATGAAACCAAAGCGCCCACATCGTTACCACTGCCAGAAAAAACCTCTATGTTTTCGTTAGCTGTGGCGTTAAAGCCCGTATAAGTGCCGTTACTATTCCACATATCTTCCGGCGCTGTGCCTGTGTCAATGTCAGGGTTACGCCCAAAGCACAATCTAACTTCATACGCAGGGTATACACCCCTAGCAACCTCAGTACCAAACTCAGCAGTTAATAAAGCACCCGCCTCATTGACCTCTGTATTCTTATAAACGCCGAAAGCATCCTTTCCAATCAATACCGACTGAGTAAGCATAGCAGGGGAAAACTGACTAGGGGATATTTCAATAGGGAATACTGAAGTACCCTCTACGCCGCCATAGATAGCCTTCACAGCCATGTTTACAGATGTGACATCAACACCTGAGCTATTGGTTAAAATAAGCCTTACATACCTCTGGCGAGGCACAAGGTCAGCAAGATAGAAAACACCTGTATAAGGAGCAGGGGTTGTTAATTCCGCAGCGCCCGTACTGGTAGCCCTAGACTCAATACTTAACGATAAAGCGGCAGAGCCTATATAGGATATTTGATACTTAGAAAAGGCGTCCATATCTATAAAGCCAGTATCAATACTAGCGCCATTGCTTAGCGTAGCTTCTGACTGGCTGAAGACTTCCTCACTTCTAGTGCCGCCATTCTCATTCCATGTAATAGAACTCCCAACAACTGACACAGCACCGAAAAAGTTACCATCAGAGCAAACTATATAAAATAAGTCGCCACTATCTACCTGATTGATTACCTGTAAAAAGTAATCAGCCGCTGAGACTTGCGATAATGTATCAGCAGTCTCATAGGTGAATAGTCTAGGCGCATTAGAATTAGCTTGCGCGCTTATCGGTAGCCAGTTGTTAAGATTAAAAGCCATTTTACATTCCTACAATTTCAGGGGTTGATTGATTGCCTCGTATCTGCTCCCATGCCTTACGCACTTTTGCAGCATACTCTGGGTTTTGCATCTTGCGGTTACCGTACTCATCAACCGCAAACTGCATTTCTTTTACTTGGTCTTCAGTCATAGCAGGTGCAGCAGGCACTTGATGGGATGTAGCTTGTGCAGCATTACCCGTCTTATTAATTAAAGTCTCAAAGACCTCAACCATTCCCGCGTCTGTTAAACCCGCTGCAAACTTATTGAATAATTCTTCACTGCCAAGCTGAGCCTTAGCCCATTGCGCAACATTCTGCACTCTATCTTGTGCCTTATCACCTAAAGCCTTCATCTGTGTAGCAACATGCTCGCTCGCTAATTCTTTTTGCGCCATATCCTGAGCCGCTAACTGCTCAACATACTTATTAGCTACTCGGTTAAATGCCTCATTAGACATCCCCATTTCTTTAGCCATTTCCTTAAAGTCGCTTAATAAAGGGTCATCTTCTGCAACCTCAAACTCTAAACCCTCACTTAAAGCAAACTCATACTCTTCAGGTGCGCCGGTAAAGCCGCCAAACTTCTTCTCTAAGTCTGTATACGCCTTTGCTTGGTCTTCAATAGATTTATACTTGTCAGCCTTAAACCACTCAGGATGCTCGCCCTCTACAGCCTCTACAGGCTCTACAGCATCAATAGGTGCGCTAGGCTCTTCTACCACTACTAAACTCTCTTCACTCATTTAATCAATCCTCTCATGAATTTAAAAATACTTGGCTTGTCTTCTCTATGCTCTGCTTTATGTATCGCTAATAAAATACGTCTAACAAAGTTTTTCCCTCCTTCCGTTAATCCTGCCTCAAACTGAGTAAACTGTGGCTGAATGCTTGGCGATAATACAAACTCATTAACCCAATACTCCAACAACTTCTTACCGTCTTCATTCTGGATAAACACCCGATGTATTAAACCGTTTATCTTATCCTCATTCTCTTTAAACTTAGATATGTAGCTCTCTTTCTCATCTTGAGCCTCTAATAAGTCATCGAAAATCCTCTCCACATTATTCAATAGCTTGCTCCTGTGCTTGTTGTTGCGCTTGCTGCATTTGCTTGCCCATCTCTTTTATCTCGTCAGGAGACTTAAGCAAATCCTTATCTACACCATAAGCCTCGCCAAGATGAGAAGGTATTCTTTCACTGTTTACCATTGCCATAGCACCTTCAGGGCCATAAATGCCCTGCAAAGCTTGTACATAAGCCATAGTATTTTGCGCTCGCTCTAACTCTAAACTCTTAGCAATAGGGGACACAAAACGCATCTGAACCATCTTACCATCAACAGTGATGTCAGGAATACGCCCACGCCTCTTGAGAATATCTAGCACTCTCTGTACAAGCGGGTAAATGTACTCTGGGTACTGACGGCTAAACGCGCTACCTGCTCGCCTTAAATCAGCCTGATTGCGTAAAATGTTTTCTGTAGCAGTCCTTACAGGGTCATCTATAGAGCCTAAAGGGTCAGCAAACAACGCTTGATTAACCGTATTCTTTGTGCGCTCATAGATTAACTGCTCAAACTGAGGCGCACCACCTATCTCTAAAGGTCTTAACGTAGGGTTTTGTGTTGAGTTGCTTGATACAGGAATAATTGAGCCGGGTACAAACTGTGCCACATACGGATTAAATGAGCCGTCACTAACGCCAGTCCAGATACCTGCAACTGCTAAAGCCGCACTTCTTAACTCAAACTCTGCCATTTTATTTAATACACGAATAGACGGCAACACTTGAATAACAGGACCACGGCCATAATCCTCACCCGCTGTCACAGACCATCTAGGGAATACTGCAGGTAGTAAAGTATATGACTGAGTAAAGATTATAGACTTTTCCCATATAACAACTTGATGGAATTTCTTATCGTCAAGATTGTAGATAGTGCCGTCAATTAACTCTATATCCTTCTGGCTTGTATTCTTGCTTCCACCATCAATGATAACCTGTAGCGCGTGTGGTATCTCAGCTCTAGGCCATGTTGCTTTGATGTTACGTGGGTTCATTTTCCAAGAACGCCAAAAGCCGTTGATAACACCATAAGCGCCAACCTCTACGCAGAAGTCAGGTAAAGGCATAGCTGAGAAGTTTAGGATAGGAGAATCAACACCATCACCCTCATCAACAGACATGCCACCAGTGCCGATAGCTAAGTCCATGTACATCTCTGTGGCTTGCACATCAAAGTTAGACTTCTCTAACTCTTCAAAGAATACATCTTCCACCTCATTCTCTAACCGCTCATTGATTGCTTGACGTTGATTCTCGTCCTTAATCATCGTACCCGCTTCAAACTTAACCCAATGCTGCCCTACAGGAGTCAACCCAGACTGCAAGCGAGATGCAAACGTCTGTACACCACTTACCGCCGTGTCATCAAACACATGCTTATTTTTATGCTGACCGGGTGAATAATTTGTGAACGTATCACGCTGAGGTGACGCGTACCTAAAAGCGTCTTGATAGAGTGAGCGCCACTGCTCTTTCCTACCCTTAGCATTATTATAACGTGCGAGTAAGTCGATGACTGAGCCTAGCCCCTGTATAGATTCCATTATTAAAACATCCCCATTCTAGTTGGCGTTTGCTTCTTAGGTGATGGTTTCTTAGATATGCCTGATTTAGTGGTCGGGTCTTGCTTAGACTTAGATGGGTATAAAGATGTACCAACGCCCGTAGCATCAATAAAGCCACCCGCTCCCTGTGTTGTAACAGTCCCGCCACTACCTCCACCACTACCAATCATCTGGTTAGAAGCGCCTAGCAAAGACTTGAGGTTTTCTTGCTGAGATACTAAAGAGCCTCTGCCGCTCTTGTTTAGCTTTAAAGTCCGTTGATTCCTTGACTCTATATCCTTCTCTTCTGCTAAAGACTTCTGTGTCTCGCGCTGCTGCTGCTCAATTAATGCCCTCTGCTTCTTAGCGTCCCTCTTCGCTTCACTCTTTCCTGTACTCATTTGATGCGCCTATAAAGTTGGTAAGGTGTGAATATGAAAAAAGCCTTTATACCAAGGAAACTCTTAACCACTTCAACACAGTTAAAAAAACAAATATTACCGCGTATTTTATCATAATTTACTTCTAAGTCATACGGTACAACTGTCTCACCCTCAAAACCTGTCATTGTCTCAATTGTGGGGCATATAAACTTAGGCCACAGGGTTACATCAGTAAACCCCATGTATGGCTGACACTTAACCCATGTATCACCACAATCCTTCACAATGTAGCAATGGCTAAAGCCTCGCTTCAAAGGTAACCACCAGAAGCGCCGCCCCTCACCAAACACAGCATAAACGCGCTGTACGGTATGTTTACTATCCAAAGACATCAAAGTTAGTATTTATTACAAAGGTTTCAGTCATAGCATTCGCCGGTCTTATAGCAGCCTTGCCCTCACCTAGAGCAACAGCACCATACTCTAGAGCCTCAACAGGGTGAGAGTATTGGTTTTTGTCTGGTTCTTCTGTAAATCGCTCATTAGATGTGGATAGCTGTCTATATCTAAAACCACCCATTAAGCCCTTTCTTATCATCTTGCAATTAGGTGAAAGCTCAAACGCAGGACGCCCATCCATACAAAGTCTTAACATTGGGTTTCTTAACGATGCTCGCCTAATGCCAGGGTTATTTGTGTCACAAGGAAAGCACACTAATCCTTCATGCCTTAACATCTTAATCGGCACATCATCAGTAGCTTGACCTTTAGCTGTGCCTGATGGGTCACCTGAACCCTCAAAGCTAAACCCTGCATAGTTCCTATCAAGATAAAGCTTAAGCTCTCTACCAAACGCTACAGCACTAAAATCATCAGAACAAAACTCATCAAAGCAATAAATCCTGCCTTTGTTATCTAACTGCATCAACGCAGCAGCAGGAGTGCGCCCAAAGTCATAACCAATCATTATAGAGTAATCCCTACTTGGCTCTCGATGCTTACTTAAACAGTGTATGTTGTCATTGTACTGTGGGTGTACAGGCTTGCCATCGCTGACAAAGCCGTATTGATTGGCCACGTTAACCTTAATCCAATCATCAGTAGCGCCCTTAACTAGGTTTGTGTAGTAAGAGTCAGGAAGGTTGTTTATGTTCTCAGCTTTCTCATTAACCGACCATACATGCTGCCCGTTTGGCTTTAGCTCGTCAGTGATAAAACATGCCGCAGGTTGCTTGTGGAATGTGTAGCCTTCCTCGTCAGACTCCTCAGCAAGTTTGTATATCCATTCTCCTTCGTCAGGGGCATTGTAATCCCCCATAATGCCAGACCACGTGCAGCCCTCTTGGGACTTTGGAGGATAACGACCTAAACGACCCTTAAGCTGCATAAAGATGCGGTATGGTATCTCTTTAGCCTCATTCATCGACGCGCCTGTGAGCTGTGTACCCCTTAGCTTTCTCTCATCGCCCGGCCTATCAAGTGCTAAGAATATCAACTCACTCTGCACTGTAGTGGTGATAACCTCGCCATTCTCTTCTGATTGGATATCAAACTCAATATGATGTGTAGGAGGTGTAGACGTGCCTTGCTTGAATACGCCTAAAGGTCTAAAAAGCTCTAGCCAATCCTTAATTGTTGTATTAGATAGGTCTGAATAAGTATTACGCACAGCAATAAAGCGAGAGCGCCTAATTCCATCACGGTTAGGCACCTGCCTCATCATCTTGTTTAGTAGCTTATAGCATGATGCTTGTGTCTTACCTGAGCCTAATGGCCCCATTATCATGCAAACCTCAGCAGGGTCAGCTACATAATCACGCAACACATCCCCATCAGCTTTATACTTCAGTATTACCTGCGTCAAGCTCTCCCCCGCTTAAATCAACTAGGACCGTTCTGCTTTCTATGTCTGCTTGTACTGCTAAATTGGATAAGTCAGGCATGTATTTCTTAACTAATGACATCTTATGTTTGATGTAAATGTCTGTTTTCTTTAGAGTAAACTCAGCACCTTCTGATGAATGGTCTAAGCTCATAATTTCTTCAAGCTTATCAATAACATGCTCTAGGTGTTTACCGGCGCTTAAACGCTCTCTTAAAGCGTCTTGCTGCTCTGCTCTGCGCTTATTAGCGTGACTCTGTCCTGAGCCATTGCCAACACCTCTAGCCATTAGATATAAAGCTCCCAGACATCCCATGTGTTACTTCCTACATAGATAAGCCTGATTAGAATAGTTGTTGATTGAGAGGCTACAAAATCAGCACTACCAATATTGCCGTTTTCGTTAAAGTCAGCAGCAGATGTTGCCCCCTGAAAGGTTACAACAAATGGGCCGCCTGTTTCAGATACGCCCCAGAAGTCTAAAACGTCACCTTCTTGCCATGTTGTGCTTGTGTCTTTTATGTTAAACGTCAAAGCAGCCGTCACAGTCATTCGATTGTACGAGCCTAAGTATGTCTCATCAATACTGTTTGCGCCTGAGCTAAAGGTGTTTATGCTTTGATACTTTGCGCTATCGACTGTACTGCCGCGTATAGACTGTGCGCTAGTGGTTACCCATGTATTAGAGTCTGCGTAGAGAAACTCAACTGTCGTGCCGGGCTGTATAACATAAGATAAAGCGCCGTTAAATGTCGCTGTTGAATCCTCACCTGAAACTGTCACAGTATTTGTGCCGTTATTTATTATAGTGAAGTTTGCCCCATCTTGAAAAGGAGGCGCTGTATCTGTAACAGTGTAGGTGATAGCTGATGACCCGTCATAATAGTAAACCTTGCCCGATAAGGATTGATTCACCTCACTGTAGTTTCCTGTCATCTCTTCAAAGATTGTGCCGCTGTTTACATTAAACCTACAGTAAGGCGTACTATCTGAATATGTGCCAGAGGCCGTGCATACTAGAGTGGATAG
>Ga0209986_10004863_pt1 | contig 11298 bp, 9 predicted proteins | sample BlataG_FD_183168 | JGI IMG/M metagenome (GOLD analysis project Ga0209986, IMG submission 183168) | Deep subsurface microbial communities from Black Sea to uncover new lineages of life (NeLLi) - Black_00105 metaG (SPAdes) (version 2) | ecosystem: Environmental > Aquatic > Marine > Oceanic >...
ATTTATATCAAATGAAAATTTTTATGTCAACTTAATAATTGGCCTTGGAAAAAGGGGACAAGGGGATGGGGAGACAAGGCGACTGGGGGAGAACGAAGAAACGGAACAGACTGAGCGATCTTAAAAAAGCCTGTCATTGCAAACGCAGGAGATTCCTTCGCTTCGCTCGGAACAAGTCTGAGCAATCCTAATGTGTAGCGCCTTTGTATGAGATTGCCACGCTTCGGAGATTCTGGCTTTGGAAGGAGGAGGTGGAGGTAAAGGGGCCACGGTCGCTCCCTTTGCACGACGAATCGCCATTGGCATTCCCTTAGGGTAAGAAACTGCTGAGCTCTCGTGTGCGGATTGATAATCAAGATACTCCTTTGATTTTGGACCTGGAGGGGAAGTTTTGATTAAGGGAGCATCTGGAAAAGATAGCCTACGGAAATCCATAACAAACCTCCTCAGGAATAGCTACCTCTCATACTGTCTAGGTGCTCTCCCCATTATATGGATAAGCGGATAATATATTAGAAAAATTAAAAGTTCAAATGACGAAATCAAATACACAAAATCCGAAGCACAAAATCCGAAATTCGAAACAAATCCCAAATTCAAATTCCCAAATATTCCAAGCAATATTTCTTAGATTTATTATCTTTGTAATTTCTTTGTTTCGAATTTAAATGAATCCCAAGCGCGAGGGAGAGAAAAATAAATCTATGCTATCAATACTATTCCAAATTTATTATGAAAAAAATTAAATTTTTTTTATACTTTTATTGTAATATTTTTTCCAGATTATTTGTAACATATTCTAATACCTTCAATTAGGACCTGTAAAAAAGTGTACTTTTATTAAAAAATTAATTAATAATAGTCTAAAGTTTTTGACACCATCCTTCCAGCATAGTATATTATAAATTGTGAGATGCCCTTCATGAGCAATCCGGAACCAAGTATATCCTCCAAGAAATGTCTTAATACTGATTTGGACGAATTTTATTTTCAGTGGCATATTACTGAAAGGTGCAATCTTCGCTGTATCCACTGTTATCAAAAATCATTTAATTTCCATTCTGAGCTCTCTCTTACTCAATTAAAAGAATTTGCGGACAAGATTATACTTACTTTAAATAAGTGGGGTAATAGGGGAAGAATTGCATTAACAGGTGGAGAACCCTTTCTAAAAAAAGAGCTTTTTCCCCTTATGGAGTATTTGGAACAAAGTGAATATATCTGGAGAATTGGAATACTTACTAACGGAACTCTGATAGATGAAAAAATAGCAAATACACTGAAAACTTTTCAAAAATTGTATTATATCCAGATTTCTCTAGATGGTGCATCAGAAGAAGTTAATGATTTTATTAGAGGAAAGGGATCTTATAATAAGGCAGTAAATTCCTTTAGGATCCTTAACAAGAAGGGAATAAAGACACGGCTAATGTTCACTGTTCATAAGAAAAATCTTCAGGAGGTTCCTTCATTGATCGATCTTGCTATAAAAGAGAAAGTAGATACGCTTACAATTGAGAGGTTCGTACCAGAGGGAAAAGGTGCTAAATTTAAAGATTGGTTTCTTGCAAAAGAAGAAATTCATAAACTATTCCAATATGTTTCTCAAAGGGCAGACTTGGAATATCAAAAAGGGACGCCGTTGAAGATATTAAAATATCGAACTCTTTGGGCAAATATCGACCCTGAGAGAGCAAAAGTAAACGATGTTCCTTTGGAGATTGATTTAGGTGGTATGTGCTCTATTGGAATAGATAGCCTTACCATACTCCCAGATGGTACTGTACTTCCCTGTCGGAGGTTGCCCATTCCTATTGGAAATCTAAAAAACGATTCGATCTTCAAAATATGGTATACATCTGACCTCCTGTGGAAAATCAGGAATAAAAACAATCTCAAAGGTAAATGTAAAGGATGTGATTTAATTCCTCGGTGCAGTGGCTGTAGGGCAATAGCTTATGCTGTGACCGGTGATTATTTATCTGAGGACCCACAATGCTGGAAGTAGATAAAGTATTGCAATTGAAAGAGGAATTTATCCTCTATAAATTGGAAGTAGGCAAAGGAATGTTCTGGCTATTCAATATTGAAAACGGAGATTCCTTTAAACTGAATGAAATCTCTTATTACATGTTATCTCTGTTCGATGGAAATAGGAGCATTGGAGAGATATGCAATTGCATCCTCAATAAGTATCCAAATTCAAATCCCGATGTAGTTTTAGAAGATTTTGAGGAATTGATAGAGAGAATGAAAAAAGAAAATATATTTATATAGAATTTCTATAAAGGAGGGATAAACAATGGAAAGGAAAAAGGTCAGAGATTCCCGTCAGATCTACAAAAAACCTATGTTTTTGAAAGAGAAGGAACTTACTTTCCCAAAGGAAATCATTAAGGAATTTAATGGTGAACGGTTCTGTCTCCAGTGTAGCAGTTGCCATGGGTGCAGATAAGGATGTGCCTGATATAGAAACCGCAATCAACCGTAGCGTAATCTCTCTTAGCCAAATAGCCAGGGATTTCCTCAGTAAAGAGATTGAACTTAACCGAATTTGCAGGATAGCGATACTTTTGAAAGAAAGTGGTGTAAATTCTGATACTATTCTTTACCGTAATCTGGCCAAAAAATGCATTGTCACACAAAGAGATGATGGGGGTTGGATGGATGTTTTAGAAACTGTGTGGTGCTCTACTCTTGTGAATCTGTTTATTGAATTTTCAGAGCAAGTAGAGAAAGCACTTAAATGGCTAAGAGGCCAGAGGTGTAAGGGCGGTGGTTGGGGAAAATCCAAAAGAGATTCAGCTCGTATTCCTGTAACTGGACTCCTTTTATATATGCTGCCTAAACTCTCATCTGATGAGGATCTTAAGTGGTTAGAAAACAAATGGAATCAGGAACATAAGCTTAAACCATGCCTGACTTATAAAGCAGCTTTTACTCTGATGGCATTCAGTAAGAATAATTATAAACTTGAAAACCATGATCTTATTTCAAAGACTGTTTGCTGGCTAATTGATCAGCAAAATGATGATGGAGGATGGGGGCCGTGGAAAGGACATCCCGTTGGAAGCGACCCCTGGTGTACAGGGATTTCTATAGTGGGACTTCTTCAGTATCCAGATAAAATACAAAAAAAAGCATTACAGAAGGCTATAAAATGGCTTAGAAAAAACCAACTCCCAAATGGACTTTGGCCTTATCATTACATTGAGGAAGGAAGTAGCTGGGCTTTATATTCTTTGGTTATGGGATATAGTTTTTTTAGAAAAGAAAATGATTAGAGCCCTAGAAAAAATAATTATTCAGAATATACAAGAAATTCCTGAAACTCCGTTATCTTTTTTGCTTTCGGGAGGCATCGATTCTTCCCTTGTCTTAGCACTTATCCGGAAGGTATACCCTAAAGTGTCAATTTCAACATTTACTCTGGCAAAATCTAAGGATTATACAGACATGGTTTTTGCTCGTAAAATAGCCGATTTATTCGAGACAAATCATAATGAGATAATTCTTTCTGATGAGGAATACAGAAAATATCTCACCGAATATAATAAAGTCAAGCGATACGATTTTAAAGGTGATATTAATGTCTATATACTTTGCAGTTTTGCAAGAGAATTTAGTAATATAATTGTTACCGGTGATGGAGGGGATGAGTGTTTTGGTGGATATTGGCTTCATAATTATCCTTTAGGACATAAGGAGACCGGAAGAATTAAATCTTTTGAAGAGATTCACCCTACCCCAAGAAAGTATTTGAGAGAAATGGTTAATATGGGCTTTAGGGATTTCCTGTTCAAAGAAAAATCACAAAGAGAAGATTATGATGCCGTATGGGAATATTTTGTTAAGATAATGGCGCCAAGGCATCTTTCCCCTTTATGGCATACTGCAAAGGTTTTGAACATTGAAGTCTATACTCCACTCTTTTCTGAAAAACTCATAAATTTTATGAGAAATCTCCCATATACCGAAAGAGTTGGTAGAAAGATAGAAAAGGACTTGGCTTTAATATATTTGCCTGAAGCAGTCGTCGAAAGAGAAAGTGTAGGATTTGATATAGCATTAGAAAGGGTGGATACAGAATCAGTAAAATCAGAAATATCCAATTAACAAAATCAATACAAAGGAAAATAGCTATGGCTAAAAATGGAGAAAGAAAAACTAAACTTCTAGAAGAAGCCATTGATGCAAGTATTAAATTTGAGAGATTAATGGACAAAACTGATTTTGACTCTTGGTTGGAAGATGATACTTCATCTAAATTGGAAAAAATGGGACAAGAGGTTACTCCCTTTAAAAAATTTAGGAAAAATAAGGAAAAAATAGAGAATATTTGTTGCAAAATGAAGAAAAAGGGAAGTAATGAACTTCCTATAAGTAGAGATATATCTTCATTAGAGAAATATATCGTATACAAACTTTTTGAATCAAAGAACAATCGACTCGAAGCAAGAAAATGTTCCAAAAAAGAAGACGAGAAAGAAAAATATAAAGAAGGCCTTCCTTATCTATTATCTGCTCTAAATGAACACGACAAATTTTATCTCCAGATGAAACAAAATGAATCTAATAAATCTCTAAATCCGGGGGAAGATAGTGCTCTTAATAGGTGGTTGATTCTTCTCTATAATGATTTAAGTATCTGCTATGCTGGACTTGAAAATTCCTCTATGTCCTATGGCTATGCAGAAGAAGCAAGGAGGATAATCGAAAAAGAAAAAAATTATAAAGAATTTGACAATAAATTAAGTGCCAACAATTCCACAAACTGGCAAGATATTAAATATCACGACTTTGTTTCCTCTAAACTATTTGAGCTATATACTGTTACGATCTTTAATCAAGCCGAAGCAGGGAGACGTTCGAATCGGTATGCTGAGGCAGAAAAGAATTTCAAGAAGATTATAAATTATGGAGAGAAAAATACTAGCTTGATAAATTTTAATCACTACTCAGCTATCTTGTATTTAAGCTTATTATATATCGACCAAGGTAGAGGCAAGGAAGCCATTGAACTTTTAGATGAAGTAATCAATAAATCAAATGAAGCTGACATACCCTATTGGAAGGCCTTCATTGCAAAGAGTCAAGCTTTAATTGACCAATCTGAGTATGACAAGGCGATAGCGTTACTTTCTAATAAGTTTTTTGAAAAACAAGAAAATAGCTATGTTCTAAATAAAGAGCATAAAGTTACGTCACAGGGTTTTAAAGGATTAAATTACTTTACTAGTTGTCAGATTGAAAAAGTTAAAAATACTCTAAAAATAACGAAATCGGATAAGGCGGAGCAACTAAACGAAGTAAAAAATCTGATGGAAAAAAATATCAAAAATTTTAAAGAACGCAAACAGAAAGGTTTTGAAACGAAAGCATACAAGCATCTCAGTGAAATCTATGAAATTATGGATGACAATAAAAACGCTATAAAGTATTTAACTAAATATCTTTCTAATGGCGACATTGGTAATCTGAAGAAGTTTGTTCGCCATGAGAAGATGGGGGACTGGATAAATGACTGCATTGACTTAGACGCACTTGAGAGTTTTTCGAAGGAATTAGTTATAGCTTTGAAGGATGAACCGGAAGATGAAGTAAAAAAATACCAGGACTTAATAAATATACTTATAGAAAAAATTAAACAGGAATGTGGTGATAAAGATCAATTATCTCGATCCGAAAGACTTGTAGCAAATCTTAACGAAGTAGTTGGGAAAAGAGAAGTCATAAGATATAAGGAAGGTATCTTTTTTAAAGAAAGTTCTCGTGGTGAAAATAAAGGTTTATCAGAAGAAGAAATAAGAATACGTTTAGACATAAATGAAAAGGGGTTTGATTCAGCTCTTTTCAAGAGGTCTGAAATGAAGAAGCCAGAGCACATAGCTGAAGTGATTGTGCTTAGAAGATGGAATTCTTTCAGTCCCGGTTTGTATAGAGAATCCACTGGGAGTTTGGGAGGCGGATATCTTCTACGGATAAAAAAGAACTCGTATTTGTTTAGTTTTTCTGACATAGCTAAAGAAAAAGAAAGACAAGAGTTATTAAACCGTTTACGCGCCCTTGACCATTCCGACCTAGCCAAAATTATGGAAGGTGCAAAATATAGTGAAGAAGGGAGAAAGATAAGGATTACCAAGAACAATGAGAGAATCGTAACACTTAAGATTGAAGAAGGCTTATGTTATCTTGAATGGCAGGATCATGAGCTTGAAATTGGTGTAGTTAAAAAAGAAGACGATAAGCTAAATATATACTCTGGAAATTCCGATGTAGAGAATATTGTTATAGATCCCGGATACAACTTCCTGCGAAATTTCCGCAGTGAAGGTTTTCATGTTGAGGATATAGATACAATTATCGTTACCCATTCTCACTTAGATCATTGTGCAGAACTGCTGCCTATAATGGATCTTATATACCAGTTCAACAAGAGGTATGAATCTACTCCTAATGGAGGACGACAAAAAAAGAGAGTCAACCTTTGTCTTAGTCAGGGCACATATAAGAAATTTTCTAGTTATACTAATGATCCAGATTGGCAGAGGCAATTGAAGGATGTTATCATTCTTGAGAATCTCGGAGAAATGAAGTGGGAACCTTTTAAAGGTTTGAAGATTTCAGCAGTTCCAACACCTCATATGGATTTAGGGGGCGTAAATGCTATAGGTCTAAAGATTGAAATAGAAGAGAAAAAACTTTGTCTTGGTTTTACCGGAGATACACCTTGGGACCCAAAAATTAAAAAACGTTTTAAGGCATGTGATCTTCTTTGCGTTCATCTTGGTAGCATAAAGTACCAGGAAATTGGTTATACAGATGACAGATACAATCTTAAGATTAAGAGTAAGCCAAGAAAAATATCATCAGAAACAGAACAACGTAAAGAAGTTTATAAGAAATATGGTGAAGCAAATCATTTATTGTTCTATGGAACATTAGACTTCATAGAATGTTGTGCTGACAAGGATGAACCCTTGATTATAGTCGGCGAATTTGGCGAGGAATTGAAATATGGGCTTAGAAGAGATTTGTGTGAGAAACTTTGTAGAGAAGTAAATGAGAAACGCAAGGAAAAGAGAATCCCAGATATCGTTTGCCTTCCGGGCGATATTGGATTGTATGTAGGTATCGATAAAGATGGAACAAAAAAGGTGCGGTGTAATTTTTGCGAAGAGTTCGTGGAACAAGAAGAAATAGAGACATTTTCATCTGGGAGAGAAGATGCTATTCATTACATATGCAAAACTTGTAACAATACGCTCTCCGAACTTCAGAAACAGGCCTTTATTGAGCACAGGGTAACAAGACATTAGTTTTCTTGACATCTAAAAGTCATGCACTTCTCCAGTAGCCAAACTGAAGATGTCAGTTATTTGAAAGTGTTTGTTGATTATATTTTGGGCACAATGAAATATTCTGGAAAAATACCCAAATTAGGTTGATTTAAATGAAAATTTTAATCACCGGTATCGGATGCATTGGAAAGAGTTCTCTTAGAGAAAAATTAGCCTTGGACTTCCCAGATAATGTGATAACTATTGATATGGATTACAGTAGACGAATTCCTTCAGACAGGAATAAGGCCGTTATAGTTGAATCTGTTCATGGCCTCGAAGAAAATCCCCAAATGTTTGATAAAATCCTGTATTTATTGCCACCTCGATGGCATCCTTTTTTATGGTTAAGGAGAGCATGGGCCTGGTTCTCAACGGGAATAGTTGATTTATCTGCGCCAAAAGGCAAAAGGAAACGATTCGCTATATGCAATATTCCCATAATATTGAAGATTTTAATGAGAAATATATTTATGAGCAGAAGCTGGATTAGAGCAGACCTAACTCAAATAGAGAAAGAATTAAAAGGTAAAACTCATATCACTTCGTCGGTTAGCGAAGGATATAGAATGGCGAAATCTTGGATTATCTATTATATGAACTTTGGTGATTTGCATAAGACACTGGAGGTAAAATGAGCAGAGAATATACCCGTGACGAAATGCTTGACTGGTTGAAAAAACACTTTGAAAAAAATAAATATGAAGTAGAACAATACTCCGATGAGTTTCTTCCAGCCAGAGTTCCGCTGTATTGTAAAAAGGAAGAAGGGAGTGAAATTGATGAAGTAGTAATTGATTTCACAACAGATGAGATTATCTCAAAAGATGCCTTTTTCCATTCACCTTCTATCGGTGGGGTTACGATACTGGATGCTTCCTCTATGAGTTTTTACCAATACTATTTTCCCAAGGCAAAAATATTCTTTGCCTATCCCGATTATGTTAAAGAAAATGATGAATTTAACGGTTTTAAAAAGGTTTGTGAAAAAAAAGGTATAGGGTTGCTTAAAGTCTCCGAAAGAGAAATAAAAGGCACAAAAGACCATGTGAAGGAAGTAGGCAACGCCCGTCCATTGTACAACGAAATCTGCAATGAACTTAGCCTAAAAAAAGAGGACATTAAAAATAGGCTGGAATATCATTTAAGGAACTGTTTACATTATTTTGTGTATTATCCTGAGCCAGTATTCAAAAGGAGAGCGATAATAGGAAGGACAGAAGGGAATATAAGTTTTGTCTTGATAGACAAATTATGCGAACTCAAAAATATCGCTTATAAGAAGATACTCATAAAGCTAGCATCTGAATATCGCCAAGAAACAAGAGACGATTACCAGATAGCATTAGATACTATTAAAAAATTATGGTCAGGGGAGGATGTACAAGACCCAGATTACAAAGGTATTGGAGTGGAATACCCCGAAATTCAGAGGCAGCTTGAAGATATACTATTACGAAATGCAGAATATCGCGACCATTTTCTGCATCAATTTCAGGTTTTTTTATTAGGCACTTGCATTATAGATAAACTTTATAGCAACAAAGAAAAATGTTTAACGGAATTTTCTTCCTTATATAAATGCCCAATTGAGAAAGCATGGCTACTTGCTTCTACATATCACGACTTTAATTACAGCATTCAACAATATGATTTGTGGATTAAGGAATTTATTGCTCAAGCTTTAAATACAACAGGTAAAGGCAATCTATCTCCTCTTAAGTTAGATGCTGCATTTATCAGAGAAAATTTTCTGCTCAAGACAAAGGAAATATGTAAAGCACTCAATCTTGAGATGAATAACGTTGTTATGAATTTCTTTTATGAACAGGCAGTTAATAAAAGAAATCATGGATTGTTAAGCGCATTATCTCTTTTAAAACTTTTTGAAAATGCCAAATCTCCACAGATCAACCAATCTGCTTTAATTCAAGCAGCAGTAGCTATAGCTCTTCATGATGGGGATATCTGGAAAGCCTTTTCAGGAGAAGAAGAAAACGATGATGTTAAATGGAACCACAATTTTACTGAAAAGAAATTTTTAAAAATTCTGGAATTTAAGAATCACCCACTTATTTTTCTCTTAATTTTTTGTGATACAATACAGGAATGGGGAAGAGTTGGAAGATTATATAAAGAATCGGCACCCAGATTAGATGGTATATTTATTTCTAACAATCCAAGTGAAATAAAAATGAGCCTATCTGTTAAAGATGATCTTTCTTATATAAAGAAAGAAAAAGAACTACTTCAAGTCAAAAAGTTCCTGAAAGACTCAAGATTCGAAATTGAACTTGAATCTAGAAAGGGGGGACAAACTACTAAAATAGCTATGAAAGGCAATTAAGTAAAATATATGAGAATCTGCATAATCAGCAAATATCCTCCAATCGAGGGAGGAGTTTCGGCACGGGTATATTGGCTTGCAAAGGCACTTGGAGAAAGAGAACATGAAGTCCATATTGTCACCAATGCGCTTGAGGTTGAAAATGAATATAAAGAACAATTTGATATAAATGATCAGGAATATACACCCCAAAATGTCTTTGTGCACAGCCTCAACTTCGATAATAATCCCTGGCATATCCCTTTCTCAAGAGCATATACAGAAAGAATCGCAAATCTCGCCATTGAAGTTATTGAAGAATACAATATCCAACTTATAGACTCCTACTATATTCTTCCTTACGGCATCGCAGCATTTATAGCCAAGAATATTACTGGAAGACCTCAAATCCTCCGCCATGCAGGAAGTGATCTAGGGAAACTTTTCGCATCATCATCCTATCAAACCCTTTTTAAGTCGATTTTTCAGAGAGTAGATAAAATTATTACTATTCCTCCTATTGAGAAAATGTTCCTCTCTCTAGGGATATCTGAGTCAAAAATCGCATTTGATGAAAAAGTAAGCGTCGATCCAAAAGCCTTCAAGCCGGAAGTTACTCCATTTTCTCTTTCTGATTATATCGAAAGGGAAATCCCCGAATGCCCAATAATCACCTACTTTGGTAAGATAAACTACTACTGGAAAACAAAAGGATTATATGAACTCATAGAAGCAGTGAAAGAGATAAAAAGCGATTTCTTGTTATTGTTTGTGGCAAACGGAAAGGGATTGTCAGAATTTCAAAATCTGATACAAGACAAAGATCTGGAAAAACGCTCAATTTTTCTTGGATTTGTTCCTCCCTGGAAAATACCTTCCATAATCAAACTTTCCACCTGTGTAGTCTTACCTGAGAGAGAATTCCCTATTCAGTATCATAAGCCTATTCTACCGAGAGAAGTAATGGCAGTTGGAAAATGTCTCATACTCAGTAAGGAACTTTACAATAAGCGATGTTACGGAAATCTGATAAATGGCGAAAATGTACTCTTAGTAGATCCAAAAGATGTAAAGGAATTCAGAAAAATAATTGAAAAGGTAATTATACAACCAGATACTGCATCAAAAATTGGACAGAACGCTTATAAACTTGCAAGACAAACAGAGAACTTTAATGAATATATTAACTTCACAATAGACCTTTATGCTTCTCTAATTGATAAATCTTAAACACATCTCAAAGACATCTCATACAAAATATGGGGAGAAAAATTGATGTTATATCTTAAAATCAGAGAAAAACACATTTAAAAATACGAGGAAGTGGGTAAAACTGGGGTTATAACAGAGCAGAAAGATTTTATTATGGGAATCCTAAACAAGTACGATTACTACAAAACGGCTTATAGAATAGGAAAATTTATATGACAAATTGAATAAAAGTCCCCCTATTCTCCAATTCTGACCAAGAGTCCTTTGCGCTTAACGATATTAAAGTTCCAGTTAAAAAAGAAAAAGGGGAAAGGTTACTTTTTCCCTTTTTGCCCTTTTCTCTTTTGTTATTTTGTCTCTTAATAATCTTCTGAAATGGCCTCTGGAAAATCTTCGCCGCTTCTTTTATGGTACCTTTTT
>Ga0209986_10004864_pt1 | contig 11298 bp, 7 predicted proteins | sample BlataG_FD_183168 | JGI IMG/M metagenome (GOLD analysis project Ga0209986, IMG submission 183168) | Deep subsurface microbial communities from Black Sea to uncover new lineages of life (NeLLi) - Black_00105 metaG (SPAdes) (version 2) | ecosystem: Environmental > Aquatic > Marine > Oceanic >...
CTTGTTGTATCTATACCAGATAACTTACCGAAAGTAATTAAAGGATAAACACCAGCGTTATCAAAATCCTCACCTGTAAAACCAATCACAGGCATTGTTGATGCGGTTGTTGCGTTTGCTAACTCAACCTCATGTATATCATTATCAAAACCTGTAATATAAACTGGACAACCTTTATCTATTGTACCAGCACTACCTTTTTTACCCCATATTGTTACATTACCTGTTGATACGTATTCTTCACCAGTAACCCACTGATTATCCGCAACATCAAAGTAAAGTAACCTACCTTGATATGTATTGTCAGGTGTTGTAGGGATATTCGATGTTACATCATCTAAATCATTAAGTGTTATACCACTAACACTACCATTAATTGTTGTAGCGGAAATAGTATCTACCACTAATGTACCATTAACAGTTAACCCTGTCATAGTGTTAATTGTAGATGTTAAATCCCCTAATCCACCATTTCTAGATATTGTGAATGTGTTAGCGTCATTGTATGTAAATCCTGTGACAAATGTATTTGTATCTACAGGTACAGTAACATCTACTTTAATGACATCACCAACGGTGGATATCGTTGTATTACTACCACCACTAAGTGTTCTAAAATATAAATCCGTTCCAGACTTACCACTAAACACCTCACTAGCACCACCACTATTAACACCATTTTCTACCTTAGAATCTAATTGTGTTTGTACATTACCACTATAAGTGTTAAAGTCTGTAATATCTAATTTACTGTCTAACTCTGTTTGTAAATTAATTACATCAGATATAGTATGTGTGTGAGCAGTACTAGTTAAGTTATTAAATGAAGTTTGATGTGGGTTATTTGTATCTGCGGTATGTGAGTTAAATAATGTTAAATCAGTTTTACCACTTAATACAGGTAATAAGTCAACATTATAGAAGTTAACCCCCTGAATATTGTTATCAAATCTAATTTCTGTTCCACTTAGATATGCATCTGTTGTGTAACTATCAGTCATACCTGTTGTAAATCCACTAACTTGGAATGTACCCCCACTTGAATTGGTATAAGTTACGATACCTGTTGCTGGATTATAAACCCCACTAACAACATACACATCTGACGCTAAAACAGCTAAATTAGAAACTAAATTAGGTTGACCCTCATTTTGTCTTATCGTTAAATCATATGTAGATGGATTAAATGTAAATCCTGTTACATAGGTGTCAGTACTAATAATAGATGACAAATCAACGTCAAAAGTAGTTTCAGGTGAATTACCGACAAAGTTTATCTCTTGTGTACCTGTATTATAAGTACCACCACTAACAAAGGTGTTAGTATCTAAACTTTCTATTATAGTAGTTAGGTTAGTACCACCACTAAGTATTGTGGTCGCGTCTAAGGTACCATTGACTGTTAACCCTGTAACCGTATTAAATGAAGAATTTAAATCAACACCATCGTTTCTACTAATTGTAAACGTATTAGCGTTATTGTAAGTAAATCCTGTTACAAAAGTGTCATTAACATCAATTGTAGATAAGTCTAATGTATATGTATTACCATCATTTCTTGTAAATGTTGCCGTTGCTGTTCCATTATCGTATGTAGCACCTGTTGTAAATGTATCGGTAATTCCTGTTATCTTAACAAAATTACCATCATTTCTTAAAAGAGATAATGTATCGGTAGAATCTACATAATTTCCTGCAATTACAAAAGTATTAGCACTCACCGAACTAACCAATGAAGTTAAATCAACATCAAATGTGGTATCAACAGAGTTACCAACAAAGTTTATTTCTTTTGTACCACCATTGTAAGTACCACCACTAACAAACTTATCTTGGTCTGTTGGGAACGTTACCTCTAAATTAACTGAAGTGGAATCAGAAGATATATTTACTGTACCACCTGTAGATGTTAATCCTTTAAATTCTAAATCAAAACCATTCTTTTGAGCAAATACACCTTCAGATGAAAGATTTGTTGCCCCACTTATTTTTGTATCTAATAACGATTGTGTATTACCAGTGTAAGTGTTAAAAGTTGTTATATCTAATTTACTGTCTATTTGTGTTTGTACACTTCCACTATAAGTGTTAAAGTCTGTAATATTTAATTTACCATCTAACACACTTTGTAGGTTAATAACTTCACTAATACTATGTGTATGTGCCGTATTAATTAGATTACTGAATGAGGTTTGATGTGGGTTATTTGTGTCACCAGTATGCGTGTTAAATAAAGTCAAATCAGTTTTACTGTCTAACTCACTTTGTAAATCAGTAATACCACTTAAAGGTATATTAGTTAACCCAATACCACTACCATAATAAGTTATACCAGAAAGTGTTGTGACGACTGCTGATAAATCTACACCGTCATTTCTATTAATGGTAAAGGTGTTTATATTATCGTATGTAAAACCAGTTGTAAATGTATCATTAGTGTCTATTGTTGATAGATTTACATTATAATTTGTACCATCGTTTTTAACAAAAGTTATTAATTTAGTACCATTATCATAAGTACCACCCGTAGTAAACGTATCTGTAACACCTGTAATATCTATTTGTACAGAATCATTTCTAGTTAAAGTTATTGTGTCTGTTGAAGGGTTATAAGTACCCCCTGTAACAAAAGTATTTGTGTCAGGTGGGATAGAAACATCTATTTTAATTTGATTTGTAGACGGATTAGATAAGGTTACATTAGAACCACCACTTAACTTTAAGACATCAAAACCATCATTTCTAGTTAATACGGCCTGATTAGAGTTAAATGTAGTTCCTGTTACAAAAGTATTTGTATCAGGTGTAATACTACTAACATCTCTATACTCTACTAAACCTGTTGTAGTATTTCTAGTTAATATTTGTGTAGCGGTATTATTTAAATTTGGTACGTCTGTTAGTGTGAATGTCGTAGCACTTGTCGCCAACAATATTGTATCACCAGAAATAACCTCAATACCTTTTAGAAATAAAGCTAAATCATGTATTGTTATTGGTGAACAACCGTATAAATTACTTGTGTGTATTGCCGTACAAGCCGTTATACTTGAATTAAATAAAACTGACCCATCACCATTAAAAACATTACCGTTAATAGTAACATTATCAGTGCAACCACTTATAGTGTTAGTAAATAAAACACCATCACAAACAAAAAGATCACCAGTAGAACCCGTGATAGAACCACCAGTAGAAGGTTCAACAACAAAATACTTTACTATATCTGGACCACAATGTCTATTACTCATTATATTATTATTAATCCGTTCAATGTTATTTCTGCTATCTTGGTAGAGTCTGTTTTAACAATACTAATTGTTATTTCATCCTCTGTATCCGCAATAAATGGCAGTGAAACAGGTGAACCGTTTTTATAAATAGTGTAAGAACTAACATTGTTTGTTGCTATTGTAGTAAAATTGGTTCTATTATCAGTCTTAAATTTAAGGCTGGTTGGTGCACTAGGTAGATATTGTATGATAACTTTTAAAGTTTTATCTTTTTCTGTTTCATCTTTAATAAATCTAACTATAGATCTTGGTCGTCTTTCATCCACTTCAGTTGTAATAAAAGTTCTACTAATAGCTGGTTTAACTTCAAATTCTTCTGAATCTACTATATAACCTTGTAGTTTCATTTCAAAGGATTGAACGTAATATCTTTTAGAATTTAAATCAGTTATTTGACTTTCATCCCCTATAGATTCTAACATTATTGGAAAATAATGGCCTTTTATATTAACATAAGCTTGTGCTGAAGCAAATGTTTGCATAACTTTTTTTACCAAAATATTTAACTCTCTCATCCTAAAAGTGAAAAACCTAACAGTGTATATCATATCCACCCCAACAGGGTTAGGGATACCATAAATGTCAGCACCTTTTCTATTCCCATCCCAAATAGGTATTTGCATATAAGGAAAGTTTTTTCTTATCGGTATCTTAAAATCAGCTGGATTAGTTCCAGTTTCAGGATTAGGTCTTCTAACAATAGATATAAAAGGTATTTTTACATTTTTAAATTTGTCTGTATTAGGCCAAAGTTTAGCAAATTCATTCCATCTTTGTAGTGTTAAAAAATTAACAGGAATTTTTTCACCTTTAACCACTATCCCTAAATCATTTTCAACAAACTCAACAAACCCAGCATCCAAGTCTTCAAAATCTACCGACCTAGGTAAAAATTGTTTGTTTTGTTCCAAAAATTGATCAGTCCAGTTTTTGGGACCTCCTTGTGGGTCTATAACTTTTATATCAATATCTTTTTTTCTTTTTTTAGGCAGTGCCATATTTTATTTATTTTTTTCTTTTATCCATTAAACTCATCAACATCAGCAACAGTACAAACAATTTTTCTATAGTAAGTTTTATAACCAACTCTAGTTTTTGCGTTATCAGTATTTATTTTACCATCATTAACAACTGTAAAATATTTGATGTTATCTTCTCTATCTGGGTAACCAATATAATCACCATAACTTATATCAACACCCAATTCAATTAATTGGTCTTCGAAAATAGTAAAGGTAAGATTACCATATTCTTCATATCTAAAATAACCTTCAGAATAATCTTTTGATTCCGACTCTTCTAACATAGGTCTAACTTTTAATTCTATGGGTGGGTGAAATTTTATTTCTTCCACATCTGGTTCACCATAAGTGTCGTCTGTTTGGCTTTTAAGTCGATCAACTCTAAAAAGTATTACAGTAAAATTTAAATCACCTTCAACAAACTCACGAGCCATTTCATTTTCTAAACCAAAATCTAAGTAGTCATAAAACTTACCCATACGGTTTATTGGCAATCTTTTTTTACTAGACATAAAGCATTCTTTTTTTATAAATATTTACGATTACCCATTTTGTTTATTTTATTTAAATTGTTTTTATATTTAATTAGTTATGTTAGATATTAGTAAGTTAAAAAATAGAAAAACACTTAGTAAATTAGAAAGTTATGAGGGTAATAATGAATATATCCTATCTTTAAAAGAAAAATTAGAAAAAGATGGTTCTTTTTTTATTTCACCTAGTGTTGCTGAATATATAGAAAATAATTTTTATAGAGACCCAGTTGAAATTAACAAGGTTATTTCTATTACCGAATTTTTTGGAAAACAATTACAAGAGAAGTATGAATTAAATCATGTTCCTGAAAAAGTTTTGGTCGAGTGGGTTTTAGGTGAAACAGAGAAATCATATCATGTAAAAGGTAAAGTATTTAAAAACCAAAAATACTCACCTATTTTTTATGTACCTAAAACACAGATAGCTGAAAATTTATTTGATGTTGAGGTAGAAGTTGATGTAGATTTCGATAAATATCAAGAGATGGATAAAAGGGGGTGGAGAGTATTCCCCCACCAAGAGGTAGGTATTAAGTTTCTTTTATCTAAAAATAATAGAATTTTGGGAGACGATATGGGTCTTGGTAAAGTAATAGCTAACGATACACCTGTTTTAACACCAAGTGGTTGGGTTGAACATGGGTTATTAAAAGTCGGTGATTATGTTATCGGTAGTAATGGTAAACCAACAAAAGTTTTAGCTGTTTACCCTAACCCATTAAAAGACTATTATAACATCACTTTTACTGATGGAACAGTTGTTGAAGCATGTGACGAACACTTGTGGTCTGTTTATACGCCATCACAAAAAAAACGTAACACCAAAAACCATATATTAACAATTAAAGATATGTTGGATAAAGAAAAAAAGATTGTTAGTGATGGTGTTGGTTATAATGAAAAAAAGAAATACACAACAAAAACTTATTACAAATTGGGTAATGGTGATTGTAAATGGTATATACCTATAGTTAAACCAGTAGAGTTCAAACCAAGAGAAGTTAAGGTAGACCCATATTTATTGGGTGTCTTATTAGGTGATGGTTCCATTAGTATAATGAATAGGGTTGGGTTAACTAGTAAAGACCCTGAAATTATAAATGAGATTAGTAATAGATTACCTGAAAATATATTAATAAGTGATCTTAAAAAAGAAATATCTTTTGGTTTTATAATGAAAGACAAATCTAAGGGCAATACCTTATTAAAGTCTTTGGAACACTATAAATTACTTGGGACAAAATCTGATAATAAATTTATACCCGAAGATTATAAATTTAATACCATTAATATACGATTAGAAGTTCTACAAGGTTTATTAGATACAGATGGCTACTGTTCAAAAAATGGTACGATACAACACTACTCAGTATCTAAACAGTTGTCAGACGATGTTAAAGAATTGGTACAATCATTAGGTGGTGTTGCTAGACAAGGAAGTAAAGTGGGATATTATAGATTACCAAACGGTGAATTAAAAAAATGTAAAATTTGTTATACTTTAACAATAAATTTACCAGAATATATTAAACCTTTTAAATTAACCCGTAAATTAGAAAATATGGTAAATGTTAAGAAATATCACCCATCTAGAGGTATTAAAAACATTGAATTTTCTAGAAGAACATTAGGCCAATGTATAACTGTTGAAGCTGAAGATTCTTTATATGTGATAAACCAATATGTTGTTACACACAACACATTAATGTCCACAATATCTTCAATAGAATCAAAATCAGAGAAAATACTAATAGTTTGTCCTGCTAATGCAAAGATTAACTGGTTTAGAGAGGTTAATGCTTATATACCTGAAGAAGATATAACTATACTTAAAACAGGTCATTGGGACCCTAAAAAATACACAATCATAAATTATGATATCTTAAAAAACTTTGAAACCATAGTAGATGGTAGAAAAGTTTATAAAGAAGGTGAGATAAAATCTTTTTTAAGTGACGAGGGTTTTGATTTAATTATATTAGACGAAGCTCATATGGTTAAAAACCCATCAAGCCAAAGAGCAAAAATAATTAATCAAATTAGTAAAAAAATAAAAAGACGTTGGTTATTGACAGGAACCCCTCTAGCTAACAGACCAATGGACTTTTTTAATCTTTTAAAGATATGTGATTCTCCTGTTACGGCTAGTTGGAAACAATATGCTTTTAGGTATTGTGATGGTAAAAAGTTTAAAAAGAAACTAAAAAATGGTTCTTATAAAGATATTTGGTTAACCGATGGAGCATCTAACTTAGAAGAGTTACATGAGAGAACAAAAAATTTAATATTAAGACGTAAAAAAGATGACCACTTAGATCTACCACCTAAAATTGTGGCACCATATTATATCGAAATAGATGATATGCGTGAGTATAATAATGTATTTGAAGAATATTTAGAATGGGCCAAATCTGAAGGTAAAAGGCTAGGTGCTGGTAGACACATGGTAGAACTAATTGTTCTTAGAAAATATTTGGCTTTAGAAAAAACAAAACAAAGTATTGCTTTAGTCGAACAAGCCATAGAGAATGGTAAGAAAGTAATTATCTTTACTAATTTTACCCACTCTTTTGATGCTTTAATGAAACATTTTGGTGGGTTAGCCGTGGGTCATAATGGTAAAATGAATAGTACACAAAAACAAAACTCTGTCGATAGATTCCAAAATGATGATAAGGTTATGGTTTTTGTGGGTAATCTTATTTCAGCTGGTACAGCAATTACACTAACAGAAGCGGAGGTCGTTATTATGAATGATTTAGATTTTGTACCATCTAATCATGCTCAGGCAGAAGATAGGGCACACAGAATCGGAAGTAAGTCAACAACCAATGTATATTATCCTATAGTTGTTGGTACCATTGATGAAATGATGTTTAAAATTTTAGAGAAGAAAAGAAAAATCATAGACACAGTTATTGGTGATGAACATGTGTCTATGAATATTGAAGAAGATTTATTTGGAGAGTTTATGAGTGGTTATTTTTAATCCCACCAACCTTGGATATTATGTTCAATTAAATCCCATAAAAGTTTATGTGCTCTTTTTTGTTTTTCAACAGAATTTAAAAACAAATTATTATAAACTTGGTCCATTTCTCTAATTTTTTCTTTAGATTCGGTTAACTCATATTTTTTCTTCATAGAAAATAATTTAGGGTTTTTGGTGTTAACTAAATTAACATCAGAAGAACCCTTACCATAAATTTTTTCAAACTTATCAGTATATTCTAAAGCATAATCTTCATTATACACCTTTTCCATTAAACGAAGAACCATTCTAATACGACTAGCTTTATTTTTAGCAGATAAAGTTATAGCTCTATCAGATTCTAAAAATTCAGCCTGTTTTTCTAATTGAAACTTAAAAACCTCAAGTGAATAACCGTAATCAAAATCGTATTGATTCCATATTTTTGGTAACCATTTGATTACATTTTTTATTTGCCAAATTTTTCTTTTAAACCAATATTTCATATTTTTTCTTTTTTAACTCTAATAATTTTTAAATATAATTCATGATTAAATTTACTCCTAGACTGAGTCCAATAATCATTAATATATCCCATACTTGGGTTTGAATAAGGTTTTGTTATTCTTTCTTTTGGGATAACAGTTGATTGTATTTTAATCATCGTTTTCTTTTTTATAAAAGTAATATAATTTTGGATAAAAAACAAATATTATGGAAGATAAAAATAAAGAACAGGTAGAACACCCAAACCACTACAATCAAGGAATTGAAATGTGGGATTACGCTTATTCACATAACTTAGATTTCTTTGAAGGTAATATTGTTAAATACGTTACTCGTTGGAGACATAAAAATGGGACTCAAGATCTTTACAAGGCAAAAATGTATTTAGATAAATTAATTAAACTGAATGAGAATTCGTGATATTTATTATAAAAATATAAATAATGATAATTTTAGAAAACATGTTCAAGAAGATCCTGATTGAAAGTGGGTTGCGTAATATACGTGATTTGTCTCATCGTTACGATAAGGCAAAAATCTACTTTCATCAGGATCTTTGACGGGTCTTGATGGTGTAACCACGGCATTGGCCATGAAAAATTACTTGGAAAACAACGGGATAAAAGTTGTTGATGCAGAAGTTATCCAATATGGTGATAAAGAATTCTCAATCAAAAAACCATCTGCTAGTGGTGATATAATGCCAGTTTTAGTTGATTTTGCCCACGGAAAACCCATGTTCGTCATACACACGGACCACCATGACAAACAAGTAGGTGCTGAAAAAGGGGCTTCCACTTCTTTTAGACCTTCACGTTCTAATGTTGAAACGATATCTCAAGTAGTTTCACCTTCGGATATTTTTCCTGATGACGATATTAAAATGATTTCTACTGTTGATTCAGCAGATTTTGTTAAAATGGGGATTAAACCTGAAGATGTAATGACTTACGTTTTTCAACTAGATAAAGAAAAAGAACTTTCTAGAAATAAAAAAATTATGGCTTTAGTGACCAATAAATTATTATTGGCATATAAAAACAAACCTAATTTTTTAGAAAATCTAGTAATGAATTCATCACCATCTCTTTTAAACATTTACTTAAACATTGTTAAACAAGCTAAAGAAGAGGGTTATGTATCTCCTGATGTGATGAAATCTAATTTGGAAGATTATATCCAAAAACAAAAAGAAAGTGAAAATGTAGAATACATAAAAGATTATGGTATTATTTCACAATATGGTGGTGGAGCTTTATTTAAACCTGGAGCTTACGATAGATACGTTCCTTTTAAAAACTATCCTGACGCAAATTTCTTAGTTATAGCATGGCCATTAGGTTTATTACAAGCTTCATGTAACCCTTTTAAAGCTAGTAGAGAATTGAAGGGTGTTAATTTGGGTGAAATAGCTCAAGAAGTTTTAAGTGAGTATGAATCAGAATTAAAAGATAAAAAAATAACTGTAGACACAATTAAGTATTTTGCTGAAAAAAATAAATCATTTAGTGAGGAATCAGTTGGTTTTACTTTTAAAGATATGGTGGCAATGTTTGAAGAAACTGAGGGAGGTATTACAGGTTTAAATAATACACCCAAAGGTTCACCAGAAGATTATACAGTAGAAAGGTGGCAAAATGCTATTAAAAAAATAATGGATAAACCTTATTCTAAATTATCAGAAAGAGAAAGAAAAGCACTTAAATTATTGTCAGTTACTGGATGGGATATGATTCAAGCTAACAGTGGGGGACATAAATGTATAACAAACGTATCGGGATTAATGTATTTCGGTAAAGATGGTAATGTTTTCTTAAAGAAATTTAAAGATAGTCTTATTAATAAACTAAAAGAAAAAATTGATGCAGATAAATTATCTGAAAATGCCTTCACCAAAAAACAACTCTTAAAACAATACGGATTGTAAGAAAATAAAAAAACACATCTACTTGTTTACGATGTGTTTTTTTATGCCTATATTTAAAATAAATTAATTAAACGAGTGGTTAAGATTTGACCCGTCCCAAAAATCAAAATTTATGAGTAAACAAGAAATTGTACAGGCAACACCTGAAATGATTAAAACCTTCTTAGAAGGTCATGACCCCGAAAAATTTATTACATCGATTGAATTAAACCAAACTGGTGATTGGTCGGTAGATGAGACTAATAAAGTTTATATTGTAATAGATGACCCAAAAAAGGGTAAAAAAATTAAAATACAAAAATTCACACCATTTTGTTGGACCAAAAATTTAAGAGGTTCTGGTTTCTATGGTGATGATTTAGATATTATTAGAAAAGCAGCCAAACAATTCGGTATAACAACTGAAAAATTGATAACTGGTGATAACGATAGGTTGGAAGATGGTTATAAGTTTTTAGTTAAAACAACAGGAACCTATAGAGATTTAGTAAATTTCTTTAAGAAGGGTGGTATTGACCCTTGGAGTAAAGAAGGAAAGTTAATACAACTTTTACCGCCTGTTGAACAATTTATGATTCAAACAGGTAAAAGACTTTTTAAAGGTTATGAAGATTATACTGAGGTTCATAAATTAACATTCGATATCGAGACCACCAGCCTTGAACCTGAAAATGGACATTGTTTCATGATAGGTATTAAAGATAATCGTGGTTACCAAAAATTAATTACAGCGTACAACGAAGAGGGTAATTATACTGAAGAGGGTGAAAGAAAAATGTATGAAGAATTTTTTAACATCATACATGAAATAGAACCGACAATTATTATTGGTTATAACTCTGAAAACTTTGACTGGTCTTATGTTTTTGGTAGAATGGAAATATTAGGTCAAACAGAGATTAATGTTAGAAAATCTAAAAAAACAGGTAGAGTAACTTCTATTGATATTGTTAATGATATCATCAAAACCAAACATCCGATGATTGGATGTTTTAGAAAACCATCTACTTTAAAATTGGGTTCTGAAACTGAAGATTATAAT
>Ga0209986_10004865_pt1 | contig 11295 bp, 13 predicted proteins | sample BlataG_FD_183168 | JGI IMG/M metagenome (GOLD analysis project Ga0209986, IMG submission 183168) | Deep subsurface microbial communities from Black Sea to uncover new lineages of life (NeLLi) - Black_00105 metaG (SPAdes) (version 2) | ecosystem: Environmental > Aquatic > Marine > Oceanic >...
TCCTGACGCATCTGGGTGAACCGCTGGAGCCGCCGCGCGTGTCACCAGCCCGGGGGCCGCCGGTCGACTGGGGTGAGCTGGTGCAGTCCCAGGGTGCTGGGGAGTTCGAGCAACCATCACCGGATGATCTGCCCATGATCGACATTCATCACCGCTAACTGCCAACGCCATTCATTCGCGACGCTCGCTCCTGTTGCCGCATTGAAGGCGATTCGGAAGCGGTTTGCGACGATGGCAGGATCCTCCGCGTGAGCCCGCTCTTTCTCACCTTCTTCTGCCGTGCACGAGGCGGGTGAGTCCGCGACTTGGCGTGAAAACGTAGCCGAAGGCAACTGTTCGGCTGTTCCTGGCAGATGCTACTCTTGTGAAAGTGCCGTTTACCGTCCTATCCTTTATCCTTCAGGGAAGCGACGCCTGCTTGATCCCATGCTCCTGGCACCTGACGCGAGGCGGCCTAGCGTGCAGCATCGTCTTGAACTGCATCGTGTCGAGGTGCCGCCACTGCCGCTCAGCCGTGTGGTCGTAGACCCGGCAAGCCTTGCCACACTCAGGACAGGAAAACGACGTACCTTGGCTGTGTTCAACAAAGACATCGACCTGCTGCGCCACGGTGTTCAGCTTCACGTCAGCAACGAACCAAGACGCTGAAAGGCCAAGAAGCCGTTCGTAGAGTTCTCTTTCGTGCATCCGGATCCTCCTTTACGAAGGAGCCTACCCGACCCACAGAAAACCCGGATGGACCAAAAAACTCGCTGCCCTCGGCGGCTCGGATCCAGGAGCCAAGAAGCCTCCTCGTCGCAGGCCTCTCTAAGCGGCCGCTTCGATGATCCTCGTCGATACATCGATCTGGATTGACCACCTGCGGGCCGGCGACCGCCGGCTTGCGATGCTTTTGGAAGCAGGCGAAGTCGTTTGCCATCCGTTCGTGATTGGCGAACTGGCCTGCAGTTCCCTTGCACGTCGGCCCGTTATTCTCGAACTCCTTCACGCCCTACCGCGGACGCATCAGGCGGAGCACGACGAGATTCTCGCGTTCATCGACGACCGGCGGCTCCACGGTGCGGGCATTGGGCTTATCGACGCCCACCTCCTCTGGGCGGCGGTCAATCAGGCCCACTCTCTGTGGACACGCGATGTCCGACTGCGGCGGATCGCCCTTCGGTTGGGCACGGCTTTCGACCGTGGATAGGCCGCGCGGTTGCGGCGTGGTTCGCACGGGCAGCGTGAACACGCCGGCGGGTCAGGCCCGCCAGTCGCGGGCGGGGCGGCTGCGGAGGCCGTTGGCCTCGGCGTCGTCCACGAAGGCTTCCGTCGCCGGGTCGATCGTGAGCTTACGGCCGAGAATCCAGGAGAGGGCCGCCGCATGGCAGGCCACGTGCGACCGCCGCATCACGCGCGTGAAATGCTTTGCTATACTTGTCTCTTGCAGTCGGTTCTGCTTCCATATCCGTAGGCTCGGAGGGTTTTTTGATGACGCTCACGATCGACGTCGATCTTCCGCACGATCTTGAAAAGTTCCGGTTGCCCGCGGCGGTGCAGCAGCGGCTGCAGACTTTGCTTGACCGCCAAGATGCTGGTGAAGAACTCACAGAAGCTGAGAAAAGAGAGGCCGTCGGACTCGTCGACCTGGCCGATTTTCTCTCTCTGCTCCGCCTGCGATCTGAGCGAGCGGCGTGATGAGCCCCGTTCCCGCGCGTATGGCCGCGGACGTCGCACATCGCGCCGCTGGCCGATGCAAATACTGCCACCTCGCTCAAGCCGGACAAGAGGCCCGGTTTCACATTGATCACGTTTTCCCATCCTCTGCGGGCGGACCGAGCGTCCTCGACAATCTCGCGCTCGCCTGTGTGTCGTGCTCGCTTCGCAAGGGTGCGCGGCATCAAGCGAATGACCCGCTGACGGATACGTCGGTGAGCTTTTTCAATCCGCGAACACAGGCTTGGGAAGCTCATTTTCGGTGGCAGGGCTTCGTCGTTGCCGGGCTCACTGCCACCGGCAGGGCGACAATCGCAGCGCTGGCCATGAACCGCCCACTGATCATCGCCATCCGCCAGGAGGAACAGCTACGAGGGCGGTTTCCATAGACCAGGGTTGCGGGAAAGAGCCGTGAACAAATTCGCGGCAGCAGCAAGTCGACGTCAGGCTCTTGCGTTCCCGAGGAAATTTAGTTGCCGAGGGAGCAGGCGATTCAGGCCCGCCAGTCGCGGGCGGGGCGGCTGCGGAGGCCGTTGGCTTCGGCGTCGTCGACGAAGGCCTCCGTCGCCGGGTCAATCGTGAGCGTACGGCCGAGAATCCAGGAGAGTGCCGCCGCATGGCAGGCCACGTGCGACCGCCGCATCACGGCGGCGTTGCAGATCGTCGGCTGCCGCGAGCGGACCGAATCGAAGAAGTTGCGGGCATGCAGGCCGGCGTCGATGCCGCGGACCCGCTTGGCCGGCTCGGGTACATCACTTCGCAGGCCAGTGGGCTTGACCTCGATGCCGTCATCCCCCACCTCCACCGAGCCGAGGTCACCCTCGAACCGCACCGGGCAGAGGCCGAGCTTCGTGGTGTAGGAATGGCTCCGGTCGCCAAACGGGGTCGGCAAGAAGTCGAGCGTGGCCGTTACGCCGTTGGCGTAGCGGCAGACGATGCCAGCAGGGCCCGGCTCGTAGGTGAGCGGCAGCGTGTCGTCGGCCGAGTTGGCCCACTGGCAGAGGTCGAGCGTGTGGGCACCCCAGTCGAGCAGCCGCGCGCCGGCACTGAAATCAAACTCACCTCTCCACTTGCCGGCCACATACTGCGAGTTGTAGGGTCGCCACGGGGTCGGACCGAGCCAGAGATTCCAGTCGCACTCCTCTGGTGGCGGCGTCGGCTCGGCCGGCAGCCAGGCGTTGGCCAGCGTTGGCTCGTAGACCGAGGCATGGAGCGTGCGGAGCGACCCGAGCGATCCCTCCTGGGCCAGTTTCACGGCATACTGCACCAGCGGCACACTCCGCCGCTGGGTGCCTGCCTGGAAGATTCGGCCGGTGCGGCGGACCGTCTCGTCGATCTCCTGACAGTCGCGGATCGTCAGCCCGCAGGGCTTTTCGCAGTAGACGTCTTTGCCCGCCTCGGCCGCCAGAATCGTCGCCGGGGCATGCCAGCGGTCGCCCGTGGCGATGAGCACGGCGTCGATGTCTTTTCGGTCAAGAAGCTCGCGGAAGTCGCGGTGAAGCTCGCAGTCGGTGTTGCCATAGTCCTTGTCGACGAGGGCTTTGCCGGCCTCACGGCGGGTTCGCTGGACGTCGGCGATCGCCAGGCAGCGGACTTCGGACAGGCCGAGCATCGAGGTGAGCACGTAGGTGCAACGCGGGCCGATCCCCATCACGCCGAGCGTGATCCGTTCGCTCGGGGCCACGGCCCCGTCGAGGCCGAGGGCCCGCGAGGGGACGATCGTGGGAAACGCAGCCGCGGCAGCGGAGCCGGCGGCGATGAGGCGGAGAGCGTCGCGACGCGTGGTCATCGGGTGTCTTCTTTCGTGGAGAGTTCAGTGATGCTGAGATTGCGATAGCGAACCGTGCCTACCATCTGGCCATGGATCTGCAGCGCGATCATCCCGCGGCGACTGACCGTCGGGTCGGCCTCGGTGTAGTCGACCGTGGCCACGCCGTTGACGCTGATGAAGCTGGGCCGGTTGCCCTTGCGGGCGACGCCGAGCAGGGTGAACTGGCTGACCAGTCATCATCCCGCTCGGTCCACTTCATCCAACTCGTGAAGGAACCGATTACGGAGTAGGTTTGCTCGGGGTCGTGCTTCCGTTTTACTTGCCACGGAAGAGATCGCTGTCGGCCACGAGGTGAATGATCGTGCGGATGCCGTAGCCGCGATCCCGTGCGGCGGCCACGATGCGGTCGATCTCCCGGCGGTCGGCGTAGTGGATATCGGTGCCGGTGGCATACATGAGCAACTGTTTGACGAACCCGCGGGCGAGCGTGTCGGGATCGGCTGCCAGCAGCGTGCGGAGACCGTCGATATCGGTGAAACCACGCCCGTCGGCGAGTGAGCCGCTCGCGTCCACCGGCGGCCCTCGCCGCCACCCCGGCTTCCAGCCCGCCGCAAAGGCAACGTCGGCCGGCTCACCTCGGCCGAACGTCCGGTAGCGATCGCGATATCCACCGATGACGTCGAAGCTCTCGAGGGCAAAGCCTGGTGGATCGAGCATCCTGTGGCAGGCGGCGCAGGATGAGTCGCTCTGGTGCTTGGCGAGTTGCTCGCGGATCGTCGTCGCCCCTCGGGTGTCGGGGTCGAGTGCCGCCACGCTCGCTGGCGGCGGCGGAATCTCCGTGCCGAGCAACCGCTCCATCACGAACGCCCCGCGGGTCACCGGCGAGGTGTTCGTGCCATTGGCCGTCACCTTGAGCACCGCCGCCTGCGTGAGAAAGCCGCCGCGATGAGACTCCGGTGGCAGCCGCACCCGCCGCAGGCCACAGCCTTCGATGCCGGGGATGCCGTAATGATCGGCCAGCGGCCGATTGAGCATGGAGAAGTCGCTGGCCACGATGTTCGTCACTGGCAGATCGTACGCGACGAGTTCCGCGAGAAAGGTCCGCGACTCCGCCACCATGCTTTCGCGAAGGATGTGCCGATATTCGGGATACATTCGCCGATCGGGGACGGTCTCATCGAGCTTGCGGAGGTTGAGCCACTGGTCGAGGAACCGCTCCACGAACCGCTCAAACTTCGGATCATCCAGGAGCCGTTCGACCTCGGCGTGCAGCACGGCCGGGTGCTCGATTCCTCCGCTGCGGGCCAGCGTGAGTAGCCGCTCGTCGGGCAGCGAGTCCCAGAGCCAGAGCGAGAGCCGCGTCGCCAAGGCTTCGGCCGTGAGCCGGCGACCGGCATTCGCTGTCGCTGGTCCGGCCGCGGGCTGCTCCGGAAGGTTGATGTAAAGAAAGTCGTGGGAGCAGAGCACGGCCCGGTAGGCGGCCAGCATCGCCTCCTCGAAGCAGTCGCCGGCGGTGAGCCGCCCGCGCATGATCGCCACGTAGCTGTCGATTTCCTCGGCGGAGACGGCACGGCGGAAGGCCCGGGGGAGAAAAGCTGCGAGAAGCCCCGCGGCGTCGTCGTCTGGCGCGCTCGACGCCACCGACTCGAGCGGCGGGGCACGATCGGCCGCGGGGATATCACCGTTGTATGGTCGGCAGTGATCGGCAATCTGCTTCACGGGCTGGCGGGGTGGCAGGTGGGTGAACTGCCCGGCGTCGAGCGGCTGGATTGGCAAATCACCAAACAGCCGGCGGTGGCTCTCCGGCGGCCACGACTCGTGAATCGGCCCCTCCACCTCGTACCAATCGATGGCGATCCCCGGGCCGGAGTAGCCCGCCGCCGATCCGGGCTCCTGCGCGACCCAGCGGCCATGCTTCGGGCCGAAGCCAGTCAGTGTGCCGACTTCAAACAACAGCTCCTCGTCCACCTCCATCCACTCGACAAACTCGTGCACGCGGGGCCCGTCTGCATTCATGGCGGGTGCATCGAACATGCCGAGTGTGCGGGCCTGATTCTGCGGCTGCCTGGCACCTGGCTCCGGCAGCCACACCGAGAGCATGAAGCTTTCGGTGCGTTTGGCGGGCTCGACCACGCCCTGATTCCACCAGAAACTCCAGGTCGACATCCGCACCCGGTAGTGGCCGGCGTAGACCGGCGCGAAGTGCAGTGTCAATCGCCAGTCTTTGTCGACGGGGCCGGAGAAAAAACCGACGCCCCCTTCGTAGCCGCGGAGTTTGAGCTGATCAATCAACGTGCGTCTTGCCTTTGCATCTGCACCATCGAAGGGCTTTTCTGCGGGCGACGGCAGCGGCACGTGCGGATCGTGCCGGCCCTCTTTCAGGGCGACGGCATCTCCACGGGCCAGCCAGGACCAGGTCTCGGTCACCTGGGTCGGGTAGATTCGCTTGCGGTAGATGGGTGGCGGCGTCGAACGGGTGGCCACCGCCTGCCGCAGCCCGTGTTCGGCGGCCTCCATATATTTCGCGAGGTGCACCGGCGAGAGACTGACCGCCTCACCGAGCTTGTCATAGCCATGCCGCAGGTCGTCGGCGGGCAACTGCCGCCGCAGCGAGAGCCCTGGCAACGCGAGCAGGTCGCGAAGCACGGTCTCATATTCGGCCGCCGTCAATCGCCGCGACCGGGCGCGTCCCTCGATCGCGATCCGTGCTTCATCCGCCGCCATGAGCCAGCGGTCGAGTGCCGCCGTGTAGGCGCCTGCCTCGGTGGCGTCCGGCCGGGCCTCGCCCGCCGGCGGCATCTCACCGGCCACGATCCGGTCGTGCACCCGCACCCAGGTGTGAAAGGCATGGCCACCGTCAGCGGCGTCGACGGGGAGCGATGTGAGATCGAGCCCGCCCTCTTTCGTGGCCGAGTCGTGGCAGGCGGCACAGTGCTGCTCAAGAAATGATCGGGCAGGGGGCGTGGCCGCCGCTGCCACATTCTCGCCGGCGCTGAGCCACGCGATCGCGGTGGCGACGAGTGATCGTCGAATTCCGTGCATGCGGTCAAACCATCTCCAGCCCCGTGAGCGATCCCGAGCTCGATGAGAACGAATCGGTTTCCAGACCGAGCCGCTGCAGCATCGACACGAAGACATTGCACAATGGAGTATTGTTCTTTTGGTCGAAGGCCAGATGGTGGCCGTGGCGAAATCCGCCGCCCGCCAGCAGGATGGGGAGGTTCGTGTTCAGGTGGGCACTGCCGTTGCTCATGTTCGACCCGAAGAGCACCATCGTGTGATCGAGCAGGCTGCCGTCTGCCTCGGCCACTCCGGCCAGACTTGCGAGAAACCTATGCAGTTCTCCGAGCACCGCCTCGTCGATTCGCTGGAGCTCGGCGAGCTTTTCCGGCTCGTTGCCGTGATGGGTGAGCGCGTGGGTTCGCTGCGTGACGCCCGGAATTTTCGGAACGACTTCCAGGGGATTGAGGTAGAGCGTTACAAACCGCGTGCTGTCGGTTTCCACGGCCAGTTTCGCCATCCGATACATCAGCCCTATCCGCTCGACCGTCTGGGCGGTGTCGAGGATGTCCTGCGGCTGCGCGGCCGATACCGGTGGCTTCGGCCGCGTCTGCCAGGACCGACCCCGCTCGAGCCGCTGCTCCAGCTCGCGGATGCTCGTGAAATACTGATCGAGCCGGGCCCGGTCGGCAGGCACGAGGGCCCGTTCGACCGGCTTCGCCCGCTCGAGCACATGGTCGAGGATGCTCGTGCCCCGCTCGATGTCGGCGAGTTGTCGCGCCGATTCCTCCGCCGAGTCGGGCAGAAAGAGTTTGCGGAACAGCTGCGAGGGCCGGTCTTCCGGTGGGATGAAGACCCCTTCCCGCGTCACCGACAAGAGCCCGTCGTGCTTCTCTCCCACCGAGAGCACGAGCGACTGAAACCGCGTCGCGTTGCCGAGCTGCTCGGCGGCCACCTGATCGACCGAGATCGAGTTTCTGAACGTCACGCTCCGTGGCTCGCGGGCTCCGGAGAGAAACACCTGCTCGCCGCAGTGGCCACCGCTCACGTCCGGATGGGACACGCCGCTAAAGACGGTCATCTGCCGCCGCAGGGCACCGAATGGCTCGAGGTAGGGGCTCGGCTCGTAGTCGGCACCCGGCTGCTTCGGGAAAAAGCGGTCCGGGATGATTCCGGTGTTGACCATCACGCAGACCATGCGCTGCGGCGGTGGTCCGGCAGGGACGGTCCCGCCACCACCACCATCGCCCGCCGCGGCGCGGGCGAACCGTGCCGGCAGTGAATCAAGAAACGGGAGCGCGACGGCAACTCCGGTGGCGCGGAGCACAGCCCTTCGTGGGATTCGCCCGCAGGCGCGGGCCAGCGGATCGCTCGGCGGAAGACTCATCGTGTTCCTCGGCTTTCGTGCAGTTCGAGGGAGATGTCATCGACAAAGTGGCCATGAAATACCGCCGGGTCGCTGGATCGCCGAGGCATATCTCTGACCGCCGACACGTGCAGTAGGAAAAACTTCGCGTCGGGGGGCAACGAGGCGTCCACAGACACTCGCTGCCAGCCCGTTTCGCCGCACACCAGTGGCACCTTCTTCATGCCGGACGCGACACAGTTGTCGAGCACCCAGCTCAGCGGCAGAGGATCAGGCGAATCGGCGATGTCGCGGTCGAAGGCATAGATCCGCACGCTTGCCGAATAGGCCTCGCCGTCTCCGCAGGCGTCGCGGGCCAACGCGAAGCTGGCTGCCAGCCGCGCGGACACCGGACCGTCCTCGGAAATCGCCAGGAACGGCCGCGCATCGACGAGGCGGTAGACATCGCCCCAGGCACTGGCGGGAGAATTTTCACCTGCGAACGTGGATCGCCTGAATCGGAGCATCCTTCGCCCGGCGACCGGTTCAACCTGGTGCCACGTGGCGACGACCTCCGCATCGTCGCCCCTCCAGAGCGTGCCATCGGGATCGGTCAGTCCGCGGGGCAGCCCGCCCACCGTGGCAGCCGGACCGGTTTCAAAACTCTCTGAAAACACGGGGGTCGTCGTGTCGGTTCCGCCGGCCCGCGGGAGCGTGAGCGCCCAAACCGCCGATGCCCCGCAGAACCCGATCATGATGCCTGCGGCCGCCACGGCGATCCCGGGCTTCGCAAGCTGGCGATTCCGCCGCGGCGGCGCCGCGGCGACCGCCGGCATCTCGGGCAAGACGATCTCCTCACGACTGCGTTCGGCGGCGGCCATGAGCCCAAGGTCGAGATCATTGCGCAGAAACCACACACGCCGCGCTTCGGGATCGTCGGCCAAAGCCGCGGTCAGCTCGGCATGCTCCTCAGGCGTGATCAGGCCATCGGTCTGGTGGCTGATGAGATCGTGAAGGCGAGACAAGCGAAACGCTCGGTCGGGCATGGTCGGGCCAAGGGGTGTGGGGCGGAGGCGTACCTCACCGAAGGATGTCGCCTCGATTTCAGAGTTACCGCGGACGGCATCGGCAGAAACGACGATGGCACGAGCAACTGCAGCTATCGGAAAATCATGCCTGGTACCGCTTATTCCGCCTCGGCGGCCAGCCGCCGTTCGACGCAGGCGGCGACCGCGCGGCGGAGCGTATTGAGCCGGTTGTAGAGCGTCTGCGGGGCCCGGCCGAGCTGCTCGGCAAGCCGGTTGATCCCGGCACGGTCGATGTAGGCCGCCTGCAGAAGTCCCCGGTCTTTCTCCGGGAGTGCCGCGAGGCATCACTCCAGGGCCGCCAATCGCTCCTCGTAATACGCCAGGTCATCGACCCGCTCGACGGCCAGAATGGCCAACAGCCGGTCGTCAAATCGCAGCGGCGACCGGGCGGCGAGCCGCTGGAAGTTTCTCGCCTCGTAAAAACAGATCGTGGTCGCCCAGGCGAGGAAATCGGTGCCGGACGTAAACGAATCGAACCGTCGCCACATGGTGAGGCTCGCCTTTTGCAAGACATCCTCGGCGTCGTGCCGTCGTCCCAGGAGCGACAGGCAGTAGCCGAGCAGCCGCGGATGATTCGCGGTGAGCAGGCCGACAAACTCGGCGTGCCGATCGGGCGGGTCGGAGGGCAACGCAACCATCCCTGGAGTGTAGCCCCCAAGACGTTTCAGGCAGACGCTCTTCGCGGCTCGTGCAGGGATTCAGCCACCCGCTGCGCGTTTCGACCGGCGTTCACACCGGCCCGCCGCGATGGAAGTTGGCGAACGCGGCCGTTGACGCCACGCGTTCAAACGCCATACACTTTAGATGACCAACTTGGTCATTACAAGCGTATCGGATGACGGAGGTGGCCATGAAACGGGTTGCAATCGCAGAGGCCAAGGCGCACCTTTCCGCGCTCGTGGAACGCGTCGAGGCTGGGGAGGAAATCGTGATCGCAAGGCGCGGCAAGCCGGTGGCACGGCTCGTGCCGGAGCCGCACGCAAGGCGTGCCGCGGTCGATGTGTTCCGGGCGGCTTGGAAGCTAGGCGGTCTCGATCTGCCGCAGAGCGTCGAACTGCCGCTCGATGATATCGACCTGGATCGATAACATGCATTTTCTGCTCGATACGAACATCCTGATCGCAATGAGCAAGCAACGGCCCGGGCTTGCAGACCGCCTGGAAGGCATTCCCGCCGACGCGATCCTTCTCTCAGCAGTCGTGGTCGCCGAAATCGAATACGGAATCGCAAAGAGCGGACGACGGCAGCACAACAGACGGGTATTCGATAGCCTGCTGTCCGGTTTTCGGGTTCTTCCCTTCGATGCAGCTGCCGCACGGCTGTACGGCCCAATCCGGGCCTACCTCGAGAAACGCGGCCGGCTGATCGGTCCCTACGACCTGATGATCGCCGCCCACGCCCAGTCGCTCGACGCCGTACTCGTTACGGACAACGCCAAGGAATTCGATCGCGTCGCAGGGTTAAAAACCGAAAACTGGCTTACGCCCGGGTGAGGGCCGCTTTCCAACCCTCCCGGGCCGCGTGACACCATCGAACGCGGGCCCGCAGGCGGAAATCCACGGGAAAAGATCGCGAAAAAAATTTCGGTAAATGCTGCCGAAACGGGACATCCTTTTTGGATGAGTCTTTTCGACGCCCTCGGGCGGTCTGGATCGGGAAATGAGGGGTTCCATGGAACGTCAGCCGAGTGATGCCATTGCTCCGCAGCGCGGGTTCACCCTGGTCGAACTGTTGGTCGTGATCGCCATTATCGGCGTGCTCATCGGTCTGCTCCTGCCGGCCGTGCAGGCGGCCCGCGAGGCGGCCCGCCGCACGAGCTGCGCGAACAAGCTGAAGCAACTGGCCCTCAGTTGCCTGAATCATCAAGGCACGTTCGGCTTTTACCCGCCGGCATTCACCAACTCCCACTTGCCCAAGCCATCCAACGAGCGGTGGACCTTTGCCGGGGCTTCGAGCCCCAAGGATGGCGCTCCCTGGACAGTCAGGGTTCTCCCTTTTCAGGGCGACCAGGCTCGCTAAGACTCGTTCCGGCACCAGGAAGGTGACTTCTCCGGATCGCACTCCGGGTATCCGAGTGTGAATCGCGACAAGGCGTACACGCCCAACGGCGACTTTCAATGCCCGTCGCATGAGCGAAGCACGTCGAGCGTGCCGAACACCGACTACTTCGGCGTGTCGGGCGGGGGCCAGACGGGCACCATGCCCGCCGAAGGATAGGACGGTCAACGGCACTTTCGCAAGAGTAGCATCTGCCAGGAACAGCCGAACAGTTCCCTTCGGCTACGTTTTCACGCCAAGTCGCGGACTCACCGGCCTCGTGCACGGCAGAAGAAGGTGAGAAAGAGCGGGCTCACGCGGAGGATCCTGCCATCGGCGCAAACCGCTTCCGAATCGCC
>Ga0209986_10004866_pt1 | contig 11293 bp, 12 predicted proteins | sample BlataG_FD_183168 | JGI IMG/M metagenome (GOLD analysis project Ga0209986, IMG submission 183168) | Deep subsurface microbial communities from Black Sea to uncover new lineages of life (NeLLi) - Black_00105 metaG (SPAdes) (version 2) | ecosystem: Environmental > Aquatic > Marine > Oceanic >...
TCGCAGAGATATTTCCCACCGAGACCTCGCACTTTGCCGATGTAATCCTGCCGGCGGCATGCTACGCCGAAAAGGACGGTACATTTACCAATACAGACAGAAAAATCAGAATGTTGAGAAAAGCGGTAAATCCGCCTGGCGAGGCTTGGCCGGATTGGAAGATCGTCTGCGAGCTCGGGAAAAGATTCGGCGCCACAGACTTCGAGTTCTCCTCTCCTGCCGAAATAATGAAAGAAATGGCAAGCGTGGCCCCAATTTACGGCGGAATAAGTCACGATAGATCTGAGAGTGATGTGATCAGCTGGCCTTGCCCCTCGAAAGATCATGCTGGGACGAAGATTCTTCATGCGGAGAGCTTTAAGATCGGTAAGGGAATATTTGCACCCGTGCATCATTCACCGCCCAAAGAACAGACATCAGATGAATACCCGCTGATCATGACGACTGGGCGGAACATGTTCCAGTTTCACACGGGCACCATGACGAGAAGATCGCCCAAGCTCGAACGAGAGGCTCCGGAACCGTACGTCGAGATAAGCAGAGTAGATGCAAAGAAATTTGGGATTTCAGAAGGAGATAGAGTTAGAGTTACTTCCAGAAGGGGATCGATCACGCTTGTTGCGAGAGTCACAGAACGAATAATCCTGGGAACCATTTTTATTCCTTTCCATTATTCGGAAGCCGCCGCAAATCGTCTCACTAATCCGGCATGGGATCCAATCTCGCAGATTCCTGAGTTAAAAGTCTGTGCTGCCAGAATAGAAAAAGCATGAGCGCTCATTATATCTTTATTGCGATGAATGCGGTTGCCTGATAGCGATGTGGGGGAAGAGTGGGGATCGCTAATCCATCAAAGAAACTTATGACGGCAAACGCAATTAAAAGACCAAGAAAACCTATTTCTTCGAAGAACCCGAAGATGGTCTCGCCAAGCATCCTAAACCTTCCCCCTCTCTGTCAATTGCCAAATAACGAAACATCTACGTCTAAATATTGATTCCTCAGATCTAACCCTAAGGAGATCAATAATGAAAAGAGAGATATTCCAGAATAAAGATTTATAGGATTATTAGAAATAAATCATACAAATATAGCATCAACAATAAGGGTGAGATTGAGCAATTATAAAGAAATGTATCTAAGTAGCTCATTCCATGCGCTCATTATCGCCTCGGCAGCCATCGATTTTCCATTTTCAACAACGGATTTGCCTTTCGACATAGATTTAACGACAGACTCATCAAAAGGTATCTGGCCCACAATATCGATGCCCATCTGGGCTATCTCCGTTTCCAATTCACTGGAGATCAATGGACTGAGATCACATTTATTTATTATAACAACAGGCTTGACATGGAAGGTCCTTGTAAGATCGACGATGCGTTTGAAATCGCTGATACATGATTTACTGGGCTCTGCAACTAACACCACTATATTAGCTCCGGATAGCGAGGATATCACAGGACAGCCTATTCCAGGAGGACCGTCTACGAGTATGAGATCAATCTCTTCATCTTTCGCGATCATCTTGGATTTTTGCTTAACTAGTGCTACCAGTTTTCCCGAATTCTCTTCGCCTGGATCCAACAGTGCATGAACCATTGGTCCGAATCTGGTTTCGGAGAGATACCATGTTCCAGATTTATGTTCCTTCATGTATATTGCAGAATGAGGACAGATACGAACGCAAATTCCACAGCCTTCGCATGAGAGGGGATCTATTGTTACCTTTGCCATCAATTCAGTTCCGACATTGGTTATTGCATTGAATCTACAATATTCGATACACTCCTCGCAATTTATGCACTGGTCACCGATAATAACAGCTTTTTGTGAGGCTGAAAAATCGCCCTTCTCGGATACCTCTGGTGACAGGAGGATATGCAGATTAGGAGCATCTACATCACAGTCTGCGATCACACTGTTCTCGGCGAGCGCGGCGAAGCTTGCAAGAATGGTTGTTTTCCCTGTACCTCCCTTGCCGCTGAGAATCACGATCTCCTTCATTTCCGCTCTACCTCCTCTCGGACATTCGCCCAAATAGAGGCAAATAGCTCCGCATAGGTTCTGTCCCCAATCAGTAGCTTGCCGCTCGCATATTTTTCGGCAATCTCACGGCTAAAAGGTACTCTTCCCAGGATCGGCAGTGAATGCCTTTCGCAATATGCTTCAACGTCTGCGCCGGAGATTCCATCTTTATTAATCACTACGCCAGCCGGAAGTTTCAATCTCCTTAACATCTTCAGAGTCAGATCTAGATCGTGGAGCCCAAAGGGCGTAGGCTCTGTCACGATGAGGCAATAATTGGATCCTCGGACACTTTCAATCACAGGACAGGAAGTACCAGGTGAGCAGTCGAGAATTGCATCTACATCAGAGGGTATCTGAGATTTCACCCGTCGGATCAGAGGCGGTGCCATCGCTTCTCCGACTTTCAGCTCACCATAGATGAGCTCTCGGCTACCTCTTTTCATACGTATTAGAGTTCCAATATCGATCTCTTTCTCGCTTATGGCGCCAGCACCACAAAACAGAGAACAGCCTCCGCAACCGTGACATAGCTCATTGAATACAACAACCCTCAAAGGAAGCACTGCAATTGCGTGATATGCGCAAATCCTCGCACATTCTCCGCATCTATTGCAGAGCTCGTCTTCAATTACTGGAATTAGTCTGCCTACGACTGATTTTTCTATTACTTCTCCTTCAAAGAAAAGATAGTCGTTGGGTTCCTCGACGTCGAGATCTACTAAAAGGACGTCTGGAGCAATCTCAGCGATATTCGTGGCAACCAATGTCTTTCCAGTTCCGCCTTTTCCGCTGGCAATGGCTATTCTCATCTGATCTTCAACTCTGCAAGTTGAGCGCGAAGACAGATCCTGATGCACCTATACTCGCGCGTTCGCCAAATGCCTTAAGAAGCTCGCTCTTTTGCGTTGTGCAATGGCATATGATTATTCGCTCTAAATCTTGCGGAAACTCTTCCAGCCTAGAATTGTGAAAACCGCCGACAAGCCATTTTGGAGTTGCAATTTCACTGGCTGCCCGTATAATTGTCCCAACCCCTGGATGAGCGCAACCGGTTATCAGCACGCCCGAATCCTCAAACCGAATCAGGAGGGATTGCTCCTTGATATCACTCCCGAGAGAACCCACCGTATATATTCCTCGCACAATCTCTTCTGGAGCGGTGATTTCTCGAATCTTGACTCGTTTTGAAATCTCCTTTCTAAGCCTATTTGAAAACGCAGCGGGGAGGACAACTTCAAGGGTTTCTGGCAATATTGCATCGTGGAGTATCTCAGTTAAACCGGAAATATGATCCCAATGCCCATGCGAAAGTACAACGAAGTCGAGATCAGCGAAAGTATGCCCGATTCTTCCAAGATTTCTTCGGAGGAGATGCCCATCCCAGCCACAATCGAATAATATGCAATGCTCATCCGATGAAATTAGAGCTGAAAATCCCCAACCTTTTTCAAATCCTTGTAGTGCCTCTGAATCGTAAACTATCGATAACTTCCAATGTGCAGACAACAGCTTTTTCCCTTCTTGACCTAATGACGATGCTGCTTGCATGCATTAGCATCAGTTGCCATCTGAAGATGTCCTTCCTGCCACATTCTCAGTGTATCTCGAACAGTCCCTGAAGCTCCGACAAGCACTTCAATCCCAAAATTCTCAAACATAGAGATGGCTCTTGGACCAAGTCCGGAACACAACATTACTTCGACTCCTTCCTTTGCAAGGTGTTCCGGTGGCTTTCCCATACCACCCATATGTTCACTGCGATTATCGATAATTTTCACTTCATCGGTTTCGCTATCGATGAGAGTAAAAGTCGGGGCTCTGCCAAAATGCTCGCTCACAATATCATCCATTCCACTTCTACCCATAGTCGGAATACAAACCTTCACGGATCATTCACCTCCAATTTTTGCGTTTTGAAATCATCATTAATTCTTTCCTTTGGCGGTTCATATATTTCTCTCAGACAACTCTTTAAGGATTCTCTTAACGCCAATACTGCCAGTATAGCGCAGTGTTCATTTTCCTCCGGCAACCCGTCAAGAGACCTTATAAGATCCTCTGGAGAGATTTGATTTGCATCCCTCAGCGATTGCTTCAATACAAGCTTGGTAAGCCGACTACCACATGCAATTGAAGCCCCACAGCCATCGGTGAAGAAAGCACACTCCGTAATTATCCCCTCTTGATGTTTAACGTAGATCTCCATTGTATCGCCGCAAGTGCCGTGCACAATTCCTTCTCCATCGGCATTTACAAGCCTACCAATGTTTGAAGGATTTCTGAACTCCTCAATCACTTCCTGGGAATAGATCTCCTGTTCCTGCTCCGAAATCTCACGAGCAATAGCCTTAACTGCCTGCTCAAACTCATCATCGTCGCTCATAGATTCATCTCTCGCCAAACTGGCCAAAACGACGCATTCCGCCTGAACCCTGTGCCGATGCGCCCGTTGCCCTGATTAATTGGCCCTTCTTGTACTGCTCCAATGCGTCTCTCACCCTTCCGGAACATGAGTATATTTCTACGCCTGCGCTCTTGAGGAGGTCATAAGCATTCGGTCCGATATTGCCAGTGAGAACTACCTCTACCTTATTGTCAATCATAAGCTGGGCAGCACGAATTCCTGCCCCGCTTGCGAGATTTGCGGCACTGTTCTCTATAACGGTGATTTCATCATTTTCGCTTACGAGGACGAAAAACGAGCATCTTCCAAACCGAGGATCAACCAGACTATCGATATCTTGGCCAGCACAACTTATGGCAATCATTTTCGACTCTTGCTTTGTTCTATCTGCGTCATCTTTTGTCATTCTTCACACCCTTTTATCCTATCAATATTTCTTTTTTATCCTTCTCGAAGAACTCATTTCGATTGTCCTTTTCTGCTTTCAACAAGCTGAATAATGCTGTCTACTATGACTTCAAAAGTAGTGCGCACATCGTCATCTTCCCCAGCAACAAAGGGAATACCTTCATCCCCGCTCTTCACAATTGATGGTGCAAGGGGAATTTTACCTAAAAACGGAAATCCAAAATCTTTGGCCGCCTGCGTTGCGCCGTTTTTCCCAAATATCTGGATCATCTGGTTACAGTGTGGACATCGCATTTCCGCCATATTTTCAATAATCCCGATTACTGGGAGTCCGACAATCTTTGAGAAGTTGATCGATTTTCTGACGCTCAGCAGAGCGACATCTTGAGGTGTTGTCACGATAAGCGAGCCATCGGGCGATGGTATCAGTTGCGCAATGCTCAGAGGTTCATCGCCCGTTCCGGGCGGAAGATCCACGATGAGATAGTCCAGAGATCCCCATTCGACCTCTTCCAGGAATTGTCGAAGCACGCCCATCTTGAGGGGTCCTCTCCAGATTACAGGGGTATCTTTGCTCTTGAGAAGAAAGGCCATTGAAATAATCCTGAGATTTGGCGGTACAATCACGGGCATCATACGTCCGTCTTCTGCGGCGATAAGGGGATTATCTTGGATTCCCAACATCTTGGGAACGCTTGGTCCATGAATGTCCGCATCGAGAAGTCCCACACTTCTTCCTCGCATTGCGAGCGCAACCGCGAGGTTTACAGCAATTGTGGATTTTCCAACACCACCTTTACCGCTCATCACTACGATTTTATGCTTTACTTTTGCTAAGTTCTTCACAGCAGACATCGAAGTGCTCTTGCTACGAGAGGTCTCTCCTCCCTTTCGACTTGAACAAGCTTCCAAAATATCATTCACCCATTATTGTTATCAAACATCCAAACTAGCTGTATGTTCAAAGCTCAATATGTCTAACCTTCCGATGTATCTCTCTGTAAATTCTCAGTCGAGAAAGGGGCTTCAATTACTGCGGCATTTTTCCGCTGCAACTAATGATCAGACTATGTTATCCTTACCTCGACCTCTTCAGATTTAAGAGATTAATAACGATCATAGAGAAGTCAATATTGGCGAACATGTTCGCCATTATCGGATGTGTCCCAGACGTTTTCCCAAGATCTTCCGTTCAGCACGACGCAGCATGACATCGAGAGTTGACTTGGAAATGCCAAGCCTATCGGCAAGAGTATCTAATGTAATGAGCCGGGGTATCTCGTAATAACCGAGATCATAAGCCAGGCGAAGAACCTTTTCCTGAGAAATTGTCAAATCGCTCTTCAACCGACGATCGGATAACTGTTTCACGGTTACCTCACAGCCAAGCTCTTCTATCTTCTTGACAAGGAGATTAATAGCCTTTGAATCGGGCGCGATGAGTTTCCAAAGAATACGACCGTCACTCTGGGAAACTGCAGAATCCAGAAAACAACCAGTCTCTGCCACGATACTGCACACACTACAAGTGCTGTTGATCACTGTGGCCAAATAACGTCCAGGGGCAGTTTGAGTAAGATGAACTCTACACGCTGGTTCAGCCTCTCTGATTCTATTGGCCAAGGTGGTACCAGTCAGATCTGTTGGCCCGTCGATTCTCACGAGACTTTGTCCCTTCATCCTATCCACAGGAACACACTTGAGAACTTTCACTGACAGATCACAAGAAGTGCAGAGCTCCCCTATCCAGTTACCTGGTATCTTGAGTAGTAACGAGGCATATCGCATCTGATTATCAACCCCCAATATTCCATGAATGCGATTGATAATTACGCCTTTCCGATCCCATTTGTCATTCCTCAATATTTCCAGATGCTATCATAACGTTGAGCAGCGTTGTGTTATATAATTATTTAATAGATTATTTATTGAAAATTTATTGAAAAATTTGCCATTAAGAATCTTTGTCTTAAATTTCGAGAAATATCTCGCAACGTTTCTGGTTCGGGATTCCATTTAATAGACAGAAAATTATCGAACAATTTGCAGAGATTCACGACCCATCTTCTGAGGGATTCTTGTATTCGACTGCTTTCAACTCCCAGGTGCGCAATACGATGTGATCCTTACCGCGCGAGATGATATAATCCGGTGCAATAGGTGTCTTACCAAGACCGCCAGGAGAGTTTACGACATAATATGGTATTGCCAATCCACTTGTGTGGCCGCGAAGATTCTCCATAATTTCGATCCCAACATCTACGCTTGTCCTGAAATGAGAGATGCCTCGAACTGCTTTACAATGAAACAGATAGTAAGGACGGATTCTCACCTTCAATAATGTCTGATTTAGCTTTCTTTGCACCATTACACTATCATTAACTCCTGCCAGAAGCACTGCCTGATTCCCGAGCGGAATCCCTACTCTCGTCAGGAGATCCGTGGCCTTAGCCATCTCACGCGTTATCTCGATCGGATGATTTACTTGGGTATTGATGAACAGGGGATGATGCTTTGAGAGCATCTTTACCAATGCCGGTGTAATTCGATATGGCAGGGTAGAAATAGTGCGCGACCCGATTCGCTTCATCTCAACCGTTGAGATCTCATCGAGCTGTCCAAGAAGCCAATCAAGGCGATCATCATCGAGCATAAGAGCATCTCCTCCGGTGATGAGAACATCTCTGATCTCTGGGTTGTCGCGAATATAATCAAGCGCCTCCTGAATACGAGCATCTGAGGTGTGATGATCTTTTTGGCCAATCCTCCTCCTGCGCTGGCAATGCCTGCAATAGGATGGGCACTCATTGGTGACATTTATGATAAGTCGATCAGGATATCTTCGCACGATCGCGGGGACAGGCGAGGTCGTCTCCTCGCCCATCGGGTCCAAGGATGTATTGGTATCCATGAGCTCCTCGATCGCGGGCAGGCATTGGGCGCGAATCGGACAATTGGGGCTTTTTGTATCTATTAGACTTGCGAAATATGGAGAGGTAGCCCATCTGAATTCCTCGCCCACACGGATAAATGTCTTCTTCTCATTATTACTGAGCTTCATGATCTTGTTAAGCATGGTAACATTGGAAATCCTGTTTTCAATCTGCCAACACCAATCGTTCCAATCCTTCAGCGATGCACCCATGACTGAACGGATGTGAGACATTCGAGCCTGAATCGTTTTCGTCATTTCAAGACCGCTCGGTACGAGCGCGTTCTCTTCGAGCATCTGATCACCGTATTTCTTTAGCTCGAGTGCTCGTCGAACTGATAGTTCTCTCTTTGACACCATTTCTCATGTCCCCTTAATTCTCAAGAATTCAAATTGAATGCCTGGAGCGTTTCATAAAAGGTATTCATAATATTTCAGTATTATTCAATTTCAAGCTTGAGAGAGAAGTGAGTAATCGCTGACAGCTCAGATAATGATAGAAAATGGGCCCGACCGGATTTGAACCGGCGACCTCCCGGTTTCTGATCGTTGGATGATTATCAGCCGGGTGCTCCGTCCATGCTAAGCTACGGGCCCCTGTTTTCGTGCGTATGCAGAGCCCGCATAAATATTCTTAGTTTCGGTAAAAAGGTACCAGCACATTTATGGTCGCGGATATTTAGATCTCATCTGTTCTATGACATCCGATGGCAGCGGCTTCTTCGAATCCACCTCGACGCCCCTGAAGGTAATTCTGAGAGGCCTTATTTGGATATCATGTGAAGAGCCACGTAATTTCTCTATGTATATGCAGCGATAGATCTTCCCCTTCACTATTAACCGCTGCAATCTTAAGATTCCGCGAGCTAAGAAGAACTCTGGCCCGATAACGTCATTCGGCTTTGGATCATCAGAAACCAATAGGCCAGTGACATTCTCCTCTGTAATCAATCGGATGAGGGAGTTTATCCCGAGCTCCCATTCGATCTCCTTAGCGCCGAGCAAGCGCAGTGAGGTGATTGAATCGATAACGAGCCGATCGTACGATTTCGATTCGAACTCCTTCTGCAGCATCAGCTGCAAGCTTGGAAAGCTTAGATCAACGCCCGTGCTGTCCTTTTGTGTGGCCTTCTGTCTCTCATTCAACTCCTTGAGCGCACCAATACTTCTCTGGGCTGCCACCTCAATCAGGGAACCTCTAACCTTGTACTCCCGGACCTTGGGATGCACATTCATAATTGTAATATTCCCTGGATCCCACCCGAAGCTGCTGAGATTGCTGCTGATATCGGAAGGCGGTTCATCTATTGTGATATAGAGAACCTCCTCGTCATTTCTGATGCCTTCCATAAGGAAATGACCGCATAAAGTCGACTTTCCGCTTCCTGAGTTCCCCGCCACAAGATAGCATCTGCCGGCGATGAGCCCGCCGTTCAGCATCTTATCAAGCTCCTCAATGCCCGTGGAAATTCGGCTTAGACTATCGACTGAGACCAATGATCATCCACCTCCCTTTGCGGGACCATGGCGATCCAAAATCTGAAGACCTATTGAGGTCAGCTTTATTCGCCTAATGCGCGTATCGTGATCTGATCCGCGGAATTTCTCAATGGAAATTCCCGTTTTAAAGCCGTTATGCTGGAGCCATTTATGAAGGCGGATAACCCCACGCGCCATTACATCCTCGATGCAACAGCGTTTCCAGAGAGGGGTTGAGCTTTCGCCCGCCTGAATCGTCACAATCGTGGTTACCTGAAGATCTGAGAGGAACCTGAAGAACGATTGCATAAACTGATTCTGATCGCCCTCAGGCATGAGAAAGCACTTGAGCGAAGTCATGGAATCGATCACAATGCGATTAATCTTATTCTTCATCACCTCGGTCTTTATCATCTCCTGCACAGCGCTTGCCGTAAGCTCAGGATTACGCGAATCCGTCGACCTCGGAATCTCCGGAAAGACCTTATCAAATGATTCGGAATATCTCTGGATGGAGACATCTCTCACGGGCGTCTTCTGATAGCTCTTCGTCTCCAAATTGGCATCGAGAACCCTGATCCTATCGAAGTTCGAACCGAACATCGCCCCGAGATTCTCTCGGATCTCAGATGGAGGCTCATCCAATGCAACCAGAAGTACATTTTCGCCGCGCTTCACCCCCTCGAGCAGGAATTGAACGGCAAGTGTTGTCTTCCCGCTCCCAGGAGGGCCGACAATGACATACATTCTCCCCGACAATAATCCGCCGTGAAGCATCCTATCAAGCCCAGGAGTTCCCGAGACCACTCGTTGTACTACCGATTGCATATTCCCGCCCTATTGAGTTCGTTGCCAGATTGACACATATTGAGATATTTTAACCTAATCAACGCTGATATATGATATCTCTTTCTCAAATGTCGTTTTTAATACCCATTTGACTTCATTCCATGAATATCCAGGATAATTTAGCCAGGCTGGGAAATTAGTTATATGCCCATGCTATTGCGTAAACCTGACTGAGATGCCCGTGATAAATTTCAGCCTTAGCGATTTTCAATCCCTTATCGGACAGAAGCTAGACTACGAGACGCTGGTTGAAAAGCTGCCAATGATGGGTGCCGATATCCACTTCGCGAGCGAAGAGAGTGATGATATGGCATTCGAGTTCTTTCCCGACCGACCCGACCTCTATTCCGTTGAGGGGATCGCGAGAGCGCTGGGCGCGTTCCTCGATATCTCACCCGGACTGAGAAAATACGAGGTGACTGCATCGGACATTATTTTAAATGTTAACCCGACAGTGGAGCAGGTCAGACCCTTGATCTGGTCCGCATTGATGACGGATATCGAGATGAACGACTACCTGATAAGATCGCTCATGGATCTTCAGGAAAAGCTCCATCTGACCGTCGGCAGAAATAGAAGGAAGGTCGCAATAGGAGTGCATGATTTTGACACCGTAAAACCGCCTTTCCTGTACACCGCTGTAAAGCCTACCGATGTTAGCTTCTTCCCACTGCAGGGAACGAGGGAGATGAATCTCGACGAAATCTTGAGGGAACATGAGAAGGGGAAGGGGTTTGCGTTCACTCTGGAGGGGAAAGAGAGGTATCCGATCATATTTGACAGCGATAATGTCGTGCTCTCGTTCCCACCTATAATAAATGGAATCACAACTGCGATCACGGATGAGACGAGGAACATATTCGTTGAATGTACTGGGACTGACCTGAATGCGCTCAAGGCCGCGGTGAATATTCTCGTCACCTCTCTCGCGGAGCGTGGGGCAAAGATACATTCGGTGGAGATAAACAGGGAGGAGGAGCTTATGACCGCTCCCGATCTTGAGCCGTGGGAGATGAGCGTTCAGCTGGACCTGGTGACGGAGCTTACGGGGATAATGAATCCTCCAAATACCATCTGCCACTATTTATCGAAAATGGGGTATGATGCAACATCCACGAATTCGGAGCTGAAAGTAAAAGTGCCTGCGTATAGATACGACATACTTCATCCCGCGGACATAATAGAGGATA